>MTLC01001116.1_pt2 | contig 17452 bp, 9 predicted proteins | sample 1982451 | NCBI WGS metagenome assembly MTLC01 (sample SAMN05710165, study PRJNA340218) | biofilm metagenome | isolation source: sample SPH anode biofilm adapted to +100 mV | place: USA | collected 2012-02-03 | reverse complement strand
TAAGAGAACATAAGAGAAGCATAAGAGAGATATAAGAGGGATATAAGAGGGGGACGTTAGGGATGCTGATTATTAGATAGTTGGAGCATGACTATTTGAGGCTGGTAGGAGAGATTCAAAATTCAAAAATTAGCTACTAGCTACTGGCTTCATGCCGCTGGCTAAATGCAAGTAGCCAGATGCCAGATGCCAGATGCCATATGCCATATGCCAGATGCCAGATTCCAGATTCCAGATTCCAGATGCAAGCTGCCAGCCGCCAGATGCCAGACGCCAGATGCCAGATGCTAAATAGTGTGATATAAAATAGAGTCAATGAAAGTGTCGAAGTCAGGGAGTCATGGATCAGTATCTATTGGTTTTTGTCATGTGAATAGTACTAAAGACCAATTCTATTACCACATTATTTGATGAAGAGTTTTGAACTTCAAATTAGGATATCCCGGTGTCGAAGACAGGAAAGAGTATTATTGAAGTTAAAAAAAGTCAATAAAAAAGAGGATGTCACTAACAAGGACATCCTCTTTTTTGGTTTGTATTGTATTGGGGTTTACTCTTCGAATATCCCCATACCATCAAGTACATCCATTGTCTCTTTGACTGCGGCAGCTGAAGCATGAAGTTGTTTCATCTCTTCATCATTGAGTTTGATCTCGATGATCTCTTCGATACCGTTTCTGCCAAGCTTGACAGGTACACCTAGGTAGATGTTGTTGATACCATACTCACCATTGAGGTAAGCGCAAACAGGGAAGACCCTCTTTTGATCATCAACAATAGCTTCAACCATTTGAGCAGCGGCAGCTCCAGGAGCATACCATGCTGAAGTACCCATTAGGTTAACAAGTTCGCCACCACCTTTGCGGGTTCTATCAACGATTTTGTCAAGAACATCTTTGCCAAGAAGGTCAGAGACAGGGATACCATTGATAGAGGTATAGCGTGGTAGAGGAACCATAGTGTCACCATGACCACCTAATAGAAGTGCGTGCACATCTTTAGGAGAGACATCGAGGGCTTCAGCGAGGAAAGCTTTATAGCGTCCGGTGTCAAGGATTCCTGCCATTCCAAAGACTTTGCGAGAGTGTTTTCTGGCAGCTTTGAAAGCGGTGTAAGTCATAACATCAAGAGGGTTAGAAACCACAATGATGATAGCCTCAGGAGAGTAAAGGATTGCCTTTTCGGTTACCTCTTTAACGATGGTTGCATTTGTTTTGATGAGGTCATCGCGGCTCATTCCCGGTTTTCTGGGCAAGCCTGATGTGATCACGATAATATCTGAGCCTTTGGTACGTAGGTAGTCATTAGTAACTCCAATTACACGCGAATTGAAGTTATTAATAGAAGCTGTTTGCCAGATGTCAAGGGCTTTGCCTTCGGCTACTCCTTCTTTAATATCAACCAGAATGACCTCACGGGCCAGATCCTTATGAGCAATAACATTGGCAACGGTTGCACCTACATTGCCTGCTCCAATTACTGTAATCTTGTTCATATATGGGCTTTAAAATAAATGTTTTGTACTTAAACAGTTAAAAAGCCCCATTGTTAACCCCATAACTCACATTATTTGCAAATTTATGCAATTATCGGGCCAGCGGCAACAAGTTTTTTACCATCTTCATTATCGGTAAAGCTTTCGAAGTTGGCGATAAACTTAGCGGCGAGGTCACGAGCAGCATTATCCCAATCTTGTGCTGAGGGCCATAAGTTACGTTGATTTAATAACTTAGAGTCAACATTAGTAACAGTTTTGGGCACGGCGAGGTTGAAGAATGCGATTGTTTCAAATTCGGCATTATCAATAGAACCGTCTAGAATAGCATCAATAATTGCTCTTGTTGAAGGAATATCGATACGTTTTCCTGTTCCATAGGGGCCACCTATCCAGCCTGTATTAACCAGATAAGCGGTACTACCATGCTCTTTCATTTTCTTTGCCAGTTCGCGAGCGTAAGCTGTTGGGTGCAATAGTAAGAATGCGGCTCCAAAGCAGCTGGAGAAAGCAGGAGAAGGCTCTTTGATTCCCCTTTCAGTTCCTGCAACCTTAGCTGTATAGCCACTTAGGAAGTAGTACATGGTCTGCTCAGGGGTCAATTTTGAAACGGGGGGAAGAACACCAAATGCATCTGCAGTTAAGAAGATTACCTTCTTTGCATGACCTGCCTTTGAAACGGGCTTAACGATGTTGTCGATATGGTAGATGGGATAAGAAACACGTGTGTTCTCTGTCTTGGCGTTACTTGCAAAGTCGATAACCCCGGTCTTTTCATCAAAAACGACGTTTTCTAAAAGGGCATCTCTACGGATAGCGTGATAGATATCGGGTTCGTTTTCTTTACTTAGGTTGATACATTTTGCATAGCAACCACCTTCAAAGTTGAATACCCCATTGTCATCCCATCCATGCTCATCGTCACCAATAAGGTAACGTTTTGGGTCAGCAGAAAGGGTCGTTTTACCTGTACCACTTAAACCAAAGAAGATTGCAACATCGCCCTCTTTGCCAACGTTTGCGGAACAGTGCATAGAAGCAATTCCTTTAAGGGGCAAATAGTAATTCATAATGCTGAAGAAACCCTTCTTAATTTCTCCACCATACCATGTACCACCAACAACGGCAAGTTTCTTTTTCAGATTGAAAACAACGAATACTTCACTGTTGAGTTTATGTTTTTCCCATTCCGGGTCATTGGTTTTGCAAGCATTAAGCATCACAAAATCAGGAGTGAAGTTTTCTAGCTCATGTTCTTCTGGTCTGATGAACATATTCTTAACAAAATGAGCCATCCATGCCACTTCGGTAATTACACGAATCTTGAGACGAGTATCGGGGTTTGCGCCAGCAAAACCATCCATTACGTAAAGTTTCTTACCGTTGAGCTGTTTTACAGCTAAGCCGTATAGATCAGTCCAAACCTCTTCACTTACTGGTTTATTATCGGAGGATTTTCTGCCTGCTGTTTTCCACCAGATGTTCTCTTTTGATGTCTCTTCTTCAACAATGTACTTGTCTTTAGGAGATCTACCTGTAAAGATACCGGTGTCAACGGTAACAGCACCGTTATCTGTAACAAAGCCCTTAGAGAATCCTTCAAGACAAGGATCGGTCTCATGTTTAAAAAGCTCTTCGTAGCTAAGATTGTAATAAAGCTCGTCAATTTGATCAAATCCATACTGTTTTATTTCAGTACGAATGGTTTCCAGGCGGTTGACCATAGTTTGATGATTTAATTTATGTTTATTGAGGTTGTGGATTTTAAAATAAAAAGTTTGGTAATCTGTCACAAGTTGAATTTGTGGTTTCAAGCGCAGCAGATTACCAAATTTTTGTCAAAAGTAACAAATTTAAAAAGTGAATTGTTTTAGGAAAGTCGAATAAAAAGTGATTTTTATTGATTATCTATTAATTGCCTTTCATTTCTTTTTAAAATTTGATCATTACTACCAGCTGGAAGTCCTTTTTTCCAAATGGAATCGACAGCAGCAATGGTTGCCATATTCACGATTTCAGAAACAGTGCTACCCATTTGTAGAATATGGACAGATTTGTTCAAACCGTTGAGTACTGGACCAATAGGATCTTGATCGGTTAGTTCTTTCACAAGTTTGTAGGCAGTGTTTGCTGCTGTGAGGTATGGGAAAATAAGAGTATTGGCACCTTTTTCAGCTAGTTTTGAGAAAGGGAAATGCTCTTTGAGTTTAGTAGGATTTAAGGCGAAGTCGGCTTGGATATCGCCATCAACAATGAGTTCAGGATGGTTTTTATGAAGTATAGCGACGGCTTCCCGGACGAGGTTGGGTACTCTTCCTTTTACAGATCCATAGTTTGAATAGGAAACGATAGCCACTCTTGGAGTATAGCCAAAGTTTCTGACTGCTTCGGCACTTTGTAGGGTGATCTCAACTAATTGCGCAACATTCGGATTCATATTAACGGTGGTATCCGCAAAAAAGAGCATTCCTTTAATTGTACTTAGAATGTACATTCCGCTAACGATTGACCATTCCGGTTTTTTTCCGATGACTTGTAGGGCGGGTCGTACTGTCTGTGGGTACGTGTTGGTAAGTCCACTGATCATTCCATCGGCTTCCCCTAGATTTACCAACATTGATCCAAAGTAGTTTTTTTGTTGCATCAACTCGATGGCTTGAGTAATGGTGAGCCCTTTCCTCTGACGTTGTTTCCAGAGGGCTAGCGCCATCTTTTCTTTGCGAGGACACTCTTCATCGCTTCGGCAATCGATAATCTCAAGATTATCGATATTAACCTCATGCTCTTTGGCAACGCGGTTGATAGTCGTTCTGTTTCCCATCAAGATCGGAATAGCAATCCCTTCCGCTTTGACTATCTCAGCAGCTTTTAGGATCTTATAGTTCTCTGCCTCGGCGAATAGAATTCGTTGGGGATATTGTTGTGCTCTGGTTCTGATATGGCGAATTAAGGGGTTTGAATGACCCATCCTGCGTTGTAGTTTATCAATATAGGTCTGCCAATCGGTAATAGGTTCTTTGGCGACACCCGATTCAATTGCTGCTTTGGCCACGGCCGGGGCTACCCTTTCAATGAGTCTTGGATCAGTTGGCTTGGGGATGATATAGTCGGGACCGAATTTAAGACTCTCCAGACCGAATGCCATTAAGACTTCATCAGGGACGGGCTCTTTAGCGAGATCAGAAAGTGCTCTGGCCGCCGCAAGTTTCATAGATTCGTTGATTTTACTTGCTCTAACATCGAGGGCCCCTCTAAATATATATGGAAACCCAAGGACATTGTTTACCTGATTTGGAAAGTCAGATCTTCCTGTTCCAATAATAGTATCAGGTCTGACCTCTTTTGCTTCAAAATAGCCAATTTCTGGTGTAGGATTAGCCAGAGCAAAGACTATTGGGTTATGAGCCATTCCTTTAAGCCACTCCTTTTTGAGCGCACCGGCTACAGAGAGGCCTAAGAAGACATCAGCACCAACAAGTGCCTCTTCTAATGAGCAAGCAGGTAAATGAGTTGCAAACTGAAGTTTCTGATTATTAAGATCAGTTCTTGCTGTATGAATAAGACCCTTTGAGTCAAACATTAAGACATTCTCTTTTTTGACCCCAAGCTGTACATATAAGGAGGTACAAGAGATTGCTGAGGCACCAGCTCCATTTACGACAACTTTTATTTTATCGACACTTTTCCCGGTGATTTCAAGGGCGTTCAACAGACCAGCGGAAGTAATAATGGCAGTACCATGCTGATCGTCGTGCATGATTGGGATGTTAAGTTCTTTCTTAAGCTTTTCTTCAATGTAGAAGCATTCAGGTGCTTTGATATCCTCAAGGTTAATCCCACCAAACGTAGGGCTGATAGCCTTTACCACCTCAATTAGTTTGTCAGGGTCTTTTTCGTCGATTTCGATGTCAAAAACATCAATATCGGCAAAGATTTTAAAGAGGAGGCCTTTCCCCTCCATGACGGGTTTGCCTGCATCTGCGCCAATATCGCCCAGGCCAAGAACAGCCGTACCATTACTTATAACTGCAACGAGGTTTCCTTTAGCAGTGTATTTGTAAATATCTTCAGGATTGGCCTGAATTTCGAGGCAGGGTTGTGCAACTCCCGGTGAGTAAGCGAGTGATAAATCTCGTTGGGTATGGTAAGGTTTTGTGGGTTTAACCTCAATTTTACCAGGTCGTCCTCCTGAATGATAGGTTAGGGCGTCTTTAGTAAGTTCAGAACGATCGAATATGGGCTCCATGGTTGTTAATATTTATTTGATATGGTTGCGGATCTCAATAAGTTGACAAGGGATACGAAAACTATGGTTGAAAAATAAGGAAAATGTTTATTTTTGCCAGTTGGTGTATTCTGAGTTAATTGCTTGATTTATCCCAAAAGTAATATAATACATAGTGATGTTTGCATATTTGAATGGAATTGTTAGCGAATTAAACCCGACTATTGTCGTGATAGAGTGTGCCGGGGTTGGCTATCAGGTGCATATCAGTTTGCAGACTTATGGTATTTTAAAGGTGGGAGAGCAGGTTAAACTCTTGGTTCACCAGATTGTAAGAGAGGATGCGCATCTTTTGTTTGGCTTTTCAAATGAGGAAGAACGCAGGGTGTTTCGTTATCTTATCTCGGTGAATGGGGTAGGAGCAAATACAGCTTTATTGATTCTTTCGTCGATGTCTATTTCAGAGCTCATATCCGGGATTGCACAAGGTGATGAGAACCTTTTAAAAAGGATAAAGGGTATAGGAGCAAAGACAGCGCAAAGACTCATCGTTGAGCTTAAAGACAAGGTCTTAAAAGAGCCTTCAGCTTTTGAGAAAGTTGGTTCCTCATACAATACAACACGCCAAGAAGCGTTATCCGCTTTGGTGGTTTTGGGTTTCTCCAAACCCAATGCCGAGAAAGCTCTAGATAAAATTATCCAACGATCAGGCAATCATCAAAGAGTTGAAGATCTGATACGAGAAGCTTTGAAGATATTGTAAAACTATTAAACTGGGTCACTGTTGAAAAAATCAACATATAACTTTTTACGGCTTCCCCTTATTATTGCTGTCTTGGCAATGGTTGGTCTTATCACCGCCGCAGTCCCTGTAAAGTGGTTTGTGCCGTTACCAGAAATAAATTCTGTAGTCGTTCCTGATACCAATAACCCTTTACCATATCCTTTTAAAGATAAATCAGCTATTCAAGGAGGCGAAGAGACTCAAAGCCATCCGTTATTTCTAAAACAACCGTCTAATATTACCACTACCGTTGAGTATGATCCGGAAACGAGAAGTTATATTCAAAAGGAAAAAATAGGGGAGTTGGACTATCGCAATCCTCAGGTTTTTGATTTTAAAGAGTACCAGGATCTAGACGCTAAAAGATCTCTACATAGCTATTGGAAAGAGAAAGCCAAAACAACCTCAGGAGCGAAAAGTGATGGTATTATACCCTCTATTTATATTGGTGGTGAGACATTCGATCGTATTTTCGGCGGAAGTAAAATTGATATTAGACCTAGTGGCTCGGCAGAACTAATTTTCGGTGTGACCTCTAACTTTAGAGACGATCCTTCTTTGAATAGTAGACAACGCAGGGTGACTAACTTTGACTTCCAGGAAAAGATTCAAATGAATGTTGTCGCTAAAGTCGGCGATAAAATTGAGTTTAAAGCAAATTATAACACAGAGTCCTCTTTCTCTTTTGATAATAAACTCCAACTGAAATATGAGGGAAAAGAGGATGAGATCATTAAGCTTATCGAGGTTGGTAATGTTAACCTACCGCTTAATTCTACTCTAATTCAAGGGTCTCAGAGTCTTTTTGGTATAAAATCTAAGTTACAGTTTGGAAAAACCTCAGTTACTGCGGTTGTGTCTCAACAAGAGAGTCAAACAACTTCAATTCAGGTTCAAGGCGGAGCTCAGACGAGTAAGTTTAAAATCAAAGCTGATGCCTATGAAGAAAACAAACACTTCTTCATGGCTCAATACTTTAGAGATAATTATGAGAGTGCTTTGTCGCAACTACCTATCGTTGCTTCAGACATTAACATAACTAAAGTGGAGGTTTGGGTCACTAATATCGGCCCTGCGGTTACAGATAACAGAAATATTGTGGCATTCCAGGATATGGGGGAACCTAACCCATATAACCCGGATATTCTTCCTGTTGGAGGTTGGAATACTCTTCCGAGTAATAAGGCTAATACCCTTTTTACAACACTTGATCTAAATCAGGTAAGAAATATTAATGGGGTCTCCAATTACCTTAAATCAAGAGGATATACTGCGAGTGTAGATTTCGAGAAGGTTGAGAGTGCCCGCAAACTTAACTCCACTGAGTACACCGTAAATAGTAGACTTGGTTTTATTTCTTTAAATACTACAATCAACTCTGATCAGACACTTGCAATTGCCTATCAATATACCAGGTCAGGAGATACCACTGTTTATCAGGTTGGTGAATTCTCAGATGGTGGAGTTACCGCTCCCAATGCATTGATGGTAAAACTTCTAAAAAGCACCTCTCTTAATCCTCGAATTCCTATCTGGAAACTGATGATGAAGAATGTGTATGCGATTGGTTCTTATCAGATCAACTCATCAGACTTCATCCTGAATATTCTCTATTCAGGTAGTAATAATGGTGTTCCTACAGGATACATCAATGCCGGAAGAATAGCTGGTCTTCCTCTTCTTCAGGTAATGAATCTGGATAATCTCGATGCTCAATTAAATAGGATTTTAATAGATACCATTCTGGTAACTGATGGATTGTTCGACTTTATAGATGGAGCTGCTGCTAATGGAGGAACAATCAATAGCTCCAACGGCAGGGTCTACTTTCCTGTTCTTGAACCCTTCGGTAGTCATCTTAGAAAAAAACTGGGCAATGACCAGTTGGCAGATCAGTATTGTTATGACTCGCTGTATACTCTGACAAAAGTTGGGGCACAACAGTATCCTGATAAGAACAAATTTATTCTGGAGGGATCTTATAAATCTTCATCTTCCAGCGAGATTTCTTTGAACGCTATCAATGTACCTCAGGGCTCTGTGAAGGTTACTATGGGTGGGGTGCCACTTACAGAGAATGTCGACTATACTGTTGATTACACCTTAGGTAGAGTAAAGATTATTAATGAGGCTTTATTGGCAAGTGGTACACCTATTAATATCTCGCTTGAGAGTAATTCAATGTTCTCGGTTCAATCAAAAACTTATTTAGGGTTACATGTAGATCATCAGATCAATAAAGATTTTATTGTCGGAGCCACTGTTATTAACTTAACCGAAAGGCCCCTGACTCAGAAGACTATAATTGGAGATGATCCTATTAGCAATACACTATGGGGACTAAACCTTTCTTGGCAACAAGAGTCTCAATGGTTGACCCGCATGATTGATAAACTTCCCGGTATTGAAACAAAAGCTCCTTCTAAGGTGAGTGTCGTAGCTGAATTTGCTCATTTTATTCCGGGTCATAGTAAAGCTATCGGAAGTGAAGGAACCTCTTATGTAGATGACTTTGAAGGATCACAAACTAAAATCGATCTAAATCAACCCTATAACTGGTACATTGCAAGTACGCCTCAAGGGCAGACAGAACAAGGAATGTTCCCTGAAGCTGCTCAAGGAACAGGGTTAGCTTATGGATTTAATCGGGCCAGGTTGGGGTGGTACAGAGTTAGTGAAGATTTTTATACCAGAAGTGGTGGGAATAGACCTACCAATATCTCTAAAGATGAAGTTTCTCAAAACTCAGTTCGTCAGGTCTTGCAACAAGAGCTATTTCCAAATAAAGATCTGAATAACAACATTAATACCTCAATCAATGTAATGAACCTTCATTTCCAACCATCAGTTCGAGGTCCATACAACTTTGATGTTGCTCCTATTCCTGGGATCAGTTATGGCGTAGCAGCTAATGGTGAACTGAACGAACCCCAAACCCGTTGGGGAGGTATCATGCGAAAAATGGAGTCAACCGATTTTGAGGCAACCAACGTTGAATATATTGAGTTCTGGATGATGGATCCATTTGCCGATGATCCGACCAATCCCGGTGGTGATGTCTATTTTAACCTTGGTGAAATCTCTGAAGACATCTTGAGAGACGGTAGAAAAAGCTTTGAAAATGGATTACCTACAACGGCTACTCCAGTTGATGTAGATACTACCATCTGGGGAAGAGTACCAAGGTTACAGTCCTTAGTAAACGCATTTGATAATAATGCCGACTCCCGGCAGTATCAGGATGTTGGTTATGAGGGTCTAAGAGACGAAGATGAACGTTCATTCTTTAAATCTAATTTCCTTGATCGGATTGCAAATCTTTATGGAGCGGGTTCTGATGCTTACGCAAATGCTTATGATGATCCCTCCAGTGATAATTTCCATTTCTTTTTCGGAGCAGATTACGATGCAGATTCGAAATACAGCAGTATCCTTGAACGTTATGTAAAGTACAATGGTGCAGACGGGAATAGTCCGATTTCTGATGGTACTACCAATTATTCAGCGAGGTATTCTGATATCCCGAATGTTGAAGATATAAATCAGGATAATACTTTATCAGAGGATGAGCGATATTTTCAGTATAAACTTACGCTTCGTCCTGATCAGATGGAGAATGGCGAAAACTTTATTGCCGATCAACGCTTAGCCTCTTCAGGTACTCTGGAGAATGGAACTGTCTCAAAAGTAAAATGGTATCAGATTAAGATCCCAGTGAGTGAATTTACCAAAGTGGTTGGTAATATAAAGGATTTTAAGTCGATTAGATTCATGAGGATGTACTTTAAAAATTGGCAGAAGCCAGTCGTTGTTCGTCTTGCTTCTCTTGATTTGGTTAGAGGTGAGTGGAGAAGATACAAGTATGAGCTTCTATCGGGCGGTGAGTATATTCCGATAGATGATCAAAGTAGTACTAAGTTTGAACTCTCTTCAGTTAATGTGGAGGAGAATAGTTCCCGTTCCCCAATTCCATATAAAATCCCTCCCGGAATCGAGCAGGAGATTAACTATGGAACTACAAATTATACGAGGTTGAATGAACAGGCAATGGTCTTGCGGATTAAAGAGTTGCAGGATGGTGATGCCAGAGCAGCCTATAAGACCACTGGCTTCGATTTCAGGCAGTACAAACGCATGAAAATGTTTGTACATGCTGAGAATATCGAGACTATGCCGGCCAATGCTTATGGTGATCTGACTATTTTTATTCGACTGGGGGCTGACTTTACAGAGAACTATTATGAGTATGAGATCCCTCTCACTTTTACCCCGTTTAGTACTACCAATGCTGACGATATCTGGCCAGAGGCTAATAGATTTAACATAGATTTGGAGAAGCTCGTCAGTTTAAAGCTTGATCGAAATACGGAGGTCAGAGATGCTTCGAGTGGAACCTCTATCAATACTCCATATGTTGTTTATGATGGGAAGAATAAGATATCTATCCTGGGATCTCCTAGTTTGTCGGATGTTAAGGCAATTATGATAGGTATTCGTAATCCAAAACGAAGTTCGCTGCAATCATCCGATGATGGGAATGCTAAGAGTGCTGAGATTTGGGTTAATGAGTTACGCCTTACTGACTTTGTCGATCAACAAGGTTGGGCTGCCACTACACGATTTACAGCCACTTTAGCCGATCTCGGTAATATTGCGATAGCTGGGTCTCATTCAACTCCTGGCTTTGGTAGTATTGAGCAGAAGACCAATGAGAGACAGAAGGATGCGATTACTAATTTCGATCTGTCAACTAATCTTCAGTTGGGTAAGTTCTTCCCTGATGATTTGGGAATAAAAATCCCTCTGCATGTTGATTATTCTACAGCTATAAGTAATCCGCAATATAACCCGTTAGATCCTGATGTAAAGCTATCAGATGCTCTTGATAGCTACCGTACAACTGCGGAAAAGGATAGTATTAAGAAGATAGCGCAGGACTATGTCCAGCGTACAAATATTAGTCTTCTTAATGTGAGAAAGGAACGGGTTGGTACAGCCTCGAAGCCAATGCCATGGGATATTGAGAACTTTGACCTTAGTGGATCATATAGTACTACTAATAAGCGAAATATCGACTTAGAATATGATAATAAGCTGCAATATAGAGGTGGTATAGGCTATAATTATAGCATTCAGTCCCCCAATATAAAACCCTTTAGTAAATTTGGATTAATTCAAAAAGGTAAAGCATTTCAATTATTGCGTGACTTTAACTTTTATCCGTTGCCTAGAATGTTTGCATTCAGAACGGAGATAAATCGCGAATACACGGAAAGAAAGCTCAGGATAAAGAGTGAAGGCGATATTATTTTACCGGCTACCTATTTGAAGTCGTTTGTCTGGAATAGAAATTATGACTTCAAATATGATTTGGCAACATCACTTAAGCTTGAATATAATGCAGTAGCAAGTGCCGTGGTGGATGAACGGCCTGGGTCTGTTGATCATGATGATTACGGTTATACTGCGCAGGAAAAACGTGATTATTTGCTTAGCCAACTGGGAAGTTTTGGGAGAATGAATAAGTATACTCAACAGGTGAATCTGAATTACACTATCCCTATTAATAAGCTTCCATATCTTGATTTCTTGAATGCTACTGCAAGATATCAGGGTGGATATACATGGACTGCAACTCCCCTGAGTCAGCAAGAGATATTAGGAAACACAGCTGAAAATAGTAATACCATACAACTTAATGGGACGGTGAAGTTCGTGACCCTGTATAATCAGATCCCTTATTTAAAAAGGCTTAATCAGAGTCAGAAAACTACTCAAAACAGAAAACCGGGTGCCCCTAAACCAGGTCAGAATAAGCCTCAGCCCAATGTTGCTAACAGCGATTCTACCAATAAGAAACCCTCGGTTGATTATCTGAAGATTATTGGAGAAGGAGCTATTCGTTTTGCAATGATGGTGCGTGATGCAACTGTAAGTTATTCAGAGCAGAATGGTACGTTGATGCCTGGCTTAACACCAGAGCCTACCTATTTAGGTAATAATTTTAGTGCTTCAACGCCAGGCTTAGGGTTTGTCTTTGGTCTTCAAGATGAAGACTTAAGATACCGTGCTGCTCAGAATGGCTGGATTACTCAGGATACGCTCTTTAATGGGCAGTATATGACAAAATATACAACCAACCTAAACTTTAGGGCTACTCTTGAACCATTTAAAGATTTGAAGATAGATCTGACTGCAAACAGAACGATGTCAAAAGACCATTCAGAGTATTTCCAATCGGTGAATGGTTATTACGAATCAACTTCTGTTATTGATAGGGGTAGCTTTACTATGAGCTATCTGACAATCGGGACTGCCTTTAGTGGGATTAGTGATGATAATGGATCAGCCGTTTTTGATGACTTCAAGAATTATAGGTTAATTATCGCCCAGCGACTTGCAGCAGCTAATCCAAACTATGGCAATACTATTGTTGATTCTACCGGTTTCCCTACCGGGTACGGCCCCACATCACAAGAGGTGTTACATTATGCATTTCTTGCTGCATATACAGGAAGAAGTCCGGGTAAAGTTGGCCTCAATCCGTTCCCAAGTATTCCTATCCCAAACTGGAGATTAACTTACAAAGGATTGATGGCACTTGAATTCTTTAAGGATAACTTTAAAGATGTTACCATTTCTCATGGATACCGATCATCGTATAATGTAAGTAGTTATGCTACTAACGTCCTTTATAAAGAGGTCAATGACGCTGCTTCTGTACTTGATGATGCTAATAACTATATCCCACAATACCAAATGACGCAGATTTCAATATCTGAGCAGTTTGTACCATTGGTTGGTGTGGATGTAACATGGAAGAACAGTATCCTTACACGTGCTGAGTATCGACAAACACGTAATTTAGCTCTCAGTTTTAGCAACAATCAAATCACAGAAGTCTCTTCAAAAGAATTTGTTATTGGCTTAGGATATAGGATTAAAGATCTTCAGATCTCTTTTGGAGGAGGTAATAGTAAGTATAAAAGCGATCTAAATCTAAAGGTTGATTTTAGTATTAAAGACAACAAAACGATTCTTAGACGTATCGCTGAAGAGCTCAATCAGATTTCGGCAGGTACTAATGTGATAACATTAAATACCTCGGCTGACTATCAGTTAAATCAAAGATTGAGCATTAAGTTCTTCTTTGATAAGACTATAAACAAACCTCACGTATCAAACCAATACAATAATAGTACTACTAAGGGGGGAATTAGTCTCAGATTCACTCTAGCGCAGTAGTGATATCAAGTTATAATATATGACCTCAGTTTGTTAGAATGTATTCTACAACCTGAGGTCATTTCTATTTATTAAGACTATCGCAATTAAGCCCAGTAAGGAGATAATGTAGAGAGAGGTAAGGGAAATGTCTCGTTGGCCTTTTAGGACTGCATACGGGGCGCTATAATAGCCTCTGGAGAGAATAATTGGTAATACACCTAGGAGTAGAAACTGATTCCCCATAATGTTTACAAATTCCAATTTGTTATAAGCTAAAAATGCTATTAAGGAATAGATGATTGCCGGAATTGTGATTGTTGGAGTTATAAAACTGTTATCTCTCAAATAGAGAATTTCCGGACAAGTTTGCTTTTGTAGTTCATCAATTGTTGATATGATAAAGAATGCTCCTAACGGAAGCACCATTAGTGCCAGAATTGCTCCAATCAGATACATGGTGTCAGGCAGATATAAATACTGAGCCACATAACCTAGTCCTTCTCTTGTTATTAATCCGGAGAAGATAGATAAACATAACCCAATCCAGGAGATGAGGAAAACCCAGAGTATGACAAGATGTAGGAATGTGTTAAAAAGAGATATAGATTTGATCATTATTAGGCTGAGGATTGCGGTAATGAGACAGATAGCAGGTGGGGCAGAATAGAACTGAATTACTAAATCTGACGACCAGTATGTGTCGGGAATATTTAGGTCAAAGACCCCCCTTCTTATGAGAAGTGTTGTTTCATTTGCTTTGGCTAATGCATATATTGGGAGAGTTTTGAAAATCATTAATAAGCATTTACTTAGGATCATAGCAGAACAAGAGTTCATGCATAGCATGATTTTCCTTTTGCGGCTAAAATGGCTCATTATTAATTTAGATATAAGGGTTATACAAAAGGCTTGTTAGTTTCAGTACCATGGTATGAAAGCCTAAAAATAGAATCGCCTTTCTGTTTTCAACGATTTAGATAAAACAATTGTAAAGGTAGCTTATGGGCTAATGGTGTACAGTGAACTGTCATAACCCGTAAAATTTCTTCTTTAGAATGGTTGCCAGAAGGGTAAATTGGTTAATTTTGTGTCTCGATTGAAATCAAAATCAAAAAAATAGCCTTATGAATATTCCTACAAATGTTAAGTATACTCCGAATCATGAGTGGATTCGTGTTGAAGGTGGATTTGGATATATCGGTGTATCTGACTTTGCTCAGAGTCAGTTAGGTGATATTGTTTTCGTAGAAGTTGAAACTGTTGGAGAAGAGATTGAAAAGGGCGAACCTTTTGGAACAATCGAAGCCGTAAAGACAGTAGAAGATATTTACATGCCGGTAAGTGGTAAGATTATTGAGTTCAATGAAGGACTTGAGTCTAGTCCTGAAAAGATCAATAAGGATCCATACGGAGAAGGTTGGATCGTAAAGATTGAGTTACTCGATGCGTCACAGTTAGATGAGTTACTCGATGCAACTGCTTATGCAGAAATTGCTACTGCTCACTAATTGCTCTTAGAAGAATTTAAGCCCTATCGGTTCTCGATAGGGCTTTTTTCATGCTAAGTTGTTGCCATTCTAACTTTTTTCAGTTGGAACAAACCACGATTTAAAGTCTTTTAGGAGCATTTTGAAGTTTCCTAATCCTGATGATGGCAACCCGAAGATGTTAATTTTGTTTAATTAAGTAGATATTTTTTAGTAGAACATACTAACTAAGCCATTTTCTACGTATTTTAGCAGACCAATTATTGAACCTATTAACTGCTCGACGGTATGATTGATAAGAAAACAGAAAAAGCTGATCTTGAGAGAAGAAGGTTTTTGTTTACACAAATAGGACTCGTATTAGCTTTAGGGCTAGTTCTCTTTGGATTCGAATACAAGAGTTACGACAAGAAGATCGTATCCTTGGGTGAGCGCACTGTTACTGATATCCCTGAAGAGATGATTCAGGTAACACAACAGAAGATAGAAGTTGCTCCTCCTCCCCCTCCTCCATCAACAACCGTTATCAATATCGTTGATAACGATGTTCAGATTGACAACGATATCACTATCGATGCTTCAATTGATGCTTCTACACAGGTTGAGGCTTATGTCCCTCCTGCCGCAAAAGAAGAGGTTATTGAAGAGGCTGAAATCTTTCAGGTTGTTGAGAGTATGCCCTCTTTCCCCAACGGTGGTGACGATGGTCTGAAGAAGTATTTAGCACAGACTATCAAGTATCCTACGATTGCTCGTGAAAGCGGCATTCAGGGTACTGTATTTGTTACCTTCGTTGTTGAGCGTGACGGTTCTATTACAGATGTTAAAGTATTACGCGGCATCGGTGGTGGTTGCGATGAGGAAGCTATCAGAGCTGTAAAGAGTATGCCCAGATGGAGTCCAGGTAAACAACGTGGTAAACCTGTACGTGTTCAGTTTAATATGCCTGTGAAGTTCACTCTGGCAGGTTAATATTTAAACAAAAAGATTTGAGGGTCTGACTATTCAGTCAGACCCTTTTTTTGTTTATTGTCAGAGTTTGGATGAGTTTTGATATCCTTCATTTTTCTTCTCGAATTCGTCTGATCAGTGTTACAAAACCGGTTTTCTTTGCATTACCGTAAAGCAGAGTGATTAATAGCATGATTTTTGTTGTATATCTATTCAAGTACAATATGATTTAGGATTTTGCGTTATACCTATAGTTTTCGTCCAAACCCTTAAAATAGTTGCCTTATGAGAGAGAAAAAGAGTCCCGCAGCCAACCTTGAAAAGAAAAGGTCGCTGTTCGTAGAAGTGGGGTTCATCTTAGCCCTAAGTTTAATTCTTTTTGGTTTTGAATATAAGAGCTATGATGCGAACAATTTAAAACTTGGTCAAGGTTCGTCTATCGTTCACGTAGATGATGGCGTTATCATTCAAACCTCGCCTAAAGTTGTGCCGCCTCCTCCACCCCCGGCTAAACCGCCAGTCTCTATTATCAATATTGTCGATACTCCTGTAGATGGCATAGATGTAAATATTGATGTCTCTACAAGTTTAACAGATGCTATTGAGCCATGGACCCCGCCTACACCTCCGGTTGAGGTTATTGTTGAACCTGAGATCGTTTTAGTTTCTCAAATTCCTCCTTCTTTTTCACAGGGGGGAAATGAAGGATTGCTAGCTTTCCTAAGGAACAATATTAATTACCCGACCTATGCCAGAGAGGTTGGAATTAGTGGGATTGTCTATCTATCCTTTGTAATTGAGAAGGACGGGTCTGTCTCAAATATTTCTGTTCAACGAGGGATTGGTGGTGGCTGCGATGAAGAGGCTGTCAGAGTCTTAAAGCTTATGCCCCCATGGTCTCCCGGTAGAAACAACGGCCTACCTGTACGGGTTAAATTTACCTTACCCGTAAAGTTTACACTGGCTAATTAAAGATCTTTTTAAACCTGATTCGCTTTGATTTCGTTGAGCCCTCTGTTATATCAGGGGGCTTTTTCATTTATTAATCCTAAAAGTATAATCACCGTTGGTGATTGCGTGTAACCTAATTCCTGACTTCGACACTTTCATTGACCATGTTTTATGTCACACTATTTAGCATCTGGCATCTGGCGGCTGGCATCTGGCATCAGGCGGCTGGCATCAGGCGGCTGGCATCTCTTATGTTCTTTTATATCTCTTATTTCACGACTTCTTCTCCTGTTCCTCTCCTGTTCTCCTCTTATGCCTCTCCCTATCCTCTC
>MTLC01002934.1_pt1 | contig 17456 bp, 15 predicted proteins | sample 1982451 | NCBI WGS metagenome assembly MTLC01 (sample SAMN05710165, study PRJNA340218) | biofilm metagenome | isolation source: sample SPH anode biofilm adapted to +100 mV | place: USA | collected 2012-02-03 | reverse complement strand
CACCCTCACCCTGTCCCCCGTCTCCGCCGCCGACGCCGGCAGCTACACCGTCACCGCCACCAACACCCTGAGTGGCACCACGGCGTCCACCACCAGCGCCGCGGCCGAACTCACCGTCCTGCCCGCCGCGGCGGCCCCGGTCATCGGCACCGGCCCCGCGGCCCAGACCGTGCTGGAAGGCGAGCCCGCCACCTTCACCGTGGCCGCCACCGGCAACGGGACGCTCACCTACCAGTGGCTGTTCAACGGCACCGCCATCAACGGCAAGACCGACTCGGCCCTCACCTTCAGCCCCGTGCTCCTCACCGACGCCGGCGACTACGCCGTGGTCGTGACCAACACCCTCAACGGCACCACCGCCGCCACCACCAGCGCCGCGGCAACCCTCACAGTCACGCCCAAGCCGGTTGCCGTCGCCATCACCGTCCAGCCCCAGTCCAAGGGTGTCACGGCCCCCGACGGCGCCACCTTCTCGGTGACCGCCACCGGCGCGAACCTGTCCTACCAGTGGAAGAACGGCGCCGGCACCGTGGTGGGGACCGATTCCCCGACCCTGACGATCCCCGCCACCGACCTGCACACCGTCAGCCAGACCTACACGGTGACCGTCACCAGCGGCACCACCTCCGTGGTGAGCGACCCCGCGACCCTCTCGGTCGTGGCGCCCAAGCCCGTCTACGCCGGCGACCCCACCGTCACCGACACCAGCCGGGTCTACACCGTCGTCCCCTCCTTCATCACCACCGCCCCCGCCGACCCCTCCGGTTCCTTCCGGGTGGGCTACGACACCGGCAAGCTGGGCCCGGTCTGGTCCTCGGCGTGCTTCTTCCCCAGCGCCCCCTGGTCCTTCACGCGTCCCAGTGATTACCCCACGGATACCCGCATCACCGGTTCCCTGGCTTCGGGCGACTACACCGGCACCGGCTACAGCCGCGGCCACCAGACCCAGTTCGCCAACCTGCGCGACGTCTACGGCGCGGACGCGGGCGCCTCCACCATGTACATGTCCAACATGTGCCCGCAGGTGCAGGCCGGCTTCAACGATGCCGCCTGGAGCGACCTCGAGATCCTCACCACCCAGAACCTGACCACCGCCTTCGGCCGGGTGTGGATCTACACCGGACCCATCTACTCCACCCCCCTGGTCAACCCCATCGGCACCAAGAACATCCCCATCGCCACCGCCTTCTACAAGATCCTGGTCCGCGAGACCGCGGGCGTCCCCAAGGTGCTGGCCCTGATCGTCCCCCACAGCACGACCGTCTCGGGCACCTCAGGACCCGCTGTGCCCATGGTCGCCGGTGACTTCTGGAAGTTCGCCACCACCGTCGACCGGGTCCAGGAACTCACCGGCCTGAACTTCTTCCCGGCCCCGTCCTCCCCGCTTCCCGCAACCTTCACCTCCGTGGTGGACGTCACCGGCTGGGGCAACACCCTCGAACAGGGCCCCAACGTCCCCAACGTCCACATCATCAAGCCCAGCTGGGACTCCACGTTCACCCACGTGCACAACACCACCAACGCCGTGAACACCATCAACACCTACAACGGCCTGGTGGGCGATGCCATCCCCTTCGAGGGCCAGGCCACGCCGGATCCCGACGGGATCACCAGCACCTCCTGGACCTTCGGCGACGGCAGCGCCGCGGTCACCACGCCCACGACCACCCACGTCTACACCGCCGCCGGCTCCTACACGGCCACCTTCACGGCCACCGACGCGGCCAACCACACCCGCTCCATCTCCCGGGTTGTGAGCATCAAGACCCTGGATCCCACCGCCCCGAACATCACCACCCAGCCTGCGTCCCAGACCGTCTTCGCGGGCAACGCGGTGTTCTTCACCGTGGCCGCGACCGGCAACGGCACGATCACCTACCAGTGGCGCAAGGACAGCGTGGACCTGCCGGGGATGACCACCGCCACCCTGAAGCTCACCAACGTCACCTCCGCGGACGCCGGAACGTATTCGGTGGTGGTCACCAACACGGCCGGATCCGGCTCCCTGACCGCCCCCAGCGCCGATGCGGCCCTGGTCGTCAACACCGTTCCCGCCAACGACATGTATGAAGGCTTCGAGATCGGCACGAAGGGTTCCTGGGCTACCGGGACGCCCAATCCGGCCCTTCAGACCGGTGTCTGGAACCTCACGGACGCGCTGGTCGGCAAATCCGCCGCCAACGGTGGCCTCGCCGCGGACAACTTCGTGGGTCTCCAGGGCGTGCGCATGCGGAACGCCTCCACCTCGGCCACGGGCAAGATGACCATGGCTTTCGATTGGCCCAACGGCGCGCAGAGCGTTTCCATCAGCCTTGCGAAGTACACGACCGATACGACGATCGGAACCCTCGGCCTGCGGTACTCCACCAACGCCGGCGTGAACTGGGTGAATCTGTCCGAGACCTTCACGCCCACCGGCACGACGCCCACCACCGTGACCTGGACCGTCGGCGTGAACCAGCCCATCCGGTTCGAGATTTACCGGACGGACGCCTTGGCCAACGGCCGGGTCTGCATCGACGACTTCCACATCGTCGGCTATTGATCTAGCCACCTCCCCCCCCAAGGGGACTTGCACCGGAACCGCCCAGGCGGTTCCGGTTTTTTTTGGCCGGTCACACCCGGTCGGCTGTCACAAAATCGATTCTGAATTTATCAAATCAGTGGAAAAAGGAATCCTTCCTCTTTTTTAGAGATGCCTTGAAAACAATAGCTTTTTCACGATAGACGACCCATTTGTTGAAATGTCCCACTCCTGCATTATTTCCGAATTGATAAGTCCGAAACCCAAGGTGTCCGCCGTGACGGCTGGGCGGGTCCAGGATGCGCCCACCCGCTTCCGGTGGCCCCTCCAGGGCCATCCGCATCCCTGATTCCAGGAAGGAGCCCCCATGGTCAAGAGGTTCGCCTCCAAGCTGTACAACTGGGTCGCCGTGATGATCGTGCTGGGCGCCCTCCTGGGGCACTTCTACCCGGCCGTGGCGGTCCGGATGCAGCCCCTGGCCGACGGGTTCATCTCCCTGATCAAGATGCTGATCCCGCCGGTGATCCTGGTGAGCGTGGTGCTGGGGATCGCGGGCGCCGGCAGCATCAAGAAGGCCGGGCGCGTGGGCGCCAAGGCCATCCTCTACTTCGAGGTGGTGAGCACCTTCGCCCTGGTGATCGGGCTGGTCATGGCCAACGTCTTCGGCCCGGGCCGGGGATTCCACGCCGATCCGTCCAAGCTCGACCCCAAGCTCGTGGCGAGCTACGTGACCCAGGCCGCCCACATGACGGTCACGGACCACCTCCTGAAGATGATCCCCAAGACCCTGTTCAGCGCCTTCACGGACGGCGACATCCTCCAGGTGCTCCTGATCTCGGTGCTCCTGGGCTTCTCGCTGGCGGCCCTCCCCGAGCGGCACAAGGCGCCGCTCCTGGCCATGCTGGAGAACATCAGCAAGATGTTCTTCGGCGTCATGAAGCAGATCCTCTACCTGGCCCCCATCGGCGCGGGCGCGGCCATCGCCTTCACCATCGGCAAGTTCGGCCTGAAGTCCCTTGTGCCCATGGCCCAGCTCATCGGCCTCTTCTACGTCACCTGCGCCCTCTTCGTCTTCCTGGTGCTGGGCACCATCGCCCGGGTGGCGGGGTTCAACATCCTCAAGGTCCTGCGCTACATCAAGGGCGAACTGCTCCTGGTGCTGGCCACCAGCTCCTCGGAATCGGCGCTCATCCCCCTGATGACCAAGATGGAGCACCTGGGCCTGTCGAAATCCATCGTCGGCCTGGTCATTCCCACGGGGTATTCCTTCAACCTGGACGGCACCAACATCTACATGACCCTCGCCTCGATCTTCATCGCCCAGGCCATGGGCATCGAGCTCACCCTCGGCCAGCAGCTGGGCATCCTGGTGGTCACCATGATCACCAGCAAGGGCGCCGCGGGGGTCACGGGTTCGGGCTTCATCACCCTGGCGGCGACCCTAGCCGTGGTGCCGGGCATCCCCGTGGCCGGCATGGCCCTCATCCTGGGCATCGACAAGTTCATGTCCGAGGCCCGGGCCATCACCAACCACATCGGCAACTGCCTGGCGGCCGTGATCATGGCCATCTGGGAGAAGGAACTGGACTGGAAGCGCTTCAACGAGGTGCTCAACCGCCACGAGGACGAGCCCATGCCCGAGGCCATCCTGGCCGGGGAGTAGCCGGCGCTTCGGCCGGGCGTCCTGCTGCCACTTTTTGAGTGCACTCCGGAATCCCCTTCCAGGGGGGGAAATGGGATGCCCGGCCCGGAGGGTTTTCCGCAGCCCTCGCGGAAACGGGGCCCGGGAACCCGCACCACGACTGTTTCTCGAAGTTATGGCGAAAGGGCGCGGCCGGTTCCCGGCTTTTTCAAAGGCAACCGGTGGCCGCTCAATTCTCCCTATCCGTTCCCGGCGCCCCGGTCGTTCACCGCCCGGGGGTTGCGGCCTCGGATGACGGAAGGCAGGCTTCGAGCTCCTCCCACAGGCTCCCGCGGTCCGGGTGGGTTTCCCGCGCCCTGGCGAGGGCCTCGCGGAACCCCTCCAGGCCCAGCAGGCCTTCCAGGGGCGGCCGCTCCAGGCGGTTCCGGCAATGGGCCGTCCAGCGCGCCGTTTCCGCCGGGGTGAGGTGTTCGGGCCAGTTGCGGGCCCGGTACCGGAAGAAGAGTTCCGGGAGCCTGGGATCCTTGAAGGTGGGTTCCAGCGCGGCCAGGTCCGCGGGCGCGGCCAGGTGGATCCGGTCCAGGCATGCGCGGTCGGCGTCGGAAAAGAAGCCGCCGTAGATGGAGAAATCCGGGTCGGCGGTGCCCGGCCCAGCGTGCGCGGCCATGCAGGCTTCCACCAGGCGCGCGCGGAAGGCCCCCTGGGCCTGGAGGGCGGCGCCCCGGGCCTCCAGGGCGGGCCGGTCCAGGCCGTGGCGTTCGGCCACCTCCGGGGTCAGCAGCCGCAGGTCCCGCACGACGATGGGGCACTTGTTGGTGTGCAGGGTCTTCACGCCGGGGCGCTCCCAGCCGCGGGAGGCGAGGTCCTCGGCCCGGGCGTACATCCGTTCCCGCAGGGCCGGCACGTCCAGGTCCAGGAACGGCTCGAAGGGGATCCGCAGGTCCCAGAGCACGATCTCGTTGGGGCGGTCCGGCACGTCCCCCACGGGCCACACCAGGGAGAAGGATCCCTGGGCCGCCTTGAACATGCCCGAGACGTGGATGAGGGCCTGGGGCTGCCCGGGGTCGGCCTGGGCGCGGACCCACGGCTTGCTGCGCGCCTTGAGGGCGAAGTCCCAGAGCCGGGGCTGGGCGGCCTTCAGGAGGCGGGCCAGGGCGAGGGTGGCCCGCACATCGGCCAGGGCGGTGTGGGCCTCCCCGTGGGGGATGCCGTTGGCCCGGGTGAGGTCGCCCAGGCGGAAGGACGGCGTGCCGTCCTCCTGGTCCGGCCAGGCCAGCCCCCCGGGGCGGAAGGCCCGGGCCAGGCGGAGGACGTCCAGGAGATCCCACCGGCTGTTTCCGTTCTTCCATTCCCGGGCGTAGGGGTCGATCAGGTTCCGGAAGAGGGTGGAGCGGGTGACCTCGTCGTCGAACCGCAGGCTGTTGTAGCCCACGGAGCAGGTGCCGGGCCGCGCCATTTCGGTGTGGATGGCGGTGATGAATTCCGCCTCCCGCAGGCCCAGCCGGGCCACGGTTGCGGGACCGATGCCCGTGAGCAGGCAGGCTTCGGGGTGGGGCAGGTAGTCCGGGGACAGGCGGCACCAGAGCTCCAGGGGCGCCTCCACCGGGTTGAGGTCCAGGTCGGTGCGCAGGCCGGCGAACTGGGCCGGCCGGTCCACCCGGGGATCCACGCCGAAGGTCTCGTAGTCATGCCAGTAGAAGGTGGGGCCCATGGGCGTGCCTCCGGCGCGGCGAACCGCACCCCAACTTTAGCCCAGCTCGCGGTGAACGCGCCGCCGGGTTCGGCCAGGATGGGCCTTGCGGTTACAGTGAAGGGTGGGCATGTTCCTGAATCAGCTGTGGATGATCCTGGCGATCCTCGCCGGGTTGGGCGTATCGTGCCCCCCCTGCGGGCCGGTCCACGGCGCCTGGCGCCGCGCGGCGGGGTTGACGGAGGGCGCCTTCGTGGGCGTCCACGGTCTTCGCGGCGGGTTGGCGGCCCCGGCCCCTGGGCGGGGAATGGCCAAGAAACCATCCACCCGCGCCGAGGGCGATGTGCGCCGCAAGCTCCCTGGGCGGGCCGGGGATGGACCCGGGCCGCACCCCATGGGGGAGCCGGCGCCCCTGGGCTTCGTGAACTGGCCGCCGGCCGCCGGGGTGGTGGCGTGCAACCTGCCATGGGGTTCCGAAGGGACGCCCGGGGGAATGGATCCGGAAGCGGCCGGCAAGCGCGGTCCGCCGGCGCACCGCGCCTAGGTCCCATCCATCCCCGATCGCGCAGGCCAGGCGTCCCCCCGGAAGGGGGCCGCCGGCGCAGAGCCCTTTCGCGGGAGGCCCCGGTCTGGGCCCGCCCGCCCATGCAGAACTGGTTCCCAATGAAGCAAGCAACTGGAAAGCTCACGCAGCAGGTTGACCTGTGGACCCGGCAGACCCTCGCCTCGGGGAGGTTCCTGGTCCACCTCTACCGGCGTCTGGGGGACGACAAGCAGGCCGCGGCCGCCCTGGAGGTCATGGCCCCCTCCGAGGAACGGGCCGCCCGCCTCGGGCTGCGCGGGGTGGCCGCCTTCCCGGTACCGCCCCTGGTGGACGAGACGGAAGCGGAGGCCCGGGCATGGGAGGCGCTCCTCGAGGCCCAGGCGGGGTTCTGTTCCTTCCATGCCGTGATCGACGGTCCCCGCGGGCCGAGGCGCTCGGCCGAAAGGGCCTATTTCAGGGCGGTCCGGGGCCTGGAGACAGCCTTCCCGGCGGAATGGGCCGCCGGGCGCCGGAAGGCGATCCTCCAGAAGGTCTCCACGCAGTGCGCGGACCTGTTCGTCCAGGACCTGGAAGCCGAAGGAAGCCCGGAAGCCCGCGCGGAACTCCACGAACAGATCGAATCCGGGATCCGCCAAGGGTTCCTCCAGATCGAAGCCGCCGCGAAGAGCCTGTTCACCTTCATCGGCAGCGGCTGGGGTCCCGACGCCGAACCCGGATGCCCAGCCACCGGGGCGGGTGCATAATTGCGATACCCAAAGGCCCATGAGGCGCATCCAAGAATGGAAACCAGGTTTGTTCCGATAAAGGCTCAACCGCTTCCCCCCGGAGACGCCCCATGACCCATTCCATCCTGCCGACCATCGCCCTCGGCCTCCTGGCCGCGTTCGTGCTGGCCCTGGTCCTGGCCCGCCTCCGGATCCCGGCCATTGTGGGGTACCTGCTGGGGGGCCTCCTGGTGGGTCCGCACACGCCCGGGTTCGTGGGCAACAGCGCCGCCGCGGGGGAACTGGCCGAGGTGGGCGTCATCCTGCTCATGTTCGGCGTGGGCCTGCACTTTTCGCTCCAGGACCTGCGCAAGGTCTGGAAGATCGCGGTGCCGGGAGCGGTGCTCCAGATCATCGTGGCCAGCCTCCTGGGGACCTGGCTGGCCCGGTCCTGGGGGTGGCCGCTCATCTCGGGCCTGGTGTTCGGGCTCAGCCTTTCCTGCGCCAGCACGGTCGTTCTGCTCAAGGCCCTGGAAAGCCGGGGCCTCAGCAAGCATCCCCATGGGCACATCGCGATCGGCTGGCTCCTGGTGGAGGACATCGTCTGCGTCGTCGTCCTCCTCCTCCTGCCCACCCTCGCGGCCATGCAGGGCGTCCAGGGCGGGGGCGGGTCCACCTTCCTGACCGTCCTCAAGCTCGTGTTCCTGGCCCTCCTCAAGATCGGAGTGCTGGCGGCCCTCATGCTCTTCGCGGGCACCCGGGGGGTGCGCTGGCTCCTCCACGAAGTGCTCCGGCACAATTCCAGCGAGCTGTTCACCCTGGCCATCCTGGGCATCTCGGTGGGATTGGCCTACCTCGTGGCCATCCTGTTCAACGTCAGCTTCGCCCTGGGCGCGTTCCTGGCGGGCGCCCTGGTCAATGGCCAGCCCAGCAGCCATCGCATCCTGAACAAGATCGAACCCCTCCAGGACACCTTCTCCGTGCTGTTCTTCGTTTCCGTCGGCATGCTCTTCGACCCGCGGGTCCTGGTCCAGCACCCCGTCAAGGTGCTCTGGGTGCTGGCCATCGTCCTGGGGGGCAAGACCGCCGCGGCCTTCCTGCTCATGCGCCTGATGCGCTTCGGCACGGACGCGGCCCGCGTCGTCTCCGCCGGCCTGGCCCAGATCGGGGAGTTCTCCTTCATCCTCGCGAGCCTGTCCATGGCCGTGGGCCTGCTCACCCAGGAAGGCTACCAGCTGATCATCGCCGGCTCGATCATCTCCATCGCGCTGAACCCCACGCTGTTCGCGGGGGCCACCCGGAAGCGGGCGCCCGCGGAGGGCGCCGCCGCCCTCACGGGGCGATGAGGGTTTCCAGCACGGCCACGTTCACCTCCGCGCGCAGATCGAAACCGAGGGTCCCGTAAAGGGCGATGGCGGGCGTGTTGGACGCCCAGGCGTGGAGGAAGGCGATCTCCCCCCGCGCCTGGATGGCGGCGGTCACCGCCGCCGACAGCCGCCGGGCCAGGCCCTTGCCGCGGAAATCGGGGTGCGTGCAAACGCCGCTCACCTCCGTGAACCCCGGGAAGCGCATCCGCTCCCCGGCCATGGCGACGAGCCTGCCCCCGCGCCGGATGCCGAGGAAGCGCCCCATGGCGTGGGTGCGGGGCAGGAAGGGCCCCGGCTCCGTGAGCGTGGCGAGGGCGAGCATCTCCGGCGCGTCGGCGTCGGTCAGGGGTTCGATCTCCCCATCCGCCCCGGCCGCCAGGGGGCGGGTGGCGACCATCTGCACGCCCTTGGCGGTGCGGGCCGCCCGCAGGCCGGGTGGCACCGTGATGGCCGGCACCTGGAGGAGGTACACATGCTCCCCGGGACGCACCAGGTCCGCGAGCCCCGCCTGGGCCTCCTCCCCGTCGTCCCGGGCGGATGCGAACAGGTTCACGTCGCGCAGGAACCGCCTCGCGCGGGCATCGCCCTCCGACAGGGCCCGGTGGAACGTGGTCAGCGATGCCCAGACGGGCCGGTCCAGATCTCCCATGTCAGCTTCCTCCTTGCGCAGGGCGGCGGGTGCGGCCGGCGAGGGGCAAATGCTCCAGGGCCGCTTCCAGCGCCGCGAGGTTCTCGAGCAGGTTGCCGGTGGCCTCGCCGCAGGCTTCGCGCACCGCGGCCTCGATCCCGGGAAAGGTGCCCTTCTCAAGCCGGGCAAACAAATTCCGCCCTGCGGGGGTGAGCTCCAGGACCCGGGCGCGCCGGTCGTCCGCCGCCGCCCTCGAGCGGACCAGCCCCGCCTCCTCCAGGCTCCGGGCCATGCGCGTCACGCCCGGCTGGCTCACGCCGAGGGACCGGGAGAGCTCCCCCACCGTCAACGCACCCCGTCTTTTCAGGCACGCCAGCGGTGGCAGGTGCGAAGCGGGCACCGGCACTCCCGCTTCGTCGAGGATGACCTGGGTCTGCATCTGGAGCCGGTCGCCAAGCCGCTTCAAGCGCGTGCCTAGCGCGAGATGACCCAGGTCCTTGATGACGTCGTCCATGCGGGCTCCAATAGCTTAACAAGTTATATGCCTTGTTATATAATTGTCAAGACGGACGCCAACCGAGCCCTCGCCCTTCGCAGACCCGTTTTACTGCCTATTTGCAGTGGCAGATTCCGGGACATCGGTCATGTGTTCTGCCATGACCTCGACGACCCAGTTGATGAAAACACGCAACTTCATGCTCGCCTGGCGGTTGGGGTGGAAGGCCAGGTACAGGGGCATGGGGTCCGGCGCCCAGTCAGGGAACAAACGCATGAGTTCGCCGCGGGCCATGGGGTGCTTGGCCATGTAGGTGGGCAGCCAGAGCACCCCTACACCGGCCAATCCAGCGGCAAGGTAGGCGTTGCCATCATCAACGGCCAGGGCGTGTCTGGCTTTGACTTCGATGCGTGCATCGCCCTGGCGCAGGGTGGTGGGCCACAGTTTGCCGGTGCGTGGGGACAAAAAGGCGACGATGCGGTGAGGCTCCGCTTTCAGGTCCAAGGGGTGCCGTGGGGTGCCCACCCTCTGCAGATAGCTGGGTGCCGCGTATACGCCAAACGGCAGATCGCCCACATGGCGCGCGACGAGGGATGCCGGGGTGGCTTTCCCGCCACGAATCACGCAATCCACGTTGTCGCGAATCAGGTCGGTCATGCGGTCGGTCACGCCCATCTCGATCTGAAGTTCGGGATAACGGGCGTGGAACTCTGGAAATGCGGGGACCAGAAGCAGGCGCGCCACCGGGCTCGGAACATCCACACGCAACCGCCCCCTGAGCGAGGCCGTGGCGCTGGACAGGCTGCTCTCGGCATCCTCCAGATCGACCAGCAGGCGCATCGCCCGCTCATAGTAGGCAGCGCCATCGGCGGTGGCGTGGACTTGTCGCGTCGTGCGGTTGAGCAGCTTGACCCGCAGCCGTGCCTCCAGTTGCTGCACCAACTGGGTCACCTTGGTCTTGCTCATGTGCAGGGTCCTCGCAGCGTTGGTGAAGCTGCCTGTTTCCAGCACGCGAACAAACGCTTGCATTGCATCGAAACGATCCATACGGGCCTTGCCTTTGCCGGATGATTGTTCTGATTTCGAAAACAGTGATTGTACGACTTGCGGGTTTATCCGTGGGGCCGCGGCCGCCTAAATTAACGGTGAGCCCTTTCGCTCTTCACGTAACATGCACCATTCATAGGGGTGTTCCATGTCAGTGCGCAAGGTTGTGTTTCCCGCCGGTCGCCAGGCGCTTTATGAGCAAAACCGCTACTCGCCCGCCGTCGAGTCGAATGGCTTTCTGTTTGTTTCCGGCCAAGTGGGCAGCAGACCGGATGGCTCCCCCGAACCGGATGTGGCCCAACAGGTCCGCCTGGCGTTCGAGAACCTCAACGCCATCCTGGCGGCTGCCGGCTGCACCTTCGACGACGTGGTGGATGTATCGGTGTTCATCGTTGACCCGGAGAAACACCTGGAGACCATTTGGCCCGTGATTCATGAGTTCTGGGGGCCCGCCCCACACCCAACCCTGACGGGTATTGGCGTGACCTGGCTCTATGGCTTTCAGTTTGAAATCAAGGTCGTTGCCAAGCTCCCAGAGAATGCGGCGAATGAATAGCACATTATTTTGGGGCAAGAGGACTCGGACCCCCGACCCTCTGGTTTCAAAGCGGCGCGCCTTGTCTGCCCCCCATTACGGTAATCATCGATGCGGGCTGGCGAAAGTGGACGGGGAGTTTATAATAGTGCTTTGAACACTAGTTGAAAGTGCTAAAACCATGAACAACGCCCTGGACGCGGCTCAGCTTGAACAGGCCCTCCACCTACTTCAGGATCTACTCCGGCTGGAGGATACGGCGCCAGTGCATCTGGTGGCGTGCGGCGGCTCGGCCCTGATCGCACTGGGGCTGGTGCCTCGGACCACGCGGGATCTCGACCTGTTGGCGCTGGAGCAGGAGGGGCGGCTGGTGGCGCCGCAGCCCCTGCCTGCAGGACTCGAGGCGGCGGCTGTGGCGGTGGCCACGGAACTGGGTCTGCCCCAGGATTGGCTGAACAACGGGCCGAGCAGCGGGGAAGGCGGCCTCTTCCAGATGGGGCTGCCCGAAGGTCTCCAGGAACGTCTGGTCACCCGTGTCTACGGCCCGGCCCTCACCGTCTCCTTCATTGGCCGCACCGACCAGATTCCTTTCAAACTCTGGGCCTCGGTGGATCGGGGAGGTTATCACATTGACGATTTGCTCAAGCTCCAGCCCACGGAGGAAGAGATCCGCGCCGCAGCCTTGTGGACGCTAAAGAAGGACGTCTCCGAGGGCTACCGGATGCTCCTTGGCCGCCTGCTGACTGAACTGGGATTCGCCAATGTCGCCCGAACCATGGTCTAGGCGGCTGCGCCGCGCCCTGTTGGACCACCTCTGGGGCCAGTGGTCCGCCCTGGGCGTCGCCGGCTATGGCGGTGCGAACGGACGCATCATCGATCCGGAGGCGCTGCTGCTGTGTTCGCTGGAACAGGCGCGATGGGATGCCCGGCTCTTCGACGTCATCCTGGACTGGTGCATGGCCAACGAGGCCTTCCTCGCCATCCCCCGGCTCAAAGCGCTCCGCGCGCACCATCCCGTGGTCCGGCAATTGGCCGCCCTGACGGAACTCGGTTGTGCCAAGGGTGGGGGGAGCCGCTGGAAGCCGCTGCTGGAGCCGATCCATGAGGTTCCCAATCCTGAGCCCCTGTTCTTCACGTTGGAGGGGGCTCCGCTGCCCCAGGTCGGTCCACCGGATCCCGTCTTCCTTCGCCAGGGCCTGCGGCGGGAAATCTACGCGTTCCGTGGCCAGACCCGTCCTTTCCCCCCGGAGGAGCCCGCCGCGCTGATCCTATCCCTTCGGGCGCTCATGGGCAGTTCTGCACGCTGCGAGATCCTGGCATGGCTATGCGGTGGCCGGGAGCAGACACCTTCCCAACTTGCCCGCCAGACAGGCTATTCTCAGAAAAACGTCCAGGACGCCATGGTGGACATGGCTCGTTCGGGCCACGTGAAGGTGCGAAGCGTGGGCAGGGAAAAGCGCTACCGCCTCGATGACCCGTTCCGCCAGTTCCTGGGGGCCGGGAAGGCCCTTGCCCCCTACCCCTGGATGACCGTCTATCCCCTGATTTCGCAAATCCTCGCCCTGTTGGCCAAGGCCGAGGACCTGGGTCTTGCCGAAGCCTCGGTTCATCCCAAGTTCCGCCAAGCCTTGGATGCCAGTCTGCCCGCACTCATCGAAGGCGGCCTGCCTCCCGCACGCTTCATCTGGACCAGCAATGAAACCTTCGTGTCCCTGATGATCCGTTTACTGGCGGGGGAGGAAGGGGCTGCATCCCGGTAGCCGGGCATGCCCCTTCCCAAGCCCACCTCCCACCACTTGGCGCTCCAACGCTCGGAAGGCACCTGGGATGTGGTGGTGAAAGGGTACGGCGCCCCCGGCAAGCCACCCATGGTGTCCAAAGGTGCAGAGGTGAACAAGCTTGTGCCGGGTGGGCTCTGGCTCACGTCCGAGTTCAAGTCCGTTTTCATGGGCATGCCCTTCGAGGGGCGCGGGATCTTCGGCTATGACACCGCCAGGCACCAGCACGTGGGCACCTGGATCGATTCCATGGTCACCGGACTGGCCCTGCCCGTGGGCACCTGCAAGGATGACTGCCGGGAAGTCACCATGTCGTTCGATGGCCCCGGCATGGACGGGAAGATGACCTCGTACAAGGAAGTCACCGTCGAACACGGTCCCGATCGCCGGGTCATGACAATGTATACGAAGGGCAAGGATGGCGAATACAAACTGAACATGGAAATGGAATACACGCGGCGGAGGTAGCTGGGGTCTGGAAGCTCCCGACCCTTTTGGGGCGATTCTCAAAACAATAGAAAATTCATTCCTGTCGGATGGCCGTTGCGGGGTCCACGGAGGCTGCTCGCATGGCCGGGCCTAGGCATGCCAGGAAGGACGCCGTGAAAAGGACAAGGATGCCAGCCAGAAGGCTACCTGGATGCAAGGCCTCAACCCCAGTGAAGAATCCGTGTAGGGCCTGCCCAAGCCAGTAGGCTCCCAGGCTTCCCAGGGCAAGTCCTACCAGGACACTGGCCATGCCACGCAGGACAACCTTCCGAAGAATCTCCCAATGAGCCGCTCCAAGGGCCATTCTGATTCCGATTTCGCGGGTCTGCCGCGCCACCCGGAAGGCCAGGAGGCTCTGCACCCCCATGGCTGATAGGCAAAGGGAAACCATCCCGCAAAAGCCAAGCAACCAGGACGCCACCCGGAGGTCGTGGTACAAGCCGTCCAGGTGCTCATCAAGTGCACCCAACTGGAGGATCGGAAGATCAGGATCAATGTCCCGCACCATTTGCCGAACAAGCGGGAAAACGGCCTCTGACTTCCCCTCCAGGGAGAAGAGAAGGCATCCTGCCCGGTCCAGCATTGAACTCCTTGGTAGGAACAGCACAGGTTCATGAATGCTTTTCCCTGGATCGACGCCATGGTCAGCAACAACGCCCAGGACGGTATTTCCGTCCTTTCGCGTAAGCATCCCCACGGGATCTTGACCCGGCCAAAGCTTTTGGGCCAAGGCCCTGTTTATGACCGCGACCCTCGAATCCGGGATGAGATCGGAGGCCATGAACTCTCGTCCCTTTAGAACCGGGATCCCCAAGGTCTTGAAGTAGTCCGGCCCTACGAAAAGGATTTGAAAATAAAGGCTTCCCACATTACTGATCGTTTTCCGACCCGTCTCCATTGGAAGGCCGTTTGCGAAAGCTGTGGTTCGGATTCCGGGGAGGGCCCGAAGGCGTTCCTGAAGACGCAGGAGGATTTCCTCGTTCCGTTTGCCTCCGCCGGGTCCCGATTCCATGAATTCAACCCTCAGGGCCGCAACGCCAGCGGTCTTGAATCCCAAATCACGGGTCCGGGCTCGGTCCAAGCTGCGCGTAATTATGGTTCCGCTGGTCACAAGAGCCAGGGCAAGCCCGACCTGAAGGACCACCAATCCATCCCTTACCCGGCTTCTTTGGGTAAGTGTTCCGGAGCCGCCCTTGAGCAACTGGTTTAGATCCTGCCTGGATGCATTCAGGGCCGGAGGCAGGGCCGTGGCGAGGCCGCAAAGTCCCCCTATGAACAGGGCAAACAGGATGGCTGAAGTGCTGAGTTCCACTGGCAGGGGCGTCCCATATGCCTTTACATCCTTTATGCGCTCGATAAATTTAAAAATTGGTATTGCAATAGTTATGCCCGCAACGCTGGCCAACGCACTGATGACAAGGTGCTCACCGATTACTTGGCGAAAGATTGTGCTTCCCCGGCCGCCAAGGGCCATTCGGGCGGCGAACTCCTGTCGCCGGGATTCCATCTGGGCCAATTGGAGGTTGGTGACATTGGCGCAGGCCAGCAGCAGCAGAATCCCAGCCACCGAAAGAAGGACATAGGGCGCTGGCAGGCGCTCCTCAAGCGCTCTCTTGCGATCATTGAATGCAGGGCGGACGTTAATGCCGCTGACCTCGATGTTCGGTTGCGGTGCAGGCTGGAATTGGCTCCCCATCGCCATTACGGTTGCCCGGGCCTGGGCGATGGAAACACCCGGTTTCAAGCGCGCGAGGGTGGGCCAAGTGGAGGAGAGACCCCCGTTCCTCTGGGCAAATGAGTTCTCGTCCAGGACCTTCCGACTGCCCTCTGGTGCCCAAACGTCCGTGCGCTCGCCGAGGATATGGCCAGAAAAGGTTCTAGGGAATATCCCCTCAACAACGCAGGGATGACCGTTAACCCAAATTTCCTTCCCGACGGCATCAGGGTTACCGTCGAATTGGTTCTCCCAGAGCGAATGGCTGATCATTACTCCGGCCTCGGCAACCTGGCCATCCAGAGCCGTGATGCGGCGTCCAAACGCCGGCTCCACACCTAGGACATCGAAATAGCCGCCGGAGATGAACGAACCGGTCACAAACCGGGCATCCCTTCCCGGCGCCCGGACTTCGAACCGGTCCTTGCTGGCCATGGTCATCGCCTTGAATGGGCCATTGATTTCGCCCTGGCCCAGGAATTCGGGTTCGGTCAATCCGGTCTCAAAAGTGAAGGTGATGTCCTCCATGTGCCCTTTGGTTGTTCGAAACACCTCGACGAGGCGGTCGCCATTCGTGAGGCCAAAAGGATTCAAAAGCACTGGGGACATTACGGAGAACACGGCGGTGCTTACCCCTATGCCTACGGCCAACATGGCCACGGCGAGGGATGAGGACCAGGGGTGTCGAACAAGGCATCGAAAACCGGACTTGAAAGGATAGAGTCCCAGAGAGTGGTGTAAGAGCCGGGTAGGCAGACAGGTGGCCACCGTTCCCCGTATGTTTGTTTTTGCCGAACGAACATAGGAGCGGAAAACGATGGCCAGAGACAGTGTGGAGGGCCTTGTGGCCCTGGGCAAGGTTTTGGAGGAAGGCAGCGGGGATTTCCTGCGCCAGCTGGTGATGACGACCTTGGAGCGGATCATGGACAGCGACGTCACGGCGCTCTGCCAGGCCGAGGCCGGGGAGCGTTCGCCGCTGCGGGAGAACCACCGGAATGGCTACCGGGAGCGGGATTGGGAGACCCGCCTGGGAACCATGGCTCTGAAAATCCCGAAGCTTCGGCAAGGGAGCTACCTTCCGGATTTCCTGGAGCCACGCAGGCACTGGGAACGGGCCTTCATGAGCGTGGTCTCGGAAGCCTACGTGGCGGGGGTTTCCACCCGGAAGGTGGAGCACTTGGTCGAGGCCATGGGGGCGAAGGGGATGTCGAGGAGCGAGGTTTCCAGGCTGGCCAAGGAACTGGACACGGAGGTGACGGCTTTTCGCGAACGTCCGCTGGAGGGGCCTTTCCGCTACATCTGGCTGGACGCGATGTATCCCAAGGTCAGGGAGGGACAACGGGTGGTGGGCCTGGCGGTCCTGGTCGCTATGGGGGTCAACCAGCAGGGTTACCGGGAAGTGCTCGGCCTGGAAGTGGCTGACGGCGAGATGGAGTCGGCCTGGAGCAGCTTCCTGGAGAGCCTGATCAAACGTGGCCTGACCGGGGTGGAATTGGTGGTATCGGACGCGCACACCGGCTTGAAGGCGGCGGTACGGCGGGTCCTGAACGGGGTTTCCTGGCAGCGGTGCCGGGTGCACTTCATGCGCAATGCAGCCGTGAAGCTGCCCAAAGCCGCCCAGGATGCGCTCCTGGAGCGCCTGAAGCAGGCCTTCCAAGCACCGGACAAGGACGAAGCCATGAAGTTGTTCAAGGCGCTGTCCCACGAAACCCAGCGCGAGCATCCCAGCTTCGCCGCGCTCCTGGACGAGGCCGTGGAGGACGTTCTGGGCTACATGAACTTCCCCAAGGCCGACTGGCGAAAGATCCATTCGACCAACGTCCTGGAGCGGGAGAACCGCGAATTGCGGCGACGGTCCGATGTGGTCGGCATCTTCCCGAACCGGGCCGCTGTGCTTCGCCTGCTTGGGAGCTTGTTGGCGGATCACCACGCCGAGTGGGCCGCCGCGCCATTCCCATACCTGAAAGCGAGGGTGTGATGGCACCGGGGCCAGGTCGCGACCCACCCGGCCGGGGCGGTGCGCGGGCATGGAAAGGCTGCTGGATTGCCTGCTGGATTCCGCTGCGCGGAACGGGCTTTCAGCCCGCCCTTCGGGTCCACAGGCAACGCCCCTGCGGGGCGCCCTCCGGGTCCACAACCTTCCCACACCCACGGGCTTCGCCTGGAAAACGCTGGCGCGTTTCCCACACCGCCCCGGCCAAAGGTCCATCAGCAGCAGCATTTCATTGAAATTTGTTCATACGGGTACGGCGGCGCTTCGCTGGCCGCTCTTGTTACACCACTTGACGGGACTCAGGC
>MTLC01004494.1_pt1 | contig 17520 bp, 14 predicted proteins | sample 1982451 | NCBI WGS metagenome assembly MTLC01 (sample SAMN05710165, study PRJNA340218) | biofilm metagenome | isolation source: sample SPH anode biofilm adapted to +100 mV | place: USA | collected 2012-02-03 | reverse complement strand
AACAGGAGGGGAACAGGAGATGACCTTGTGGATACAGTGGTTTCGGCTTCGCCCAACCACCCCCACCGCTGCCTGAGCGGAGTCGAAGGCAAAGAGGCGGAGAAGTTTCAAGAACAAGTCATTGATCAGTATCTTTAAGTCTTTGTCATGTGATTAGTACCAAAAATCTCTTCTTTTACCAGATTTTTTGATGAAGTGTTTTGGCCTTCAATTAGGGTGTCCCTGTGTCGAAGGCGCGAAAGATGTGGTAGACGGCTGTTTGCAGAGACAGGGGGAGGCAAATTATAAAAAAAAGGACGGTTGTAAATTACCGTCCTCTTTTAATAATCTTGAAACTAATTTAGATATTGTTCAATTCCTGAAGGGCAAAGGCCCAAGCTCCTAGGGCGATAGCTTCTGATGTTCCAAGTCTTGACATTGCTACACCAACTCGTTTGAGGGGGTCGTAGCTAATTGTTTTAGTGGTGCCAGGAATGGTGATCAATCGTTTTTCCCCGGCAATAAACTCTTCAAGTTGTTTTGGGTCTTCAAGGTTGAATACTTTGATCTCAAGCCTTTCAAGTCGGTTACCCGCCATGGTCTGATGAGCTGAGTTCATCTCCTGAACTAATCGATCGAGAAAGAGTGGATAGGCACCTGATAGGCCACCGCCAAGAACAATGAGCCCATCTACAAGTGTTATAGCGTCAGCCAGGGCATTACCTGCAACAACAGCTAACTCCTCAAAAGCTTTTAGAGCAGCCATTTTATTACCAGGAATGTTACCTAAAGCTATTTCAAATATATCTCGTGGCTCAGGACAATCCTCTTCAGCAATATTTGCATGAAGCATATATACTCTTTTTATCCCCTTAATTGAGACACTCTCTTCAACGCTAAAGCCTGAATAAAGCTTATTGTGCATTCTATTGATCTCTCCTTGAGCTGAGTTATCTCCACTGAATAGATGCCCCCGGGAATAAATTCCTCCTCCAAAACCTGTTCCGAAGGTCGCACCAAAGAGGTTTCTATACTTTTTCGGGCTTCCTGAATTAAGCAGAAGCTCATTTATCTCAGGAAGAATACCGCCAATAGCCTCACCATAAGTGAATAGATCTCCGTCGTTATTAATAAAAACAGGAACCCCAAAAACTTCCTCCAGATATGGCCCTAATGCCACACCGCCTCTAAACACGGGAAGGTTTTCCAGATCACCGATAATTCCATCTTCATAATCGGCCGGTCCGGGAAAGCAAAAAGATATTGCTGATGGAGGTTCTGGAAGTTGTGAAACAACCATTTCAAAGCCACTTCTTATTGTAGCAAGTACATCGTCTAAAGTTTGAGCTTTGGCACTAAGCGGAATAGATGGAATTAGAAGTTTGCCGTCTTGAACAGCGTTAAACCGAAAGTTGGTTCCGCCTGCATCAAGAGTTAAAACGATTCGATGGTCATTATCAAAACCTTTCATGAGCTATTAGTCTGTTTATTAACAGTCACATGGAATAATCCTGAGTGAAATTACAATTAATTCTTTTTGTAAAAATGCCTCATCTGAGCCTACTTCATGTTACTGCTATTATTGCAAGGTAGAAGCACAATTTGCCACCGACCTTAATAAGTGTAATTTTCTGTTACAAAGTAAGGGATTTTTTTGTAAATAAACCACTTGCTTATGGTACAAAGTACACATTGGTTTATAGGTTTGAGGTAGATTTTTTATGTTATTAAAGCCTAGCGTTTTGTAAAAAAAGGTACTTCAGGAGCAAGAAAATGAGTAAGTTTGAAGGCTGAAATTTGCTAAACACAAATTCAATAACAATAACCTGTAGTTTTTATGTTAAAATCATTACGTACACTGGCCATTGCACTACTTTTAGCCGTAGGAGCACTGGTACCTCGTTTCAGTGTGGCAGCGAATGTTCCCGATGAAGGAATGTGGTTGCCTATGTTTGTTGAGCGTCTGAATTATGTTGACATGCAAAAGATGGGTCTGAAGCTTACAGCCCAAGAACTCTATGATGTCAACCATTCGAGTCTTAAGGATGCTATCGTTGGTTTAGCTGCCGGTAGCGCACCTAATGGATATTTTTGCACCGGAGAGATCGTTAGTGATCAAGGTTTGGTTTTTACCAATCATCACTGCGGTTTTAACAATCTTCAGGAACATAGCTCTATTGAACATGACTATCTAAAGGATGGTTTCTGGGCAATGAGTTATGAAGAAGAGTTACCTAATGAGGGTTTGACTGCCTCTTTTTTGGTTAGAATGGAGGATGTTACTGCCCGCGTTAAAGCTACTCTTAGTGATGATATGACCGAGGAGGCTCGTGCAGAAGCCATTGAAAAGATCTCGGGGGAGATTCAAAAAGAGGCTTCAGATAATGGTAAATATGATCCTATCGTTAAGTCTTTTTTTGGTGGGAATGAATTTTATCTATTTGTTTATCAAACGTATCGTGATGTTCGTTTAGTTGGTGCTCCTCCTTCATCTGTTGGAAAGTTTGGTGGTGATACTGACAACTGGATGTGGCCACGTCACACAGGTGACTTCTGTATCTTCCGTGTTTATACAGCTCCTGATGGCTCGCCTGCTACTTATAACAAGGCTAATGTTCCTATGAAACCAAAGCATCATCTACCCGTTTCTATAAAAGGTGTTCAGAAAGATGATTATGCTATGATTTGGGGATACCCAGGCTCGACTGATCGTTTCCTTACAAGTTTTGGTGTACAACTTGCTATTGATGAATCAAACCCAACTACCGTAAATATCCGCGACCTGAAATTACGTTTGATGAAGGAAGATATGGATGCAGATCCACGCATCAATATTATGTATGCTGCGAAATATGCTGGTACAGCTAACTACTGGAAGTACTTTATTGGACAGACCCGCGGGTTGAAGAGATTAAAAGTTGTTGATGAGAAGAAAGCCATCGAAGCTACTCTTATGAATTGGATTGATCAATCACCTGAGCGTAAAGCCAAGTACGGTGATGCTATGCAAATGATCAAACAAGGTTATGAGGAGTTGAAGGCAACTAACCTTAACTCTGTCTATTTATCTGAGGCAGTACTGCAAGGTCCTGAGATTATCCTTTTCTCTATGAGAAGCACTGGCCTTATTGACCTAATGGGTATGGTTGATAAAGCTAAGGGTGAAGATAAAGTCAAAGCCCAAGAGAAGTTAAAAGGGGCTCTGGCTCGTTTACAGAAAAGAGCAGGTGATTTCTATAAAGATTTTAATCTTGGTACCGACAAGAAGTTATTTGCTGGATTACTCGCAATGTATTACAAGAATATCCCTCAGGAACAACAACCAAAGGCTTTTGTGAAAATGGTTGATAAGTACGATGGTGATTTTAACAAGATGGCCGCTGAACTATATAACAAAACTCTTTTTGCCGATCCTAACCGTTTGAATGAGTTCATTGCTGATCCAAAGGCAAAGACTCTTCAGAAAGATCCAATGATCGTTTTGGCACTTGCTTTCCGTGAGGCTTATATGAGCGTTGCACAAGAACAGGCACCTATTCAAACCAATATTGATAAAGGCAACAGACTTTTCATTGCTGCTTTACGCGAAATGAAGCCTGATCAGAAGTTTGCTCCTGATGCTAATTCAACGATGCGTGTTACCTATGGTAAAGTTTTAGATTATTATCCAGCTGATGCTGTTCATTATGATTTCTTTACCACCCTTGATGGTGTGATGGAGAAAGAGGATCCAAAGAATGAGGAATTCATCGTTGATCCTAAATTAAAAGAGCTGTTTAATAAGAAAGATTATGGCCGTTATGGTGTGAAAATCAATGGTGAAGATCGTCTTGTTACTTGCTTCTTAACAACAAATGATATTACCGGTGGAAACTCAGGTAGCCCTGTAATCAATGCCAATGGTGAGTTAATAGGATTGGCTTTTGATGGTAACTGGGAAGCAATGAGTGGTGATATCGCTTTTGAACCTGCCTTACAAAGAACAATTTGTGCAGACGTTCGATATGTACTTTTCATTATTGAAAAGTTAGGCGGTTGTAAACGTCTTATCGATGAAATGACGATTGCTCAATAATACAATCTTTCTTGAGTAATCAAGATCAATAACATAAAAAGAGGGTGCTTCATTTACGAAGCACCCTCTTTTTTTATACTTATAGTTTCTGCGGTTCTCAGAACTAATCTGAGTAGGGTTCATGCATTCTATTCTGTTAAAAGACGCTTAAGTTTGCTGACGATATCATCTTTTGTTTGTTGGTAGTGCAATCCTGTACCAGGCCCACTAAATCCTGTAGTAACATAACGAGGTTTATGGCTTTTGTCCAGATAGAGCACTGTTGGAAATGCCATTGTACCATCAACCATATCTAAGAGAGTATTTCTGTCTTTGCTACCGGCTCTACCTGCATAAAGAAGAGGGTAGTTGATGTTGGCTTGCAAAGCAAATCTTTTCATTTTATTAACGGAGTTTTCATAGGTTGTTCCCTCAAAACAGAGGCCAAGAACGACTACTTCATTGAACTCTTCTTTGTTGATGAGTTCGTTAAACAGACGAGCCTCGTCAAGACAATTTGGACACCATGTTCCCATTACTTGTAGAATTACAACCTTCCCGACAAAACGGGGGTCGTCAAGAGAGACAAAGTTATCCTCTGTGTTGCGTAAATTTATTTTAGGTGCAGTTGCATTAGGCTTTAACCAGACAAGGTGCTCCATTGGAGGGAGTTCAATATTGGGGTCTTTAACAGCAACCCAATTGCTTTTCCAACGTGCTGAACCAGTAAATCGGCCGTTTGTTAGTGAATCACCGGCTATCCTTGCTGATAATACAATTTGATGGCTTCCATCGAAAGCTGAAAGCATCATTTTATTCTCTGAAACTTTTCCATCAAGATATCGATAATCTCCTGTTGGGTTCAGTATTGTACCAGTAAGGCGATTTCCTTGTTGATTGAATTCTCCTATTAGAATGGCTTCTTCAGATGTTCCAGGGTTTTCAATAATCTTCCATCTCCCTGAGATGTTGTATTCAGATGGTTCCGGGAATCGGTAAAATCGATCGGTTTGGTTTAGCTGTACCTCAAAATGATAGGGTTTACTTTCGTTAAATCCTTTCGGATAGTATAACCCATTCATATGGTCATTTGAGTATTTTACAATGAAAACACCCTGAAATATTGGCATTCGGAAGATTAAAGAGTCACCTTTTCTCTCGAAATCTGATACTGTTATCTTCTCGTCTCCGTTTATAACGGTGAATCCTGGCTTGTTGTGCTGGAGGGTGATTTCCATGTTAAAAGGGACAATATTGTCCTTGTCTATGAATATCTCACCAACTGCGGATACGTAGTTTTGGGCCTGTATTAAAGTGGATAAGCTCAATAGCAAAAATAAGGCAAGTGATCTTTGCATATATATCTATTTTAAGTGGATTCGGAATTGGGGATTATGATTTGAAAAGGGTGGTTAGTTCCCCAGAATACCTGAAAACAGAGGGTATCTTGATGATCTATCTAGGAAAATGCAGCCCTCTTTCGGGCAGTAGGGTGATTGGTTTCGTTGGCAAATCAATCTTTGTGGAAAGGGGAGATTAATCTGCAAGGTTTCACTGAGGAAGTCAACACAGATTGTAATTACCAACAGAATATCACGTAATGTACAAGGAGGAGTGTTAAGTCGTGCAATACGATCCATGCATCTACTGACTAATAGATTACTATTTTGCCAGACTTTACTTTCATCAATCTGGTTCTGGCTAATGACATGATAAAAAACGCCGGCTGCAAGTGCTGCCCCAGAGGCTCCATGTTGATCTACTAGTTGTTCCGGGATGATATTAAATCTATTCAACGCCACTTCAAGTAATTGTTCTTTAGATGTATATTGTTTTTTGAAGTTACAGACAGCCGTCACCAGTACAGCAGTTATTAGGAAATACTCCTCAGTACCTCCTTTTGTATCTAACTGACTGCTTAAAAAAACGTTTGAAATGACTGATGGATCATCAGCCTGACTATTTCTACAATGCCTTATTACTCTCTGCTTAAAACCAGAATTTAAACAGGTTGGGCAGACTACATGCCCCATAGTACAGGTGATTGCTGTTTGTACTTCATCACCACAATAGTAACATTGATGTACACCAGTTTCTATCGCTATAAAAGATTCATTAAGGCAAATGGGACAATTTTTTATTCTTTGTTCGTGGCTCATAGTAAAGCAAAGTTAATACTGCTCCTTAGTAAAAGGTTGATTTCTCAATTTATTCTTAGAATAGGATAAAAAATTACACTTATGCGTAATCAGCATATCAGGAAAAAGAAGACCTGATAATAGTGTTGATATTATGTAAAATAGAATAATGAATACCATTCATTCTCATGATGAAATTTACCAACTTCTCATATAAGACTAATTTAGGTTAAGACAGATTCATTCAGATTCGATTTAAAAGACATTCATTTATAGTTATTTTTGTAAAAAAAAATCGGCAACTTTCGTCAGTCACCGATTCTTGGCAGGCTATAGCCTTAATATAAAGTCTCTTCACACTGTAAAGGTGCCAAACTTAGCTCCTACTCAATCTTGACCATGAATATCACTATTCATGCTTAGGCCATGGCAAAACTTTTAATCTTTTAACAGTTACAAAGTTAGGTCGTAAAAAGCCATACACAAATTGAATGAATTCATTCGTTTTGGTAATGAGTGTATGCTTTTTGGCAACGAACGCTCATTTTTGACCAATAAGCGTATGAAAACCCACATAGAAAATATTTTTACCAATTTTGCTTGTTGTTAGATGACAGAAAAACAATGAATTAGACTTTTGTCGAATGTCTCTAAAGCAGAATTTGGAACGAGAGGAATACAAGAAATCGGAAAAGTGGTGAAAAAAGAGGCAAAAGAGGGGTGTCAAGTGATAAAAAGAGGTGGTAAAATAGGATCAAGTAGGGAATTTAAGTAGGCAAAACAGGCATTTAACCAATTGGTTAATTTGGCTAAGATGTTAATAATATGATAATTGAGGTTGGTATAAACGTTTATTAACGTTTTTTTTTTGCATATGAAAATGAGAATAGTTTACTTTGCAGCCTGTTTAACCAAATATTCGCAACTATGTCTGACATTGCAAAACGTGTAAAGGCTATCATCGTTGACAAACTTGGCGTTGACGAGAACGAAGTAACACCAGAAGCTAGCTTCACTAACGATCTTGGTGCTGATTCTCTCGACACTGTTGAGTTAATCATGGAATTCGAGAAGGAATTCAACATCGCTATTCCCGATGATCAGGCTGAGAAGATCAGCACTGTTGGTGACGCTATTTCTTACATCGAGAACAACGCGAAGTAATATTTCACCAGTCAGATTCCCGAATGAAATTAAGAAGAGTTGTTGTTACAGGTTTGGGTGCACTAACACCGCTAGGCAATGATGTTCCATCAACATGGGATTCATTGATTAACGGAGTTAGTGGAGCCCAGCCCATCACCCGATTTGACGCATCTAGGTTTAAGACTCAGTTTGCGTGTGAGGTTAAGAATTATGATCCTTTAAAATACTTTGACCGTAAGGAATCAAGAAAGATTGACTTATTTGCTCAATTTGGAATGGTTGCTGCTGATGAAGCTATTAAGGATAGTTCTCTTAACCTTGAGACTGAGAACCTTGACCGCATAGGTGTGATCTGGGCCTCAGGAATTGGCGGTCTTATTACCTTCATTGAAGAGATGACCGCTTATGCCAAAGGCGACGGAACTCCTCGTTTTAATCCTTTCTTTATTCCAAAGATGATCTCTGACATTGTCGCTGGTCATATTTCTATAAAGTATGGATTTCGCGGGCCAAACTTCTCAACGGTATCAGCGTGTGCTTCTTCAGCTAATGCTTTAGCTGATGCGCTCATGTATATTCGTCTTGGTAAGGCGGATGTTTTTGTTACCGGTGGGTCAGAGGCTGCTATTAACGAAGCAGGAGTGGGTGGTTTTGGTGCTATGCATGCAATCTCAACCCGAAATGATGATCCAGCAACTGCCTCTCGTCCCTTCGATAAAGACCGCGATGGTTTTGTTATCGGAGAAGGTGGGGCGGCTTTGGTTTTTGAAGAACTGGAGCATGCATTGGCAAGAGGCGCTAAAATCTACTGCGAAGTAGGTGGTGCTGGCCTTTCTGCTGATGCTCATCATTTAACAGCCCCTCATCCTGAAGGTATTGGCGCTGCCAATTCAATGCGCTATGCCCTTGAGGATGCAGATATGAGCCCAAATGAAATCGATCATGTTAATACCCATGGTACAAGTACTCCTCTTGGTGATGTAGCTGAGATAAAGGCGGTTCAGTCAGTTTTTGGTGATCACGCCTATAACATTAATATCAATGCTACCAAATCAATGACTGGTCACTTGTTAGGAGCTGCCGGTGCCCTCGAGGCTATGGCGACTGTTCTTGCAGTTAAAAATGATTTAGTTCCTCCAACCATTAATCAGTTTAATATTGATCCCGATGTTGATGCAAAACTCAACTTCACTTTCAATAAAGCTCAATCAAGAGTAGTGAACGCCGCTATTTCAAATACTTTTGGATTCGGTGGTCATAACTGTTCATTGCTGTTTAAGAAATATCAGGCTTAATTTACTAAATGGTACTATTTCAGCGTATAAAGATTTTGTTTTCTGCTGATAAGGAGTACTATAAAGCCATAAAAAATATTTTCGGGTTTTGGCCCGAAAATATTTTTTTATATAAGCAGGCTCTAAGACATCGCTCCCTAGCTACTCAAATGAGTAATGGTGCTCGCCTAAGTAATGAGAGACTTGAGTTTCTTGGTGATGCTATTCTTGATGCTATCGTAGCTGACTATATGTTTAAAAAGTTTCCTCTCAGGGATGAGGGTTTCCTCACTGAAATGAGAACTAAAATAGTTAGCCGTGCCCAATTGAATAAACTCTGTCAAAAGCTGGGACTGAATCAATTGATTATTGCTCAGTATGAGGCTCACACTAATTATAAGTCAATTAATGGGGATGCTTTTGAGGCCTTTATAGGGGCTCTTTACCTGGATAAAGGCTACCGATTTACTCAACAGCTTGTCATCAATCGTATTATTAATGTTTATTACGACCTCAATACGCTTGTTGAAACGGACTTTAATTTTAAAAGTAAACTTATTGAATGGGGTCAGAAAGAGAAGAAGAGTGTCTCTTTTAGTGTTGTTGCCGAACAGGGGGCAAATCATCATAAACTCTATTTAGTAGAGGTCTCTGTTGATAATGAAAGTATTGGTAAAGGTCAAGACCATTCTATAAAAGGGGCTGAGCAGATTGCCGCTGAAAAGGCAATATCCTATCTTAAAGAGAAACATGTTTTCGATAATTCTTCTCAGTCAGATAGCCTTTAATCTTCCACATTGTTTTGTTTAAATTAGATACCTTTGGATTTAGATCCATTGTATCTCAATTCTTATTTGGTTTCCATTTGGTACAGTTTGTCAACACCCAATGAAACCATATTGATTTTTGGTAGATGTTATAAAACCTTATCCGACCATGAAGAAAACTGTCGTGCTGATTGCTGTAATCGCTCTGGCTCTGATTCATTCATCACTGTTCTCTCAAAAACTCAAACCAGGATTTGAAAAAGAGCAATACATCGAGCTATTAAGTCAATTTGCCTGTCAAGCCGATACCCCCTGGGTGAAACTAGCGGTAAATAAACCCATGCACAGTCATCTGATTTTCCGGTCAAAAGTGGTTGGTCTTGCTAATAGATGTGATTTATGGATGAGCAATGACTCGATTATTACTATTAATTTCAGAGGAACCGTAGGGTCAATGTCCAGTTGGCTATCTAATTTTTATGCCGCCATGGTTCCTGCCTGTGGGTCTATTGTTCTTGATTCAAATTTTCTTTTCACCTATCAACTAGCTGATGATACCCTTGCAGCGGTACATTCCGGCTGGCTTATTAGTATGGCATTTTTATCCCGTGAGGTACAGCCTAAGCTAGACTCTCTTAAGGCTCTCGGTTATCGCAATTTAATCATCGCAGGTCATAGTCAGGGAGGTGCTATATCTTTCCTGTTCACCTCATGGTTACACTATAAAGAAAAGTCACTTCCTCTTTCTAATAGATGGAAAACGAAGACCTACTGTAGTGCTGCCCCTAAACCAGGAAACCTCTATTATGCATATGATTTCGAATATATAACAAATGGTGGCTTTGGGTTTAACATAGTAAGTACTGCCGATTGGGTTCCACAAACGCCTTTCTCTTGTCAAACACTCGATGACTATAACGTGCCTAATCCATTTATATTCACAGATGAGTTCTTCTCAAAAGCCAGTTTCTTTCAACGTCTTTTTCTAAAGAAAGCCTTCAGAGATATTACCTCGCCTTCTAAGAAAAGCAGAGACAAAAATCAAAAGTATCTAGGACATGAAGTCTTTAAGTTTATTAGAAAGATTCAGCCAAATATGATTGAGCCAAAGTATGCTAATACTACCGACTTTTCCCGAGCTGGAACTACCATCGTTTTAAAAGCAGATAAGGCTTATTATGACATATTTAAAGGAGCTCCCAAAGATATTTGGACTCACCATCTGATAAAGCCTTACCTCTGGTTAATCCTTAGGCAATACTCTTTGTGAAACCTACTGCTTTAATTAGCTCTCAAGCCAGTTTCTAAAGTCGCTTACCCTCTCTCTACTTACAAGAATCTCATGTGAGGTCATGTTCTTTATATTGACCTTTAATCGAGATCCTGACCATACCGTAGTACTCTCAATTGCATTTAATGAAACAATGTATTTTCGATTAACCCGAAAGAAGAGTATTGGATCAATCAAGTCCTGAAGATCCTCTAGCGTATAGTCGATGTTCAAATGCTTACCTTCTAAATTTATTGCATAAGTATCTCCATCAAGACTTTCAAAGGCAGCAATGGATTCGATTGGTAAAACAATGATTTTATCAGCTATTCTGATAGAGAAACGTTTCTTATAACTTTTTGTTAATGATAGTAGTGCCCTATCAATATTTGCCATTGCAGGCAGGCTGAAATCACTAGTTTTAATAATATATCTATCCAACGCATTGCTTAACTCATCAAAGTCAATGGGTTTAAGTAGATAGTGCAAACTGTTTACAGTAAAAGCTTTTACGGCATATTCACTATAAGCTGTGATGAAAATCAGGTTACTTTTAGGAGACGTCTTATCAATAATTTCAAAGCTTAATCCGTCACCTAGTTGAATGTCCAATAATAGGAGATCCGGGTGTGGATTATTACTTAACCAGTCAATAGCTGATGCAACACTGTCTAGTTTAGCAGCAACATTAAAGTTCTTGCCATACTGCAATATCATTCTCTCAAGTCGATCCGCACTTAAGGGTTCATCTTCTACTATTACTACACGTACCATCTATTTGATATTTAAGACAGGAATTTTTACGATAAATTGGTCATTTGATATACCCCATTCGACTTTTGATTTGCTTTCAATGAAATTATATCGTTGGCGTATGTTCTCGAGGCCAGTTTTACTACTCTCTTCAATAGCCTCCTTCGGTTGGTAATTGTTTGTAACGATAATCTCTTCGCCAACCTGATTGATTGTTATGGTGAGCGGTTTCTGTGTCGAGACTACGTTGTGTTTAATGGCATTTTCTACCAGCATCTGAATTGATAATGGAACAATCTGACCATTTCTTGATTCAACATTTATATCAACTTTAAGAGCCTCCCCATAGCGAAATTGCTGCATATAGAGATAACCTTCTATAAGTAAAAGCTCTTCAGAAAGGGCAATAGTCTCTCTGTTTTGTACCTCTAATACATACCGATATAGATCGCTAAGTTTACGAATAAACTTAATAGATGCCTGCGTATCAGTTTCGACTAATGAAGTGAGAACACTTAAGCTATTGAATAGGAAGTGCGGATTGATATGATTTTTAAGAGCCGAATATTGAGCCGTTACCATTTCACGCTGTTCTCTTTCTCGTGCAATTTGAACCTCTTTAAAGTTTTTGATAAATTTAAACACACTGATAATAAGCATAATAATTACGGTAATAATAGCCGCAATTATAGAGTTGGTTATTGCACCTTGAAGTAGATCACTACTTGAAAGATCACGAGATGAGACAAGCTTAAAGTAAACGATGTTAAAAGCGGTAACACTTACGAAAGTATAGATAACACTAGCTATTATCGAAATTAGAAATGTCTTACCCGGCTTAACTTCCCATGGAAAGCGGCGACTTACAGTTCTTGTTATGATTTCTCCACCGGTCCAACAAAGTGCACCCAGCATGAGTGAGTATAATACTATGTTGTAGATTCTAGACCAATAAAAGATCGAAAAACCACCAAAAAGAAATCCAAATAGAAGGCCAAACAGAGCCGAGACAATTAATACGAGTAAGACACCTCCAATATATCGTAAAAGCATAATAATTGCTTTTAAAAGTTAGTTTAACAAATGTAAGTTATTGACCACAACTTTTTACCATCTGAGAGTTGATCTCAGCACCCCAGCCTATCTTTGCATCTTTGTTTTGGGCTGAAAACAGACCTGATGCTTTTTGGAAGATGGGGCACGCTTTCTCTTTCCCTCCGCCAAACATTGCAGGAGTATAGTAAGTGTTCATGGCTTTCAGGAACCATGCCCTGGGATTGTTCTTATCAATCTCTATTGCCACTGCCAGGTCATCATTAGCCAATCCGCTATACTTCATTCCTCTCATCATAGGACTGACAGAGATACGTACTTGATTAATAAAGGCTCTCAGTACATATAACTCATCTTCTCTTGGCATCATTTTTAGAAGTTCATTGACCTTTGTTTCGGCTTGATCAAGTAGAGCATCTTTTTTAGAGTCTGCATCTGTTCCGTTGGCTTCCATTAAGAGACAATATGCGTGATAGTAACCCGCTTCCCAGGGTGCAGATTCCATCGTTGATAGGGCATTAAAGCTTGCAGCAAGAAGTGCGTAATCGGATGGCTTTTCAGCTTTTGATACTTGATTGGTAAGGCTATCAAACAGCATTTGTGAAGATTGACCGAATAGAGATGATCCGGCAAAAAGTAATACGATAATTAGATGTAACTTTTTCATGTGATAATTATTTGAAATGAGTATTAATTTGTGATTTCAGAATCCGACTTGTGATTTTAGAATAATAGCTATGATTCCAATACGTTTAATTTTTCGTTGACTTTTAAACTAGTTAAAGTTTAGGAAAAACCCGATAAAGAAGAATCGTTTTGCTTCTGGTTCAACACTATCCTTTATAAGTTGCCCATTTGCATCATTATAATATCGGTAAGTGTAGATGTTAGACTTTCCGGTAAGGTTACTTACTGAAGCATAAAGGACACTCGTTTTACCCCAGAGAGGGAATAGATAGCTTGCATTGATACTTATGTCGAGGTAAGATGGGGCTAATTTATCATTATATGAAGTAGTGGTTGGGTCATCATAGGGGCGCCCGGACGACCAGATGAAGGTCATTCCAAATTGGGTATTGATTTTATTTACCCAATATTTTCCGACCGCAGTTACGGTATGTTCAGGAGCGAAAGTGGGTCTGGCTGCCGTCGGATAATCACGGTAGGCACGTTCACTTTGAATCCAAGAGTAGGATAGCCAATAGTCCAGGTATTTAACTGTTTTCTGATCTCTCCAAAATACCTCAATCCCTTTGGCATAACCATAACCGTGGTTATTATATGATTCAGCTGTATATAGTTGCGATTTATCGAATCTTACCAGATTGTTATAGTTTTTAACATACCCTTCAACTCTAAAAATCCGATTATCATCCTGATATTGGTAGTTTGCAATATAGTGCCAGGCTTGTTCACAGTCAAGAGTTCTATTAAACCGTAGAAGATCTTCTTCGGGTTTTTGATAAAATAGGCCAGTAGCAACGCTGATTTGGCTATTCTTACTCAATAAATAGGCTGCTGAGAAACGTGGTGCAACTCCCGCCCAATCCAGCATGTGACTATATTCCCCACGAAGGCCTGCTCTAAGAGCAACTTTCCTAAGCACCATTGCTTCTACTTCGACAAAAGATGCCCACAACTGATCTTTAAGAATGATATCATGTGCAGTCAAATTGGAATCCCTGTAACGTTGTTGCCATTTACTAACATTGGCCTCAACTCCTGTGTAGAGTTTTAATGATGGGGAGAATTCTTTACTTAGGGTCAACTTGCTATCATAAAACAGATCATATTCCTCTAAGTGGATTGACCCGGGTTTTAAATCGTTGTCATCATAAGATAAGGCATTCCCGAATCTGACATTCCATCCATTGCCAAGCTCAGAAGCATAGACAGAGTTGAAATAGAGGTTCTGGTTTTTTAGGGTAATTGGTGTTAGCTTAGCGAAATTGTCGTAGTCTTTGTAAGAGAGAGCTACATTTCCTGAGGTGGCGTTTGCCATAATTTTAAGAAGCCCCGTTTTCCCAATTTTTAATCTTCCGATGGCTGATCCACCAATGCTGTTGGGGTCGGTAGTGTAATCAACTTTCTGTTTAACAATAGAATTATATGGAGTCAAGTTTGTATAGTCAAGATTTATACTTATTGATCCGTCTTTAGAACTTCTTGTATATGCACCACCTCCACCTACTGACATTAGTGAGAAACCCCATTGATTATCTGTTGCTATACCTGTAGTAGTTAGAACCAGAGCAGAGGAGAGCGCCTGTCCGTATTGAGCAGAATAGGCACCTGAACTAAATGTTGTTCCCGTAAATAGAAATGGGGAGAATCGTCCTCTTGATGGTAAGTCAGGTGTAGTGGAACTGTAAGGTTTCTTGACTCTAAGACCATCAATATAAGTATGAGCCTCGTAAGCATCACCACCTCTTACAAAAAGCCTTCCATCTTCACCCACAGTTGCTGTCCCCGGAAGTGAGGTTAAAGCTCCATAGATATCACCTGCAGCACTGGCAGTAGTGACAATGTCAAGAGGTTTAAGCGTAACCCCTTTTTTCTTATCCGATGCCTCAAAGGCACCTGCTGTAATTACGATATCTGCAATTTGGGCAGCTTTCTCCCGTAAATCGATTTTTAGATTTATCGAACTGTCTCCCAAAACAACTTTTACCTCTTTATTCTCATATCCTACATAACTCACCATAAGGCTGTGAAGGCCCTTCTTTTTGGTGGTAAGTGTAAATTGTCCATTCACATCAGTTGAAACACCTTCAAGAGTCCCTTTGATCATAACAGTTGCACCCGGAAGTGACTCTTGACTCTGTGAAACCACTACTCCTGTTATCTTGGTCTGAGCATAACTCTGTCCAATCCCGATTATGAGGCCAATTAATATGAGAATTAAGTGAATGATCTTTTTCATATAGATAGAGATTGATAGTTCAAATTGTTTGTGATGCAAAGATGAACTATCAATAAGGTCATTAAAAGTGAAAGAGGGTGAGTTGTTAAAAATCTACGTTGAACTGAAAGATAGGGAAGGTGAAGTGTATCGATTTGAAGGGAGGGTATTCTGTTGGAATGATTAAGTTAGAATGGATTATTGAATGGTCATTATTAAGGATTTAATGTGATTCAAAAGTGATACAAGTCGACGTATGGTGTTAAAAAAAAGGATGCTGCAAATACAGCACCCTTTCTTTAATGTTATTTGAAAATTATTATGCGGCAATAATTGCTTTAACAAGGTTATCGCATCCTTCAGCGATATCGGCAATGGTTGAGTCGAGCATGTAGCATGGGGTTGAGAAGATTCTGTTTTTTTCATCAATTACAACCTCTCCTTTTTGACTTATTTTATGGAAAGCCCCAGCTTTTTCGATATCATCTGCTGTTGCCTTATCTGTTCCGATGGTAACAGTTGAACCTGAGATTATTTTTGAGATCATAACCGGAGAGATACACATAGCTCCTATTGGCATCCTCATTTGAAAGGCCTCTTTAACCACCTTTTTCACCTCTTCAAGTACCTTAAAGTTATCCCCTTCGTAGGCATAAGAACAAAGATTCTTTGCTACCCCAAAACCTCCGGGGAAGATTATAGAGTCAAACTCATTAAGATTGATCTGGTCTAGCGGGGTTATCTCGCCTCTGTTTAAGCGAGCTGCTTCAACTAAGACATTTCGCACCTCCGAAGTAACCTCTCCGGTTAAATGATTCACCACATGATACTGATTAATATTAGGTGCAAATACTTTATAAGTGCCTTTGTTCTTTGAAATAGCCAGTAGAGTACAGACAGTCTCATGAATCTCTGATCCATCATAAACACCACATCCTGCAAGGATTACAGCAAATCTTTTCATTTGTTATCTATTTTCTTGTTCAATATTTATAAAGAAAGTACCTGATTGGATACAACTAAACCATTGTTAGGTAGATAATGTAATCTTAGAGTTTAAGTTGCTTTCTTCTCAAGTGAGCTTATTACCTGTTAGCAAACATACATTTATCTGATCTTTTTTGCAAGTATGGATTTGGTTAGGCTGATTTAGGTTGTCAATTCTTCATGACGGAGTTATTCGTATTGCCAATGTCATGCTCATATTTTTGATTGATTAATAAGGCGTTTTGTATGTATTTAGATTATCTGATCGATACGTATCAATTTCGGTTGTGAACAAACTAACGGATTCATGGGTTATAAAGGGTTACATTAAAAGATAAGATGTTAGATAATCAATTTGCCAATTTTAGAAATGAATATATGTATGGTGCTTTAACCGATGAGGTACTCCCGGTAGAGCCAATACACCTTTTCCATTTATGGTTTGATGATGCTCGCAGTGCTGGCGAACCAGAACCTACAGCAATGAGTCTGGCTACTGCCACAAAAGAGGGGATACCATCTGTGCGGATTGTGCTATTGAAAGATGCAAACCAAGATGGATTCGGATTTTTTACTAATTACGACAGTAGAAAAGGGGAGGAGTTACTAAGTAATTCCAGTGCAGCCCTGCTCTTTTTCTGGCCTAAAACCCAAAGGCAAGTACGAATAGAAGGTAAGGTTATCAGGATGAACGAACACGAATCTGATGCCTATTTCTCAAGTCGTCCAATGGGCAGTCAGATTGGGGCAATAATCTCTCCACAAAGTAAGGTTATCCCGTCCAGAGGATACCTTGAAGAGCTTTATAACAGCGGCTCTGCGGTTTATAAAGAAGGAGTACTGCCTAGTCGGCCTGCTTTCTGGGGAGGTTTTAGATTAATTCCTAGTCGAATTGAATTTTGGCAGGGACGAGAAAACAGGCTTCATGACAGGGTTGTTTATAAGGCTCTTGACCCAGATGGATGGGATATCGTTAGACTGGCGCCTTAATACCTACTATTTTGCTTAAGATTTTGTCGAATTTAAGAGAAATTGGGTTGATCTAGTTTTTTCCTGACTTCGACACTTTTATTGAACATGTTTTGTATTACACTGATAAACAATAATCTAAAAACACAAGGACACTCTTTTGGGTGTCCCATGGCAAAATTAACCCATTTTGTGCCGTAGCCAGCAGTAAATAGCCAATAGCCAATC
>MTLC01000151.1_pt4 | contig 17585 bp, 14 predicted proteins | sample 1982451 | NCBI WGS metagenome assembly MTLC01 (sample SAMN05710165, study PRJNA340218) | biofilm metagenome | isolation source: sample SPH anode biofilm adapted to +100 mV | place: USA | collected 2012-02-03 | reverse complement strand
CCCGCCGTATCGGCAGCGGCTTCATCGGCGGCAAGGCCGTGGGGATGCTCCTGGCGCGCGCCATTCTCCAGACCGACCGGGATGGCGGCTGGAACACCCTCCTGGAACCGCACGACTCCTTCTATATCGGCACCGACCTCTTTCAATCCTTCATCGATCACAACGGCTGGGAGCAGATCTCCCGCGAACAGCGGAGCACGGAAGGCTTTCTCTCCGGCGCGGCCCGCCTGCACGAACTCTTCCTCCAGGGAACCTTCCCCGCCGATGCCCGCCGGGATTTCCGCCGTCTGCTCGACTATTTCGGCCAGTACCCGATCATCGTCCGCTCGTCGAGCCTGCAGGAAGACGGTTTCGGCAACGCCTTTGCCGGCAAGTACGACAGCTTTTTCTGCGTCAACCAGGGGCCGCTTAACGAGCGGCTTGCCGAGTTCGAATCGGCGGTGCGCCGCATCTACGCCAGCGCCATGAGCGACGAGGCGCTGCAGTACCGCCTGCGGAGGGGGCTCGACCGCCGCGAGGAGCAGATGGCGGTCCTGGTACAGCGGGTCTCCGGCAGGAGGGAAGGGGACTATTTCATGCCCGCCTTTGCCGGGGTGGGGATCTCCTACAACACCTTTGTCTGGCACCCCTCCATCGACCCCACGGCCGGGATGCTCCGGCTGGTGGTGGGGCTCGGCACCAGGGCTGTGGACCGGGTGGAGGGGGATTACCCCCGCATCGTCTCCCTGGACCAGCCGATGCTGCTCCCCTTTGCCGATCAGGACGACCTGCGCCGCTTCTCTCAGCGGGACGTGGACCTGCTGGATATCGATGCCGACGCCTTGCGGACCGTGTCGCTGCGCGAGATCGTGCAGCGCGAGCATCGCATCCCCCTGGAGCTCTTTGCCCAGCGGGACGGCAGCAACTGGCTGGTGACCTTTGAAAAGCTCCTGACCCGGACCCCGTTCGCCGAGACCATGCGCCGGATGCTGGCGACGCTCCAGCAGGCCTACGACTATCCGGTGGACGTGGAGTTCACCGGCAACTTCCTCGCCGACGGCGCCCTGCAGATCAACGTGGTGCAGTGCCGCCCCCTGCAGACCCGAGGCGTCCAGGTGCAGAGGGTGGAGATCGCCGACCGCCCCGACGAGGCCACCCTGTTCCGTTCCGTGGGCAACTTCATGGGGGGGAGCGTGGTGCAGCCGATCCGGCGGGTCATCGCGGTCGATCCGGAGGGTTATACCGCCCTCTCCCTCTCCGACAAGTACGAGCTCGCCCGGATCGTCGGCCGGCTCAACCGGCTGATCCCGTCGCGGGAGGAGCAGCCAACCCTGCTTCTGGGGCCGGGCCGCTGGGGGACCACCACGCCGGGGCTCGGGGTGCCGGTCAGGTTTGCCGAGTTCAACGCCATGGCAGCCCTTGCCGAGGTCGCCTTTTCCGCCGGCGGGCTGATGCCGGAGCTCTCCTTCGGCTCTCATTTCTTCCAGGACCTGGTGGAATCGGGCATCGTCTATGTCGCCCTCTACCCGGATCGGGCCGACTGTTTTCTCAACGGGGCGCTCCTGGCCGCGCTCCCCAACCGGCTGGCCGATCTCCTGCCCGACGATGCGCGCTTTGCGCCGATCGTCAGGGTTGTCGATCTTGCCGGCGAGTTTCGCCTGATGGCCGATATCGTCAGCCAGAAGGTGGCATGCGTGCGCGCAGCGGAAGGCACGGTGCCGGGGGGAGGGGCCAAACGGTGACGTCGGACGGACAGAGCGGTCTGCGCGAAGGGTGTATCACCACGGGCCTGCCGGGGCTCGACAGGGTGCTGGACGGGCTGGAACCGGGCGACAACGTGGTCTGGCGGGTGGACAGCGTGGACGATTACCGCGAGTTCGTCCGCCCGTTCGTGGCCGCGGCCCTGGAATCGGGTCGGCAGGTGGTCTATGTCCGCTTCGCGGCCGAGCCGCCGCTTCTGGACGACGACCCGCGCATTGCCGTGGTCGATCTGGATGCCCATCGCGGCTTCGAATCCTTCACGGTCCGGCTCCATGTGCATATCGCCATGGCTGGCCCAGAGGCATTCTACGTCTTCGACTGCCTGTCGAGCCTCCTGGATGCCTGGGCCACCGACGCCATGATCGGCAACTTCTTTGCCGTCACCTGTCCGCTCCTCTTCGACCTGGAGACGGTCGCCTACTTCGCCCTGCTGCGCGACACCCATCCCTTTGCCACGGTCAGCCGCATCCGCTCCACCACCCAGCTCCTGATCGACCTCTACAGCACCGAAGGGGAGCTCTACCTCCACCCGCTCAAGGTCTGGCGCCGTTCATCCCCCACCATGTTCCTTCCCCACCGCCGCCGCGGTGACGCCTTCATGCCGATCACGGCGAGCTACGAGGCCTCCCGACTCTTCATGGCGCTCCATAGCGGGAAGGCCGAGGTCTATGTGCCGCTCGATCACTGGGAGCGGCTCTTTCTGCGCGCCTCCCGGCTGGTGCGGGGAAAGGGGAGCGCCCGGAGCCGCCAGGCCATGGTGGACGAGTTCTGCCGGCTCCTGTTCGGTTCCGACGAGCGGATGCTGGCTCTGGCCCGGCGCTTCATGACCCTGGAGGACTTTCTCCTGCTCAAGGAGCGGTTCATCGGCACCGGCTACGTCGGCGGCAAGGCGGCCGGGCTCCTGCTGGCCCGCGCCATCCTCCGCACCGACACCTCGCACGACTGGGAGGCGGTGCTCGAACCCCACGACTCCTTTTTCTTCGGCTCGGATCTCTTCCATACCTACCTGGTGCACAACGGCTGGTGGCGGGTCTTCATGGAGCACAAGGCACAAAAGGGCTATTTCAGCGGTGCGGCCAAGCTGCGCAAGCTCCTCCTGCTCGGCTCCTTCCCCCCTGAGATCCGCGAGGAGTTCCAGAAGCTCCTGGAGTATTACGGCCAGTACCCGCTGATCGTCCGGCTGAGCAGCCTGCAGGAGGACGGCTTCGGCAACGCCTTTGCCGGCAAGTACGGCAGCTATTTCTGCGTCAACCAGGGGACCCCGGAAGAGCGCTTCTGCCAGTTCGAGGAAGCGGTGCGGATGGCCTATGCCAGCACCATGAGCGAGGATGCCCTGGAATACCGGCTGCAGCGGGGGCTCGACCGCCAGGAGGAGCAGATGGCCCTGGTGGTGCAGCGGGTGGCCGGTGCCTACCATGGCCGTTACTTCTTCCCCGACATCGCCGGGGTCGGCTTCTCCTACAACACCTTTGTCTGGGACGAAAACGTCGACCCCAGCGCCGGCATGCTCAGGCTGGTCTTCGGCCTCGGCACCCGTGCCACGGCCAGGGTGGAGGGGGACTACACCCGCATCGTCTCCCTGGACCAACCGACCGTGATCCCCTTTGGCAGCCAGGAGAGCGCCCGCCGCTTCAGCCAGCGCCAGGTCGACCTGCTCGATATCGCGGAGAACACCCCTGCTACCGTGCCGATCAGCCGCCTGCTGGCCGAAGGGGTAGAGCTCCCGGAGATCTTCGGCAGCCGGGCACCCCAGCCGGCCGGCCGCACGGGGCGGGGCAGCGAACGCCTGCCCACCTTCGACCGCTTCCTGGCCGACAGCGACTTTGCCCCGCTCATGCGCCTGATGCTGACGACCCTGGAAAAGGCCTACCACTACCCGGTGGACGTGGAATTCACCGTCACCTCGACGCCGGAAAGGGAGTTGAAAATCAACCTGGTGCAGTGCCGCCCCCTGCAGACCCGCGGGGTCCAGGTCCGGCGGGTGGAGGTGCCGGCAGAGGTGGTCGAAGAGGCGCTCCTGTTCCGCTCGCAGGGGAATTTCCTCGGGGGGAGCATTGTCCAGCCGATCCAACGGGTGATCCAGGTGGTCGACGACGCCTTTCTCGCCCTGCAGCTGGTGGACCGTTACGAGCTGGCCAGGGTCATCGGCCGCCTCAACCGTCTCAATACCGGCCGTGACGATCTGCCGACCCTCCTGCTGGCGCCGGGCCGCATCGGCACCACCTCCCCCGAGATGGGGGTGCCGGTCCGCTTTGCCGAGATCGACGGGCTGGCCGCCATCGTCGAGGTCGCCTTTGTCGCCGGCAGCCTGATGCCGGAGCTCTCCTTCGGCTCCCATTTCTTCCAGGACCTGGTAGAATCGGGGGTCTTCTACGTGGCGCTCTATCCGGAGCGCCCCCCCTGCATCCTCAACCAGGCGCTTCTGTCCGGCCTCCCCAACCGGCTGGCCGAGCTGCTCCCCGACGATGCGGGGCTGGCCGGGGTGCTCCGGGTGGTCGACCTGCCGGGGGAATTCAGGCTCATGGCCGATATCGTCAGCCAGGAGGTCCTCTGTTATGGGGGGCGGTAATATCGCACGGGAGGTAGGAATGATTGAATCTGTAAAGCCGGGACTGAAGGGGTGCTGCAGGTGGCTGGCGCTCCTCCTGTTCCTGGCGCTCTCCGCCTGCGCCACGGCGCCCAGGCCGCTGGAAGGGATAGTGCCGGGCCGGAGCCTGGAAACACTCAGTTCGGCGGTTTCCCTGGCCGTGCAGGCGGGCGGAAAAAGCAGCGGCGGCCGGGGCTACCTGGTCTTCCGCCAGCCCGACCGCTTTCACCTGGTGATGCTCTCCCCCTTCGGCCTGACGGTGCTGGAGGTCTTCACCGACGGCGATCGTCTCACCTGCATCGTCCCCTCCCAGGGGGTCGCCTACAGCGGCAGGATCGACGAGCTTCCCGACCGGGACGGCCTGCGGAGCTGGGGGCTGATGCGCTGGATCGTGGAGGCGCCCCCCGCACCGGGACCGGCGCGCTTCCGCGACCATGTCACCCGCCAGGGGTTACAGGAGCGGATCTATTACAACGACCAGGGGCTGGTGATCCGCAAGGAGAGTGAGGAGGGGGACGAGGTCCGCTTCTCCGACTACCGGGTCGTAAACGGCGTTGCCGTGGCCGAGAGCATCGAGATCATCGCTGCCGGCGGCGAACAGGTGCGGCTCACCTTCAGCGAACCCGAGGTGAACCCCGTGGTGGAGGACTCCATGCTCGTCCCCAGCCTGGAAGGGCTGAAGGTGCTGCCGTTCTCGGCGTTCAAGGGGTTTTAGGGCGGCAGGGCCGCAAACCAGGCCATTTAAACCGCAGATACACACAGATAAAGGCTGATGAACACGAAACACGGATGGAGGCTGATATTTCATTGACGGCAAGCTGTCGGCCGATTCTTTATTTGAATTCCACTGGATCGAGGAGGGTGTCATGAACGGAAGCTGGGAGCGTTATACCGAATACCTCTGCGACTGCCCCGAGCTGGGGCTGGCGCTGGACATCAGCGGCATGGATTTCTCCGACGGCTTCTTCACCGCCATGGAGCCGGCCATGCAGCGCGCCTTTGCCGCCATGGGCGAACTGGAGCGGGGGAGCATCGCCAATCCGGACGAGCAGCGGATGGTGGGGCACTACTGGCTGCGCAACCCTGCGCTTGCCCCGGATGCCGCCATGGCCGCCGAGATCGAGTTCGCCCTGCGGGGGGTGAAAGAGTTTGCCGCCGCCATCCACAGCGGCGAGATCCTTGCGCCGGGCGGGCGCCGCTTCAGCCGCCTGCTGGTGGTCGGGATCGGCGGCTCGGCCCTGGGGCCGCAGTTCGTTGCCGATGCCCTCGGCACCTCGCGCGACCCGATGCGCCCCTTTTTCTTCGACAACACCGATCCGGACGGCATGGACCGGGTGCTGGCGGAACTCGGCCCGCAGCTCTCCGAGACCCTCACCGTGGTCATATCCAAGAGCGGCTCCACCCCGGAGACGAGAAATGGCATGCTGGAGGCAAAAGAGGCCTATTGCCGGGCCGGGCTGGAGTTTGCCCGCCACGCCGTGGCAGTGACCGGCGCCGGCAGCGGCCTCGACCGGACCGCCGAGGCAGAGAAGTGGCTGGCCCGCTTCCCCATGTGGGACTGGGTTGGCGGCCGCACCTCGGTCACCTCGGCCGTGGGGCTCTTGCCGGCAGCGCTGCAGGGGATCGACATCGACAGGCTGCTGGACGGAGCCCGCGCCTGCGACGAGGCGACCCGCAGGAGCCTGACCCGCGCCAATCCGGCAGCGCTCCTCGCCCTGATGTGGCATCACGCCACGAACGGACGCGGCGAAAAGGACATGGTGGTCCTCCCCTACAAGGACCGGCTGCTCCTCTTCTCCCGCTACCTGCAGCAGCTGATCATGGAGTCCATCGGCAAGGAGTTCGACCTGGCCGGCAACCGGGTCAATCAGGGAATCGCGGTCTACGGCAACAAGGGGTCGACCGACCAGCACGCCTACGTGCAGCAGCTGCGCGAAGGCGTGAACAACTTCTTCGCCACCTTCATCGAGGTGCTCACGGACCGCAGCGGCAGTTCGCTTGAGATCGAGCCGGGGGTCACCTCGGGCGACTACCTGGCCGGCTTCCTCGCCGGCACCCGCAAGGCCCTGGCCGAGAACGGCCGCCAGTCGCTCACCATCACCGTCGAGACGCTGGACGCCCGCACCGTCGGCATCCTCATCGCCCTCTACGAGCGGGCTGTTGGTCTCTACGCCAGCCTGGTCGGCATCAACGCCTACCACCAACCGGGCGTGGAAGCAGGAAAGAAGGCAGCCGGCAAGGTGCTGGCGTTGCAGTCCGAGCTGGTAGGCCACCTGCGCCTCCACCCCGGCATCCCTTTCACCGCCGCCCAGTTGGCTGCGGCCCTGGGAAAAGGGGAAGAGACCGAAGCCGCCTTCCGCATCCTGCGCCACCTGGCAGCCAACCCGGACCGGGGGATTATGATGGACCGGGCGGACAACCTCTGGGAGAGCCGGTTCAGGGGCGTGGCGGGGTGACCCGAAATTGCTTAGGCGCCTGAAGGAGGTATTTGAGAATGGCTAAATTGGCAGGGAAAGATCTTGCTGAATGGGAAAAAACTCGTTCGGCTGCTCGATTCGGCCCATCATTGCAAAACCGCTCTCTTGCCAGGTCGTTTAACGGGTGCTATTATTGGTGCCATACAAAGGAGCTTTAGGGAGGAGTAATGCAGGCATCTACAAAGTTTTCCGAGGATATTGTCCCGTTGAGCGATTTGAAGGTTAATCCGGGTCGTATCGTCAATCAGGTTGACAAAACGCATCGACCGGTTCTGTTAACCAGCAGAGGGAGGGGTGTTGCCATAGTCCAGTCACTCAAGGATTACGAAGCGGAGACGGAAGAGTGCTCGTTTCTGCGTGGTGTCGTCCGGGGGTTGATGGATTTGGAAGAGGGCCGGGAAATCGACCTGGCGGACGTCAAAAAGCATCTCGGGTTGAGTTGAACGAATGCCGATCAAGCATACAATCACCTTTGCCGTCTCGTCGGTCAGGGATCTTGAGGAAATGCGGGCATGGTATGCGGATCAACAGGTTCCTGACGTGGGCGAGCGATTCTTGCGTGAGCTGTTTTCCCAGATAGAAAGACTTGCCGATTTCCCGGAGAGCGGCCGGACTGTGCCTGAGTTTGGTGTTGCTCAACTGAGGGAGATCATCTACCCACCATTCCGTATTGTATATCGTCTCGATAAAACCCACGTGCGTATTGTTCGAGTTTGGCGTAGCGAGCGATTACTCACGTTGCCGTGAGTGGAGTAACGAGGTGGATGAGACCTGATGGTGATGCTTGCCGGGCGGAACAGAAGGCTCGGCAGTGCTCCGCCTCATTTCCCCCGGAGAATTTCCTCGATGGCGTCATCCACCGATTCAGTGGACAGGGGGAGGGAAGCCTCCTCCGGTTTTTTCGGGGCGTCTGCCCCAACCTTGATCCCCAGGAGGGTTGCCAGATTTCCGCTAAGCTCTGCACCGGCTTCCGCAAACATCCCCTGCATGATCCTGTTCGTCTCGGCGTTGGCCTTCTCCTTGCTGCACTCCATGTCCCGCCCGCATCCTTCGAAGAGATCTTTCCGGGATTTCCAGGCACGTTCGACTTTCTTGGTCCAAAACGGTGTCATTTCGGTTTTCCGCAACGCCCGGAGACTGATAGCGTACTCGTTCAGCCTGGTCCAACCGCCGACGGCATACGCTTTGTCCAGGGTTCCTTCAATATAGACGTCTTCGTCCATCAATTCCGAGGCGCTGTAGATGAAGCGGACGGACCGGAAGGTGCCTGACGCCGACATCTCATCGGCAAAGGCCTTTGCCCAGAGCTCCGGGACCATGGCGGTCGACCACCCTGAGATGCCGGTTTTGGCCAGGTTGAAGGTCAGGCTCTCCGGGTCGAAGATGCTTCCGCGCTGCGTGAAATTCTCCGTACCGTCCGTGAACGCTACGACCGCAATCTTTACCGGGAGCTTCGGCCCCGCTTCTGCGGGCGCGCTAGGCTGGTAGACGAACTGTCTGCCGGCGGAGCAGCCGCCAATGGATAGCAGGAACAGAACCGCAACCGGAAATACCCATCGTGGCAACCAACGTATCATCGGGTCTCCTCTCCATCATGTTTGTCTTCCGGTGAATCACCCGGACAGTGATGTGTACCTGAGCCCGGCTATGGCGCAGGTTGTCGATCCACACGGCAGACGGTACGGTTTTGCGGGTCGCTGCCATGCATATACTGTAGTCAACTGGCAACGTCTGTCAAACGTGAGGTTGCGATTGTCACGGGATTCCCGCTGGTCCCTCGTCTGAGCCATCAGGGTATGAGGCAGGCTTCTGTTGACATATCCTTTGCAGGTCTTTATACCATGTGCCGAAGTGAAGATAGTCATTCCATCGGGGAGAGGAAGGCGCAAATCCGTTTCTTACCATTACTCCCACCGAAGGGGAATATATCCATGGATTCTGTTTTTGCAGCCGTTCGCCGCTCCCCGGAGGAGCAGGCTAAGCTTGAAGCTCTGTTTATCGATATCTTTGAACATCGCTTCAAATTTAACGAAGTTATCGGTTTTCGTGCCGAAACCTTTGACCCCGAATCGTCTGGCTTAACATTTGATATGCGTCCGGAGCTGGTCGGCAGTTATCTGCATAACCGTCTGCATGGCGGTGTGATCGCAACGGCACTGGATACGGTTGCCGGGTTTGCACTTGCTGCGGCAATTGCCGAAAAACATGCGAACGAGACGGCAGAGCAGATTGTTGCGCGGTTCGGCCGCTTTGGAACCATTGATTTGCGGGTGGATTACCTGCGCCAGGGTATCGGCCGCAGTTTCCATGCCCGTGCGAAGGTCGTGCGCCTGGGCGGGCGTATCGCCTCTGTGCAAATGGAGCTGAAAAACGAAGCCGACCTGTTGATTGCAATCGGCGCGGGTGCCTACATCCTGAGCTGACCTTTGCCTTGCCGAACCGTTTCCGGATGTAAGCTTGATGTAATAGATCATATATAGTACATAGTAGTGTAATAAATTTGCTATAGACCAATAAAGGGCCATTACTGTAAATGGCTCTTATTTTTGAGTGGACTTTTAAGGGGCTATACAGCATAATTTTGATTATATTGGCCCATAGAAAGTCTTTTATGTCTAGGTACCAAACAATAGAAGAATTTGAGCAGATCCTGGGTGAGCAGATACGCACCCTGAGATTGATGCTCAATCTCGATCAGCGAGAGCTGGCCGCACAGGCGGGGATTGCCCTTAACGCGGTCAAGCGGCTGGAGTCGGGCAAGACATCAACGACCCGCTCATTGATAAGCGTCCTGAGAGTTTTGGGGCGTACGGACTGGCTGACCTCCCTTTCCCCGAACATAACCATCAATCCGATAACTATGGCCAATCTGAAAAGCCCACGGCAGCGGGTGTTCAAGAAGAGAAAGTCGCGGAAAGGCACAGCAGATGGCGACATATAGACCGGTTGAGCGGATAGAGGTAGAGATTTGGGGGAACCCTGTCGGTGCCGTCATGAGAGATCCGGGGAGCGGCTACTATGTCTTTGCCTATCATCCCCAATTCATAAAGTCCGGAGTGGAGCCGGCGCCGCTTACCATGCCGGTGAGGCCGTCTAGCCTCTATCTGTTTGCCTATCTGCCGGAGCTGACCTATAAGCGTTTGCCCGCCATGCTGGCGGACAGTTTGCCGGACGATTTCGGCAACAGCCTGATCGATGCATGGATGGCCCGGCGCGGTATCCGAAAAGAAAACATTACCCCTCTCGACCGATTGGCGTACATGGGGAAACGGGGGATGGGCGCGCTGGAATTCCGGCCGGCCAGGTCTCCGTACGTGGAAAGCAGCACGGCGATCACGTTGTCAAAACTGGTCGAGAGTGCCAGGGTGGCCATCCATGGCGACATGAACAGCGATTCGCTGGCAGTGTCGGCACTGCAGCAGATCATCCAGGTAGGCACCTCTGCCGGTGGAGCCCGTGCAAAAGCCGCCATTGCCTGGCATCCGCAGACCAATGAAATCAGGGCCGGCCAATTCAACGTGGCTGACGGCTTTGAGCATTGGCTGCTCAAATTCGACGGCATCGGTTCTGACCTTGCCCTTGGCAGTTCAAAAGACTATGGCCGGATCGAATATGCCTATTATCGCATGGCGTGTCTGGCAGGGATTACCATGTTTCCCTGCCGATTACTGGAGGAAAGCGGCCGGGCGCACTTCATGACCAAGCGTTTCGACCGGCATGGCAACACAAAGATCCATATGCAGACCCTGTGCGCCATGGACCATCTCGACTACAAGCAGAAGGCAACACACGACTACAGTCAACTGTTCATGGTAATCGACCGTCTGGGGCTCGATTATGCAGCGAAAGAAGAGGCGTTCCGGCGCATGGTCTTTAATGTCCTTGCGGCAAATTGCGATGACCACACGAAAAACATCTCATTCCTGTTGAAGCAGGGGAGGAAGTGGGAGTTGGCGCCGGCCTATGACGTCACCCACGCCTATAACCCTGATGGAGAATGGACGCACCAGCACCTCATGTCGGTCAACGGTAGATTCAGGGATATTACCCGTGCAGACGTCCTGGAAGTTGCGAACAGGTTTGGTGTGGGAACCGCCGCCAAGGTCATCAGGCAGGTTGAAACTGCGGTGGCAGAATGGCCGATACTGGCCGGGGAAGCGGCCGTCGACCCTCTGGAGATAGCGCGGATCAAGGATGACCATGAAAGGGTGCGGCTGAAATGATAACGCTACGTGCTGAACAGGGGCACTACGATGCCTCAGCTCAAGCGCACTCTCGCCCCGTCTGCATCAATCCCAGGCAAACGCCGACATGGAAATCGCACCGTAGGTATAACTCTCATGCAGGACCCGGCCTGTAGCCCCAGCCCCCATCGCAACGAACAACGGCAGAAAGTGCTCCGGCGTCGGATGGTTCCGCAGCGGCTGGGGAGCGCGATGCAGGTAGTCGAGCAGGTCGTCGGTACGGCCGTCGATAATCGCGTCTCTCGTCCAGTCGGCAAACTCCTTCGCATAGGGTAGCGGTGCCGAGTCCACCCTCCTGCCGAAAAAATCCCGCAGATTATGGGTCGTCGACCCGCTCGCCAGGATCAGGATGCCTTCGTCCCGTAGCGGTTGCAGTGCCTTGCCTATTGCCAGATGGTGTTCCGTCGTCTGGTACGGCTGGACCGACAGTTGGATAACCGGGATTCCGGCATCGGGGTAGATCAGCATGAGCGGGGTCCAGGCACCGTGATCGAATCCCCGTGACAGATCCCGTTCAGCAAGAATGTTCCGGTCGCGAAGCAGCGACAGGACACGCTTTGCCAGGACCGGATCGCCGGGGGCCGGATAGTTGAGCGAGTACAACTCGTCAGGAAAGCCGCCGAAGTCGTAGATCATCCCCGGCTGGGGATGCATGGTGACGCGTGGTTCCGCAGTGGTCCAGTGGGCTGAGATGCAAACAATCGCCTTTGGCCGGCCGATGTCGTTCCCCAGCTGCCTCAGGAAATCTCTCGCCGGACTCTCATCGATCGTTATGGTCGGAGCACCATGTGAAACGAATAATGTCGGAAATTTAGTGTTCATGGGTTCTCTCCTGCAGTTCGTCGTCAGGCCTTTAGAGAGGGCCGGGACGCCCTATGTCCGTCCCGGCCCTGTCCGGTCTCTTCCCTTATTTCTTGATCATCTCGATTTCGAGTGTGATCATGATTTCATCTCCTACGGCAACCCCACCGGTTTCGAGAACCGCATTCCAGAGCAGGCCGAAGTCTTTGCGATTGATCTTGGTGGTGGCGGTGGCGCCGCGGCGGATATTGCCCCAGGGGTCCTTACTCTCTCTGGTCGGCCCTTCGACGTCGAGCACTACCTCTCTGGTGATGCCGTGCAGGGTCAGATCACCCGTCATTTTCAACCGGTCCTTGCCGGCCGTTGCCACTTTTTTCGAGACAAAGGTCATGGTCGGGTACTTTGCCACATCGAAGAAGTCGGCGCTGCGCAGGTGATCGTCGCGCTTCTGGACATTGGTGCTGATGGAATTGGTGTCGATGCTGACTTCCACCTTGGACTTGGTGATCTCCTTGTCATTGATTTCCACGGTGCCACTGTATTTCAAAAAATTACCCTTCACATTGGACACCATGAGGTGACGGACCTTGAACCCAATGTTCGAGTGGTCGGGATCGATGGTCCAGGTTGAGGCAAGGGCGCTGACCGGAAGCGCCAGAGCGATAACGGTGCTGATTGAGGCGATGATCTTTTTCATGACAATTCTCCTTGATATAAGATTAATGGTTTAATATTAAACTAAATACGCAAAAAAACACTTCTATGATTGCTTTGCGCCTCCTCTCAGGCCCAGTTTTTTACAGAGGATTCCCATCATTTCCTGTTCGCTGTCGGTCAGGGAGCCCATTTCAACGACGATTGCTGCTTCGACATCGGCAAAGGCCTTTGCAATAAGCTTTGATCCGGATTCGGTGAGGTGGATGGTCAAAAACCGCCGGTCTTCGTTGTCGCGCTCGCGACGTACCAGCCCGCTTTTTTCCAGGTTGTCAATGACCAGAGTGATGTTGCCGGTGCTCTTGAGGATCTTGGCGGCGATATCTTTCTGGCAGAGCGGGCCCTTGTGGTAGAGCGCCTCAAGTACGCCAAACTGGCTGATGGTGAGTTTTGGTTCCGCCAGGACTCGATTGACCCTGCTGGTGACGGACTCAGCAGCACGCATCAGCTTGGTGTAGGTGTTGAGGGAGCGGTATGTCGGGCTGTCCGATTTGTTCATGATCTGGTCACCTGGTTCAATATTGTATGATTTAATGTTAAACTAATACGGGTTGGTCAGTTTGTCAATGGGAAATTGGGGGGGTAAGGGCAGGGAAGCTTTGTCGGGGTGGGGTTAATTGCTAAGTGGCTAAATCTTCATATTTGACATAATTTCAGTTGAATAGCTGGTTTTCTGTTCTATTCTGCGAGTTGTTGAATTCTGATTTACTACTACATTCTTTCAGTTGGTGTGAATTAGATGAAAACTGAAATCATGGCCTCTGTTGGTCGGTTTGTCTAGCACCATCAATTCTGCCTTTGCCTTTTCCGAATTGCCAGTCCCAATAGTCCTAACGCCAGGAGAAGGATAGTGGATGGTTCGGGAATCGGGTCGAAGTTTTCATAGGTGAAATTGTCCAGAGATACTCCATTCAAATCACTATCGTATGGTCCTACTGGAATGCCTCCGAATCCTGTAAATACCAATTCATCTATGCCGAAAAAGTTGAACTCAAACCAGGAAGCTGTATGGGCAATCGTGGTAACAGTAGAGTCATATATGGTTATGCCGTCTCTTTTTCCGATAACTTCGACATGTAAACCATCCTTGTACGATCCGCAAAGATAGGCCCCGATGAAATTGATATTTGCTCCACTGGTAGTAAAGATGCTTGATGTGTCGAAAGAAAATATCAAATTAGGGCCCGAGGTTGGAAGACCGACATGTTCAGTGACATCTGCAGCTCTCCATCCGTTCCAGTTGAAGCCCATGTAAGGGTTGGGTATCTTCCAGTCACAGTTGGGAGATCTCATTTCATCAAAAGTCAAAGTAGTAGCGTATGTTGGGGTCGCAGCGAAAAACATGATCAGGGCCGTTACTGACTTTGCAAGAAGTTGACTTTTCATGACCGTCTCCTTAACTATTGAACAATAAAGTTTAGATGTTGGTTTTGTTGCACTCGATATTGATGTTACAGCTTGTTGCTCTCATTAAATGTAATGACATTATCTCAATGCAAATAAAAGCAGCGCTAAATTGGTAGTTGGTATGGTATTGAGCTGAGTGACTTAGTCATTTATTGCAAATGATAAGCCAATTACTTAATTCTAATTTTATCAACTAAATACAGTAAAATGCTATTGTAATTCACTTTTGAATGTAAACATGTCCGACATAATTGTCGAAAATGTTTACGATTGCAAATAGACATTATGTGTCAAATAATAAATTGTGATAATTATTGGCACAGCTATATTTTATGACAAAGCTATTTGCAACTGCAATTTCGGTAATATGATGTGGTTTTACTATAGTTCTAGCAAATGGATGTTTTATTCTACGTCAGGTACAAAATAGCTTTCATGCTTTACTAATCGTTTTGATGGAGGATGTTGGAGACTGTCATAGAAATTTGTGAAGTCATACCAACGAAAGAAGGCAAATTTCCCACCGGCTGCCGGTGTCGAGGAAATTCTTTATTTACTGTGATACACGCTTTGCTTGAAGATTTCTGGATTGATATGGTAGATGGAGGTAATGATATTTTTACCGTGATGTTGAAATGATTTCTTGTGATTTGATAAATCAGTGGTTATCGAAAATTTTGAGGTGAATCGTAAAGGGAGTGGATTGTGTTCGAGTCACCGGGAATCATGCTTAATGTCAGTCCAGCCGATGACCATTCGCAGGTGGCATCCCGGATACCGCTGGATATGGAGGCTGCATATATCGATGCTCTGGGGGTGCCCAAGAATGAGATGGTGCACAATTCCAAAAGGCCCATTGTCTTTCCTTATGGCGTTGTGGATGCAGATTCCATATTGTCAGCGGAGCAGGGCAGTAGTAACTGGCTGGTTGGAGCCGCTTGCCGTGGATGATGGCAGATAAAAAAGGAAAGCGACGGTTAAGGTAGGCATTTGTCTGACAACCATGCGATGGCACGGGTGAAATTATGTATAACTACCTCTTCCGGGGTGCAACGCTGGTGGACGGCTCGGGCAGCCCTCCTATAGTGGCGGATGTTGCCGTTGCAGAAGGGAAGATCGCAGCGGTCGGGCACGATCTGGCCGGGGCCGCAGAGCAGGTCGTCGATGCCTCTGGCCTGGTGCTCTGCCCCGGCTTCATCGACATCCACGGCCATTCGGACATGACCCTGTTCCGGCACCCGCTGCTGGAAAGCAAGGCCCGGCAGGGGGTCACCACCGAGGTGATCGGCAACTGCGGGCTGGGTCTCTTCCCGGCTGCGGCGGGTGGCGGGGGTGCGCTGGCCGATTACCTCCGGCTGCACGATTTTTCTCTGCCGGACGACGGCATCGAGTGGGAAGACCTTGCCGGGTATGCCGCGCGGCTGGACCGGGACGGCCTGGGGATCAACGTGGCGCCGCTGGTCGGTCATGCGCCGCTCAGGATCGCCACCATGGGGATGGAGGACCGGCCTCCCGCTGCCGCCGAACTGGCGCGGATGGAGGCGCTGCTGGCAACGGCGCTGCAGCAGGGAGCCTGGGGGATGTCGACCGGCCTGATCTACCCGCCGGGAAGCTATGCCGAGACCGGCGAGCTGATTGCCCTGGCACGGGTCCTGGCCCGCCATGGCGCGCTGTATGCCAGCCACATCCGCAATGAGAGCGAGAAGATAGCCGCGGCGCTGGACGAAGCGGTTGCCATCGGCGCTGGGAGCGGCGTCAAGGTCCAGGTCTCCCACCTGAAGGCGATGGGGGGGAGCAACCGCGGCCGGGCCGGGGAGCTGCTGGAGCGGCTGGCCACGGCCCGCGCCGCCGGGGTGGATATCGCTGCGGACCAGTATCCCTACCATGCCTCGGCAACGACGCTGACGGCCGTGGTGCCGCAGTGGGCGCACGCCGACGGTGTCAAGGCCCTCTTGGCGAGGCTGGCAGATCCGGCGCAGGGGGCGGAAATCAGGATGCAGATCGGCCGCGAGATGGCACGGCGGGAGGGGGCGGCGGGGATCGTGGTGACCGGCTGCCACTCGGCGCAAAACCGCGAGCTTTCCGGAGAAAGCGTTGCCCGCATCGCCGGGCGTTGGGGCTGTTCGCCGGAAGAGGCGGTTGTCAGGCTGATCCTGGAGGAAGAGGGGAACGTGGGAGCGATCTTCTTCTCCATGGCGGAAGAGGATGTGGCAGCGATCCTGGCCGATCCCGGCGTGGCGATCGGGTCTGATGGCCATGCCCTGAATGCGGCGCAGGACGGGTCGGAGCCGACCCACCCCCGCTCCTACGGCACGTTTGCCAGGGTGCTGGGCCGCTATGTGCGGGAGGAGCGGCTCCTTTCCCTTGCCGCGGCCATCCGGAAGATGACCGGACTGCCTGCCGGTCGGCTGGGGTTTGTCGACCGGGGGATGGTGCGGCCGGGGCTGGTGGCCGACCTGGTGCTCCTCGATCCTGACCAGATCGCCGATTGCGCCACCTATGCCGAGCCGCACCGCTATGCCGCCGGCATCGTCCACCTGCTGGTGGCCGGCAGACCGGTGATCGAGGACGGAAAGATGACCGGCAACAGGCCGGGAAAGGTCTTGAGGAAACAATGATCGAAATCGCCCCCACCACCGCCTGGGGCCTCTTGGGGCTGGCACCGCTGCTCCTCTACGTCGTGCTGGTCTTCCGGGACGTGGATATCCTGGCAGCCACTGCCATCTGCGTGGTGCTCGGCGCCCTGTTGAGCCACCAGACCCCGGTTTCTTTCGGCGCTGCCCTGGCAAACGGCATGTCCTCCTTTCTGGCGCTGGTGGGGCTGATCATCATGCTGGGGCGCGGCCTGGGGGAGGTGCTGAACGCCACGAAGGTCTCCCATACCATTGTCCACCGGATCATCTACGGCATCGGCGTCGATACCGAGAAGAAGGCGATGCTCGGGATCATGGCGGCCTGCATGGTGATCGTCGGCCTGCTCGGCACCATGGCCGGCGGCAACGCCATCATCGCCCCGATCGTGTTGCCGGTGGCAGCGGCGGTCGGGCTGTCGCGCAGCACGGTCGGCGTCATCTTCCAGGCCGTCGGCGAGGAGGCGCTCATCCTTGGCCCGTTCACGCCGCCGGTCATCACGCTGCTGGGGCTGACCGGGCTTGGCTATGGCGAGATGCTGCTCTATGTCTCCGGCCCGGTGGCGTTGATCACCCTGGCGGTGACCTGGTTGATGATCCAGCGGATCCAGCGGAACACCAGGGAGAGCAATCCGTACCAGCCGCCGGAAGAGACCAGGCGGTTCGAGCCGACCGCCAGAAATCGGCGCGCGACCGCGGTCTTCGTCCTCTGTTTCCTGGCGGCCGTGGTCTATGGCATCGCGGTCAAGGCGCCCACCTCGTTCGTCATCGTGATCATGCTGGGTCTGTCGGTCATCACCGGGCTGGTGGGGGGGCTGAGATTCGACGAGATCCTCAGCCACGTCGCCAGGGGGATGGCGGGGAACGTGGGGCTCTTCCTCCTCTTTCTGCTGCTCGACCCGTTCATCGTTTTCGTCGACAAGGCTGGCGGTTTTGCGGCGCTCACCGCGCTGATCAAGCCGATGATGGAGATCGGCGGCAAGCC
>MTLC01001073.1_pt1 | contig 17608 bp, 20 predicted proteins | sample 1982451 | NCBI WGS metagenome assembly MTLC01 (sample SAMN05710165, study PRJNA340218) | biofilm metagenome | isolation source: sample SPH anode biofilm adapted to +100 mV | place: USA | collected 2012-02-03 | reverse complement strand
ACGATGGCGGGCCGGACCGTATCTTCTGTCAGAGAGTGGGATCAGTCTTGGCACGATGAAGATACTAAAGGAGATTCACGGCGGCGGGTACATTGTGATGTCATTGAGGTATACCCATTTCACTCTCAAGTCAATAGTGCGGGTTTTCTTTAAGGCACAGTCCACTCGAAACTCTGCATCCAGTTCATCCCTCCGTCACCGCCGTCGGATCCGTTGTACTTGTAGGTGAACTTGAGGGTCATGCCTTGTTCCAGAGGGACGGGAAGCTTCACGGAAAAAGGAAAGGTTTCATCCAGTTTGACCTGGCGCGGGATGACGAAGCACACCTTGCGTGCCCCGGCCTTGCCCGCCGCATCGACCACCGCGATCCAGATCTCGATCCCCTCCATGAAGGCGTAGCGGACGTTCTTCCCCACCCCCTCCACGACCGATTCACCGGCCTCCTGCCTGATTTCCCAGGCGAGGTTCATGTCGAACTGCGCATAACGATAGGGCAGGTTGTTCATAGGTTCACCGTTCACCTCGATCATGGGAAAGCTTCCCAGGTCGTCTTGAAGATCTTTTGAAATTGCAGGGGCGCAATGGTGCATCCGTCCAAAAGGCTGTCGAAATTGAGTGCAAAGCCGTCGATGTTTTTCAGGTCAAACCTGAACTTGGCTTTTACAAAGAGATATTTGGAGGAGTTCTCATACGTCATGACATCTATTGGTTTGAAGGTGCCAGTATTCGTCCTGATGTTGAGGCTTATATTGTTTGAACTGACGATCCTTGTTTTTGCCGTTTCTTTGGGGTAAAGCCACAGCCAAATGGAAAACTCTTCATGCACCTTATCGTTGCCGCCAACGTTGAAAACGGGGAAGATCGGCAGAAAAAGCGGACCGACGGAATAGGTGTAGTCATAAATGACTTCAGACAAGGCTTCGACGGTTATTGCTTCGCATTTGTAGGTATAAGCGGGAGGGCGGTTGCGGGAAGCGCTGCTGTTGCTCTTAGTCCATTTCTCTCCATCGCTCGGAGCGAGGTACCCCCATTTCATCAGAGCGGAACACCCCGTGCCGGTTAACAGGAACACTGCTAAAAACGTAAATGCAAAGCTATTCCGCAACATGCCGCCGGTCATAGATGACCTCCGTTTCATGGCCCCCTTCGTCCCCATCCCGTTCTCTATAGCTGCAAGGCTGCTTCAACGTCCTTTTCCAGGCTTTCCGGTGTGGTCGTTGGTGCATAGCGTTCCAACACCTTGCCTTGTCTGTCGACCAGAAACTTGGTGAAGTTCCACTTTATGGCCTCGCTCCCGAGCAGCCCTTTAGCTGCCGTCTTTAGGTATTGAAAGAGCGGAGCCGCATCAGGACCGTTGACATCGATCTTGGCGAAAATGGGGAAGGTAACGTCATAGGTCAGCGAGCAGAAGTTCTGTATCTCTGCAGCATCGCCCGGCTCCTGTGCGCCAAATTGATTGCAGGGGAACCCGAGCACGACGAACCCTTGGGAGGCGTATTTCCGGTACAAAGCTTCAAGCCCTTTGTATTGAGGGGTAAAGCCGCATTTGCTGGCCGTGTTGACTATAAGCATGACCTGGCCACGGTATTCGCCAAGAGGGTTGGTCTCCCCGCCAGACGTCTGTACCGTTATGTCATATATGCTCGCCATGTTGGCGCTCCTGTCCATTGGGCTTGCGGTTAACAGCGGGGTATCAGTATCGCGCATGGCTTCTTTCAAGGGACGGCCGCTGCGCTTCTTGTGCGCGAGGAGGAGACACGCATTATTTCATGGCGGCCCCTATTATCTTAGTCGAGCTATTCATTCGGATCGTCGCGGTAATTCAAGAATAAAGACCTGACCCCATGTCCACTCCAATTAGCTCCCTTGCGTCCAATTTTAACTTATTTTTGATTCCAAATTCCAATGAGAGGTCACAATGCCCGAAGCTAGGGTTCGTTAGGCAGGTGCCCAACATGCAAGGTACAGCACAATCACAGTTTTTATTGTCACAGGTACATACCTTTTGTGTATATTTCTGATAAGCCGTAGAGATTTTCCCATATTTTTTGTGTTTTTCGCTAGAGATAAGGATATTATGCCCCAGTGGAAGGTTGAGGCTGTAATGATTTTCTGTTCCGTGATGTGGAGCTTTAACCACCCAATATTTGGGTAAACTAAATTTGATGAGATCTGTAGTGTCTTTTTCAATATCCCCAGTCATAAGCACTGAGTCAATACAACCAATTGACTCGAAGACTATGCTAGTAGAATTATTGCTTCTGGAAAAAAGTGTGTAGGTGTTACGCCCTTTAGAAAGTATTGACCTTACATCATTGATTAATTTACGTGTAAGTATTTCGGTGTCTGATGCTTTTTCTAACACTTTTGTCATCTTATCATAAATTGTCTCCATATGAGCCCTCGTTGCATTGCCGGAGAGGTCACTGGTTAATTCTGCAAATAGGGATATAAAGTTATCCTTTAAAGCCAAGAACTCAGATCCACGAAAGGCTTTTTCGACCTCTTCCAGTTTTGAAACGAGTACAGAAGGGAAATCAATCACCTTCCTGGGCCAAAGCACTTTAAATTTTCTGCTCCCAATATTAAAACTATCGCCTTCAGAAAGTAAGCGTACCTTGTTGCTGGATGACAATGAAAGGCACAGCTCAATTGATTTAATGATGTTTTTTGCTAAAACGTGAGACAATGTTTTCTTGTCGAGTACAAGGTACATAAAAAAGGCTGCTTCTAATAGTACTTTTCTTCCAGTCTTACGATCAGTCGTTGTTAAATACGGAATGTAAACCTCATCAAAATATTTACTATGCTTTTTTGATAATTGTTTAAAACCTGAAATGTGGTCACTGTGAAAATGTGTAATGAGCGCCTTCTTCACTAAGCTTGAATCTAGGATGCTTTTTTTTGCCCCTGAAACAATTTTTTCCATTTCAATGGCTGGCTTGCTAACACTTCCACAGTCGCAGACTAACGAGTCACTGCCCTTTGTTATGATAAAAAAATCTCCAAATCCAACATTGTATGTCCTTATTCTCACCTTAGCTCCTCAACACTTCTTCTTTTAATTGGATCGTTACTTTGTGTGAAGCCCTTTCGGAAACGTGGGCCCACCCTGTTTAACCAGGCCCTACGGCCTTGGATTTGTGCTCGCTTTGTTCAACATAATTTCTTGAGATATCTGGGGCCAGGCTTGAATGACACTGGGGGGCGTTGGTAATATTTTTACCTTTGCTCTGCTTGCCCCGCCGAATGTAAATATATCAACAACGTCCCTCCTGCCTCTTTTATTGTATCTTGTTGAAATCAGACCAGAAATTTGGGAAATTGCAGTATCGGATATTCCCCTTTTCTCTTTGATCTTCCTTTGTATAATTTATCGGCTTAAAACCTCTGCCTTGTTTGATGTCCTTTGGATAATAAGTGTGGACTGTAGCTATCTGTTGTATGCCATAATTGCCGGAAATTGAGATGCTTATCTTACACCTACTTAAGTCAACTCCGTCATGTATTTTCCTGTCGTGATTTTTAGCTAAAAAAAGCTCACGAGAAATTATTATTTCCGATCCATTGTATTTGATCTTATTTGAGAAATGAATGTTGAAATCGTGTTTACCAAGATATGTAATATCGTCGATTTTTTCTACCTTTAAGCAATGTGAAATAACGTTACCAACGCTGTGCCTTGTCAGTAATATTCGCACTTCAGGGTGAATTAATTTTTCTCGATGTGTGTTCAAAATACGAAACACTAAATATTCTCTATGGCGATCAATAATTAGGTACCGTGAAAATACTATTGTATTTTTAGGGTAAAAAAGTTTTACCATTAACAGCGAGATCATCATTCCAAAATAAGCGGTTGTAAGACACGTGTGAAGTATTACCAATACTTTGCCTGGGTCTGTGCGAGGTAGAACGTCTCCATATCCAACAGTTAAAGCTGTGACGAAGGAAAAGTAGTAGTGATCCAATAGGCTAGGGACGATACCTAGCGCGCAAAATGCATAGTACAAAGATCCGAAAAAAATGTTCAGTGATAAGTACAAAAAAAACAAAGTTATCGATAATGACAAGATACTACTTCCTTTAATATCGCTTATCCATGAATAACAAGTCTTTTGTGGGAGTTTCAATTTCCATCCTTCTATGGCTTTGTATTTTTGTGCCGAGGGGGCTAATCTACCTTTGGCAGCAGCACCCGAGTGTTGTGCAATGTCAGCAAGGGAATCCGCAAAATATTTTTTTCAGGCGTTTACGAATTTCATCCCGATCATCACCTTTAGCTAGTCTGACAATAAACTTAGAAAGCCAACCACCACTAAGACCAAGAAGACTGCTGATGTGCACAGGTAGGGATTTTCGATTATAAAATTTCAAGAGAGCTTCGTAGTCTTTAGTAGAAATCACAGCTTCAAATATAACCTTGCTGTCCTTTGAGGGAGACGTTCTTGAGATTTGGACTCTCGGGGGGTATTGCACCTGCAAATTTCAAAATCTCAGCAACGCTACCTGATGCGTAACGCATAATTTCATGTGTGCCCCCATGCTGCCGCGTTTCTATCCCTCATACCCCTCGTCTCCGGCGACTTGAGGTTGAAATATGCTATAACCTCTTCAAAGTGGTGAAACTATTGCGTTGACCACAACCCTTCTCGGAGTTTGCTCGTGATAGGTAAGATAAGCTTTCATCCCTTTGCCCTCCCAGGTACAATTCGTGCCGACAAAGGAGAATGATCGTTTGAGTCCGTTACCAAATTCAACATCATTAGTTGAAATGGGCTTACCTAAAGTCTTGGTAATTTCTTGTTCAATTCCCCATCCATCAAAGCTGGCGCCTTTGTAAGAGATAGAAGTCAGCTTTCCATTGTCAAAGGTATATTCGCATAAGACTTTAGCCCCGTTGAGTTTCCTCCAACAGACATTGTATACGGTTGAACCATTCGCCCTTACTACTTTTTTTCTGAGGTTGGGAAATCTTGCCACAATTGAGCTGCTCACTTTTGAGAAGGGATCTCCAAAGCACTCGCCGTCAAAACAAATCTTACTTCCACCCGAGGCAAGAAATGGTACGACAACCATTCCGGTGACCCAAACAACTGTCGCTACTATAAATTTCATAAGCATGTCCTTGATCCACGGTGCTGTCTATTTTCGGGAGCTAACTTTTGACTTTTAAGGCTTTTTTTGCGTCAGCAAATCGCAAAATCCCAGCAACGTCCCGCGATGCTCATTTTCTTTATTGGTTGCCACCGCCTCCACCCTTCATCTCCTGGAAAAGAAGGGGACGCCCATGAAATTAGGAGGGGAGGGGACGTGCTTGAGTTCCTTGAGCTACCCCCGTCCTGCGCTACAATATGCCAAGATCTCCACGAATTGATATCGAAGGGGTGCCGCAGCACGTAATTATTCGCGGGATCGAGAAAAGAGATATCTTCCTTGATGACCGCGACCGCACCACTTTTCTAGATCGTCTCTCTCAACTCCTCTTGAAGACCAAAACCGACTGCCTCGCCTAGAGCCTCTTATCAAATCACGCGCACTTCCTTCTTCGCCCCACCAATGGAAGGGGAAACCTCTCGGGGATGATGCTGCGCCTACTGACCGGATTGCTGTCGTTTCCAACCTGCGCCATCACCGCAGTGGGCACCTCTTCCAGAACCGGTATAAGTCCATCGTGTGCGACGAAGACTCCTATCTGCTTGAGCTTGTCCGCTATATCCACTTAAATCCACTGCGAGCGGGTCTCGTTCAATCAGGGACGTAGGTAACATATGTAACTTATTGTCTGAAGATGCGCCAAACAATAATGTTACACATGTTACCTACGTCCCGTCTCGGTCTGGGGGTCAGGTCTTTATTCTTGCTCTATTTGCTTCTTGGCCGAGGTAGACCTGACCCTCATACTCCCATGCCTACGTCCCCTCGGCCTCAGTAAATCTAATTCCGAGCGTTGAATGTTTTGAGGAGATACTCATCGTTTAGTGTACCCTGGGTAAGTCCCGAGTTCTTACAGACGGCCTTAAGGAAGTCAATAAGCGATACGTCTGCATTCGGCTTCCCTGCAATTTGCAGCGATTCGTATAAACATTGCATCTTTTGCAGTACTTCTGGTGAGTCGGCAAAAACAGCAATAACCTCGTTCATTGCAAATGAGAAGTTGTCTCCTGCAATACTGAAACGATGGCCTAGAAGTCGCCGGGCAAGGTCCAGCTTCAGTTTGTGTCGTTCAAGTCTGTAGAAAAACCAGGCAGAGACTCCAACGCCGATTAGCCCAGAAACTAGCGAAGAAAGTACAGCTACAGTGATTGCCTCAGTCGACAAAAGGTGCCTCCTTTATTTTATGGACCATTTCAACAGATGTGTTTATTGACGGCAAAATTCAATCGCTTAGTGAATTTGGGGGTTGACGCAGGTAAAATGCGTAACATATAAATGTTTTTGCGCATCTGAGGCGAGCTCAGATTAATAAGTCACATATGTTGTTTACGTCCCCATCTTAACTCTAGGAAATTTAAGTACGTTCCCTCCAGCCTCACAATGCTTTATCCGCCACCTTAAGCAGCTACAGCCCCTAAAATCTCCCGTTCAACATACTGTTTAAACTCCTCAACACCAGTAAAATATTTAAATCCATGGTTGTTGGCCAGTGTAAGGACCTCCTGCTCTTCATTGAGGAGTACAGCTACAGGCTGGCTCAATCCCTCTTGCAGGCCATTCGGCCAAGCCAAGTCAAGCATAGCTATTGGGTTACCAGTCATTGGATCAGAAATTTCATGCATCAATTCCCCCTCTGGAAGTGAATGCGTCGTTACCCACGCCTTAAGTTCTAGGAGCACATTTTCCTCATCTTCACTGTCTATACCTCCAATAGCCTGTGGCATCCCGTCCCCTGGTGCGGCCCGTTGTATCGCTTTGGCACCTGTAGGTGCTTTTAGCAACGTGTCATCACCGTGAAGCAAATCGAGCATAAAATCATTAGCGGCCTTCGCCAGAAGTTCACGACGAGCTGCAAGGAATGCGGGATAATTTTCAAGTTTCCACAGTTGCGGATCCATTGGGATCCACTGAGAGGTCAAGGCACCAGGGTGATTCTTCTCGATCTGAGGGAAGTAAATCTCAGGTCGGGTATCGCTGATGTTTAGGTTCGTTAGTTTCGTGAGGAAGCAGAAGTTTGCTACTGCATTAACATCAGGGCGGTTGTAACCAAGCTTGTAAAGTTGAGCCTTAGGGAAGATGTGGTGGACTTCCAGACGGCTCATCTTACCAAGAAGGCTGCTCCTGAGCGGTAAACCAGTTCCCCAATCCTTTGCGGCGCCTACACGAGTCAGCATATAGAGAACCGGATAAAAACGGGCGCCGAGACTCCAACCGGAAAAGTGCCCAGGCTCGATCATAAGACCGCCATGCCACAACCGGAGTTGACTAATGAGCCGATCCAAAGCCCCATTAAGATCCTCAATAGCTGCTAGGTCCTGATCGATTGTGCTCTCTGTGGTACTAGAATATCGCCCCCAAATCGCCGACTGGATAAACCAGAATAGCAATTTGTCACTCTCCTGGGCGTCCAGTTGCAACTTTTTCCGATCAAGATAATGAGTCATGACAGGAATCGAGAAACGACTGAAGAGAACCTGATCATGGTCAAGGCCGAGACGGCCGCTAACGAGATTGAGAATCTGATCAATGGAGGTAATCGCCCGTTTTAGGCCATCCTCGAACCCTGCGGTGGCCACGTCGTGCAGGAATTTGAATTTTGCTTCTCCTGTAAGGATGGTGTTGATGTTTCGCAGTAGCCAGTCCAGATCGAAATGAAAGTTGGATTTTGACCAGCCTGCAAGTGCCTTTTTCATTTTGTCTCTGGCTTCAGGTGATTCTGCGCAGATCTTGGCTAAGGCAAGATCGCCCTTCGACAGCTTCGTTCCACCGCTGTTGACCTCATTGAAGATGTCAACCACAACATCGATCGTCTTGTCTTTACCTGTAACCTCCTCGACATGCAGCTTAATCTCCCGTATGCCCAGAATCAGGTTCAGCTTTCCTAGGTATTCCCCCACCTTCGGAGCCAACTCTGGATTCTGGGCTATCTGGGCAATGTAGTTGCCCAAGCCGGTATTTCCTTTCAGAAACAGCTCTGTTACGTCAATCCATAGTGGGTCGTCTTTCATTTTGATGGGCTGGTAAAACTCAAACTCTTGCTTGTCCAGATGGAAGAAAAGCCCTGTAAAGGATTGCTTGTTGCCATCGAAAAATTTGGGCGGTGCACCACGCAACACACCATAGAGGGAGGTAATCCTCTGCTGTCCGTCCAGGAGTAGCTTGACTATGCCTGACGCCAACTGACCATCACCTCGGTGTGTCGCATCAGCGGACTCTGTAGCCCACACGAGCAAACTCCCGACAGGATGCCGTCTGTAGAGTGATGAAAAGAGGCGGCGCACCTGGTCTCGATTCCAGACATACCCACGCTGGAATTCGGGTAAAGCCATGTGACCACTGTCAATATGGTCAAGGATGGTAGAAATCTGCATCAGTTCCTCCTGTATCATTAGATTGCAAGTAGGTGCCACGAGAGGGCAGGGGGGCGTAATCGATGTTGATTTACCCTTCTCCGGCTCTTTCGCTACTCAAGCAATCAACTAAGGCTTGGGGGCAGGCTTGCAATGACGCAAAGTTGACGGTCAGCAACACCAAAGATTGCAATTATTAAAGCATAACCCCAGTCCCCTCTACCAAAATTTAGATGATTTCTTTCATCATACCATCCCACCAGAAACACAATCTAAATGCTCCATAGCCACCAAGTGCTAAATAAGCAGACTTAGCCTTTTGAAAAGTATCAACGTAATCAATAATTCTTTCTGATGTATCACGCCTATTGCACGAATAACGATGTCTCAAAAGTGCGAAGTAGAACGAGGTGTAGAAAAACGATGATTCGTCGAAATCTACCTTACCCATCGGTGCTATGACACAACTGATTCCAGTAATCTCATGGAGATTTTCCCAAAACTCTACTTTAGGATCTCCACAAGCTGAAACTGTTAAGAATCTACCACGAAGAGGTGAAGGTTTCTGAATCTTGAGTCTGATATGGTTTTCAAGGTCACGAATGCCAACATGTGTTCCTCTTTGGCCATTAAAATAGAAACCATCTTTATCTCCATGACATGAGAGATGAAGAAAGCGGGAATCACCATTGAGAAGAGCTTCCATGAAGTCCTGCTTTGAGCTGTTTCCACTGAGTACTTTGGCGTTAGCTTCGAATCCAATCATTTTGATAAATTCTGGCAAGATGTTGCTTTCTTGGCCTTCTTCTTTAGCTAAAATTGCATCTATTAGTGTTACACTCCTTTTTATTCCCATTGTTTTCTCCTGAAAGGTCGATACATCTCTGCGGATTTCTGGGGTCTTGGGGTCAGGCTTGCAATGTTGCAAAGTCGACGGCGGTGCCATCAGAGATTAAAACGTTGCAAGCCTGACCCCAGTTTTTCCGCGGTTGAGAGCACTATGGGGTGACCGTTGCTGCGCTAGGTCGGGCTTCAGTTGTCGAATTTGGAAAGCACCTCGCCAACTAATAATCCTTCTTTTTTACCTTGTGGATGTTGAGCAATAACTATTTTCGTTCCCTCAAATTGTGCAACACCTTCGACGAAGGTTGTATCTGATGGCTTATAATACTGAATACCTAATTCAACTAAAAATGGTTTGGCCCAGTTCAAGCCGGTAAGCATCAGAACGTTAGCAGGCTTATATGCTTTCAATTCGGACATCAACAGTTCAGCGCACGCTTTAAATTGAATTTTTTGCAGTCTTTCTGACGGATTGCCCTGTTCACTGTGTGAAAGCTTGTAAAGGTTGCTCCAAACCAAGAAGGACGGCCAATCCTTGCTACGAACATCTGCTATATTAAGTCCTTCCACAGTCTTTTTTGCTACTCTCCAGTAAGCAGATGTTCTTGTCTTGTATTTATTAGAAGAGTTCTCCTTTCCATTCCAGATATCGGTTACCCATAACATCGGACACCTGTTTGGTCGCGTGACGTCCTCTACTGTTTCCTTAGATAAGTTCATTGCGTCGCTTGATGTTTTTTCCCCAGGGGTCCAAGTAGTCCTCCAGCCATTGACCGCTCTTCCCACTATCATTAATTTCCCGTCGTATTGATCTCCCTTCATGGATAGAAAACTTGAGAGTTCATTTTCAGGGTAGGCATCGTGGTTCTCATTTGCCAGAGCTATAGCTTTTGCTAAAGTTTCTACTTCCTCTCTTCGCATTTATTGCCTCCTATAAATTTGTTTTCAGGCCAGTCAGTTATTGCTGTTACCTGTATAGACAGGGGATGTTGGTAAGTCGTGTATAGATGTAGTGGGCCAGGCTTGCAATGTGCAAAGTTGACGGTCGGTGCCAACAGAGTGCAACTATGTGAGCTTAACCCCAGCTTCCCCTTGGTACGCCGAGATGCCTTAAGCCTTCCATTCGTTGTTACATATTGAGCATCGCCACACTTTCATAAAAGGTATCATTATTAGGGCAATCCCCATGCTGATAAATACAAATATCCAAAACAGACAACCTTTACTTGCAGTGATCTTTTTACTGTCTCTGTTTCTGCAGTGTGGACACCAAGCCCCACGTTTATCAATTACAACTAGGCTTGTTACAGGGTCAATGACCTCTCTTGCCTCTATGTCTCTAAAGTTGGTTGACACCTGGATACCACATTTGGGACAAGTTGGGGCTAAGTTGGAAATTTTGCTTTGACACTCTGGGCAGTTTATAAGAGGCATAAGTTCTCCCATGTTGGATTTTCGCTGTCTTCCGTTAAACGCTCCATCTCACAAATTTGCATTCCGGATAATTACGGCAGACAGCAGCTTCTTGTCCCTGCCGTTTCCCGGAGAGTGTCCGAATTCTTCTCAGCGGCTGACCACAGAGTTCACAATTCCCCAGGTCCTTCTCTGCAACTTGGTCAATCCTACGGTCATGTAACCACCGCCCTACATCTTTCCGCCTATATGCTAGATACACTCCTGCTAATGATAGAAGAGGGCCGATCATCCAAACGTGTTTGCTGATCATTCTTTTACCTCTATTACAACTACGGAGTGAAAGGAGGGACGTTGTTGAGATGAAGGCGTCTTCCTATGTGCCACAGCTTCCTCAAGCCTGGCTCCAGTTCCCCTTATGTTCCTTATCCTTCTCGCTGCTGGCCTGCTGCTATATTTGGCTGGGCTTGTCATCATGGTGGCAAGTGCAGGTGGGGCTGTAGGAGCCGTCGCAACAGACGGCCCTGCCGTCGGAACAGCCGCAGACACCGCCGTGCCACGAGCAGCAGCCGCGTCGACCAAGTTCGTCCTTTTCGGACGAGGTGGCCTTGCAATGTCCGTACGTTGCGGGCGAAGACGACAAGATCGATTCGGCGTTGTCGGGTGCGGTAAGCACAGAAGGCAAATCCGCAGCGAAAGTGGTACCGGCGGAGAGAATGATTGCGAATGCAAGCAGAGCCACTTTTCCCATTTTTTCCTCCTCAATGAGTGGTACCAACTGTCATAGCTGGTCAACCAAGATGATTAAGGCAATATAACCCAGCTGCTGGCATAAGAAAAGAATTTTATGTAATAGTTAATTATTGGGTGTTGTTGACCACGTGGGCATACGATCTTGTGATCGTACAGCTTTCTATGGAAGTTGCGAAAGCTCTATGACTGTGAGGGTAATGAGGGACGTGTGTTTTGAGAGGGGAAGAGGGGAGTAGTGAGGAGAGATGCCTGGGGCAGGCTTGCAAGGAAAAGACGGGGACGCCCATGAAATTATGAGTTTCCCATTACCTTGTCACTGAAGAAACTCTTGAATCATCGGCATACTCAAGCACGTCCTTTCCACCACCGTAGATCTTTCCTCTTACTTTACGTTGATACTTTAAACAATGCCTGTTTGAGCCAGCCATATCCGCTTACAAGAACAATACCTGCAAGAACCAGTATTGCTCCGACTAAGAAGCTAAGTTCGATTGGTTCGTTAAGCAACAACGCCCCAAAGGTTACACCAAAGAGCGGTGTCATAAAAGAAAAGACTCCCAATCTGGATGCTAAGTAATGACGCAGCAGCCAAAACCAGACAAGGAGACTGGCAAAAGACATGATAACGGACTGGAATAAAAGACTAGACCACGCTAACAGAGTCGGATTGAATCTTGTCTGTCCAAGACCAATAGCCGCCAACATTAATAAAGTAAAAGCACCAATCAATTGATAAAGCAAAGTTTGGCTTACTGGAGATTTAGCAAGGATGGAACATCGAATCACCACCGTCGTTGCTCCCCATGAAACTGCCGCAAGAACGGCAAGAAAGTCCCCGAACATCATCTTTGACAGCGATGGGCTCGCCCCTTGGGGACTGCGCCAGAAAAACGCTATGAATCTGCCGGTGAAAGCCAGCAATATTCCAGCCCATTGCAGTGAATGCAGCCGCTCTGCCGGTAGTTTCCAATGGAGGCCAAGGCCCGCAAAAATGGGTGCGGTGTAAAGAAAGACAACCGAGTGTGAGGCAGTCGTATAGCGTAACCCTTCGCCCAGAAGCAAATATTCGAGCGCAAACAGAAAACCAACCAGCAGGCCGGCGCGCCAAGTACCGTCATTGAAAGAAATCCGCTCCCCCCGAAAGAGCATCAACAGCCATACTAAAATTGCAGCTATTCCCGAACGCAGTGCGACCAACATGATCGGCGTAACATCCGGTGCAGCCGCCTTGAATACGACCTGTTGTAACCCCCAGACCACACACAGAACAACCATCAGCCCCATTGCTTTACCGTCTATTGCCTTGCGAGCATCCATTTACTTCCTCAACCCCTTCAGTTCATCTGTTCTTCAAATGTAAATCGCCTTGGCAACAGAGCAAAGGGGACGTCTCCTCCAGCCCAAAACGAGTTCACCGCGCCCTCTGCTCTCTCAGTCAGTTTTCACCACATTAAACAGAGGGGCATCGGGGGCGGCATCCTGCTCTATTCCGTCTGGCCAAGGGCTTGTGGGGTGGAGGGGGCGTAGTTAGTTGTCATTGCATATTGGCTACGCCTCTCTCATTTTTCTGATTTTGGAACGATTAGCCATGAGGCGGCTGCAAAACTCTTCTTCGGTTAAAACTGTTTTCCTGGGATCGTGCACCCCAATGCTGTGAGTTAGGACTTCATCTCCGGTAGCCAAAAGATCGTCGGCAAACCCAGCTGACAACAAGGCTGCTTCATATAATCTGTCGAGTAGTTGCTGATATTCCGGCGACAAACGATCATACGACTTGCCTTGCCACCACAGTGTTTGACTGCTTTGCCATACTTCGTTTCTTGTTTGGCCAATAGCCTTAGCCTCTTGGCCTGACATCATGCAGATCCGCTTTTGCATTTCCGGATCGTCAAACTTAAACGCCTGAAGCGGTCCTTCTAGACAGGCACATTCAATATTATCTAAGACAAAAACACGTGGCGTAAAATTTGACAGTTTTCCGCCCAAGCCCGTTGTATAGCCACCTACATCCATAAAGCACCTCATAGTTCCTGATCTAAGGGGACGTTTTTGAGATTTTGCTCAACGGCTCAAATGATATGCAGACTTGACTGCTCCCTTGCCTAAGACTTTGTCGCAATTACATAAACATGCTTTTCCGGAAACTGGTCCAACTCCAGGTGCATCACTATCAGTCCGTTCTCTATCAGGGCTGCCAGATTGTCATTTATGCCAATGGAGCTGTAGTAGAATTCATCCTCCTGCCACACATCGGTATGCTCGCCGACTGCATTGCCGAAGGTGTATATCAGGACGCCCCCCTTTTCTAGTAGAGAGCAGAGCTTGTCGATGACCGGGCGGTGCATTTGTAACGGCAGGTGAAAGATGCTGTCCCAGGCAATGATAAGGTCGAACTTTTTGCCGGTTTCCCATGTGCAGATATCCGCCACCTGGAAAGAACAGTTGGGATGATTTTCCATCGCCAGAGCTATCATCTTTTCAGAGACATCCAGCCCTGTTACTGCAAATCCGTGCTCTTTCAGCTTACGGATGATCCTCCCACCTGCACCGCAGCCGACATCGAGTGCGGACCTGCCTCCTGATACGAACTTGATAGCCAGATCAAGTTGTTCCAATCCGTATCGAGAGTCACGATGGTTCTCGTGCCACCACTGGGCGATCTTGTCGTATTTGTTGCCAAGCTCTTTGGGATTCATTTGGGGGCAGTCTCGAGACGATGAAGTTTTACTGGGCCACTAAGAAGGGGATGCCTAAGTCGCAGTGCGACTTATACCATAGATCTTTAATGATTAGAAAGAAGAAATGGGGCGATTGTTAATTTGAGCGCGCCGGAAGCCGGTGCAGGGGGCACGATGGCGTTTGCGGAGGGGGGAGGGCAGAGCCGAGTGCCGCGGCGGCTACTACTGCCAACTTGGCCTCGCCATCGCGGCCGTGGTTGGTTTGAAATCGTTTTCTCTGAATTCAAATCGAGGTTGCGCCTGTTGAAATCTTTTTTTTGCTTTTGAAATGCGTGTCGTCGTGTTTGTTTTCATTTTCTCGCGGTTCAATTTTACTTTTTGGATTTCAAACGTCGCTTGCCGGCAGGCCCAAGCGTGGGGATAGTGGAGGGGGCTACAGGACGATGATCGATACGGCCTGTGACCATTTGCCCGGACCTTCGGGACCGTCGGTCCTCAGACGGACGTAATACCTGTTGGCCGGTTCCAGATTTCTGAGAATGATCTTGGTGCAGGTTTTGTGATGGCCGCCGGGGTTGTACCAGCTCTCCTCGGAGATCGGTTCTCCCTTGCAGATGTTGATCAGGTACGGCCCACCGTTCCTTACGTGGGTTCCAAGGATGACGATGGCACCCGGTTCGTTCCTCAGGTGTCGCAACTCCACCAGGATCTCCGCCGCCTTGTTGGGGTTAAGTTTACGGAGAGCCTTATGGTGCGATTCCTTGAGCGGCAGGTTCAGGCTGTGCAAGATGGTCGGGTCCTGCTTGTGGATGGCGATGGTCTTCATGTAGCTGACGGAGGAGTACATGTCGAGGTCGGCGAGTTCCCTTGCCGCATGGCGCTGCTCCTGCAAGAGGGAATCGCCACGGTCGGCGCCGATGCTCAGTTGCTTCATGGTCGTGATGTGCTCCCTGTAGCGCTGGGGCGGGACGATGTGCTCGGGGCGGTTCTGGTTATACAGCTCGTTGACATCCAGGGCGTCGGCGAAACCGTTCACGACCATGTAGTACTCGGGGTAGCTCAGCTTGCGGAAATTTGTTTCCACTAGATCGTACCGATCGGGCATGGTGGCCTCCTTGCTTAAAATTAGTGATTACTAAGATATCAGAGGCTGCTCAGCTGTCAATGGCCGAAAAGCGCTCCGTCTTTTTCGCATGTCACTTTAAGCAATTGAGGCTACGAGGCGTCCGGTTTTGGAAGCAAAAGGCTCCGATCGGCACTACTACCTACGCTTAGCGCCTGCGGCCGCAGCTGCTAACGGTAGATAAAAGGTGCCAACCGAAGCCTTCATGAAGGTTTGACTGGTATGGTTACCCGCGGTTCCGTGCTCCCGGATCGGTGGGCGACTTGTAGGGACGCGCGCTTCAGAGGGGCAACTGTATTCAGTGCGGCCTGCCGAGCACGGCCTGTTGATAGCGGGCAAGCAAGTCGGGGTCGTCGATGGAGCCGTGGTGGTGGACTTGTCGCCACTGCCCGTTGATCAGTTTGAAGATCCTGCTGGTCCGAATCCGCATCTCGAGGACGGTATCGGCGGTCTTCAATTCGCCGCGCTCTCTGCCAACTACGTAAAAGAGCTCGTCTGAAGCGTGGAGCGTGTAATCGTAAAACTCGAAGTGATACTCTGAAGCGCTCCCGAAGAGCCGCTCGTAGACGGTCCTGATCTCCTCCCACCCTCGCTTGATGCCGCCAAGTGGATTGTCCATGGCGGCTTCGTCGCTTTGTGCCCAATTCTCCGACATCAGTTCCATGTCCCTGCTGTTTAGGGCTTCGTAAAACTGGGATAGCGCCCTCAGCATCGGTGACATCTCTTCCTTACTCTCCCTGCCGGTAACTGGAACTGTTTCGATTTTCATGGTGTCCCTCCTTCAGCGCCACCACGTGGTTCTCACGTTTCTGTCCAGCATATCACATCGCTGCTTTCTGGAGGAATCGGTCCAAGATCAGAGGATGTTGACGGCTCGTGCTGCAAGTAAGGCGATCACGAGCAGTGAGATCATCGACTGCAGCATCATCAGGACTTTTGCCCAACGCGACAGGACCGGAACATCGGTCGGTGAGAAGGCTGTAGAGGTGTTGAAGGCCAAGAAGAGGTAATCCACAAAATTGGGCACCCATTCGTTGAGCCCGGCGGCGTGTTTTCTCTCGGGAGGCAGGGTCATTTGCGGAAAGAGAAACGCCCCCTTGGAGTGGTCTGGGCGCCTGGCTCGCTTGTGCGGGCCGCCGGCGTCGAGCCTCCAGTACCAGGAGGCGAAAACGAGGATGTTGGAGACCCAAAGTGCTGCGGCGGACTGCAAGAGTTCGCGCGGTTTTTCCAGGTGGAGGGGGAGGGCTCTTATCAGCAAGGCAAGCGAGATGATCATGGTGGTCGTCACCACGCCGTTCAAGACGAAACCGATCACCTGGTTGGTCTCGTGAGCTCCCTTGTAATGCGTGACGACAAGCGGCACGGCGAGCACGGAGACGATGGCCAGCAGGAGCCAGCGGGGACCGCCAAGAAGCAAGGAGGACGGCAGTGCCGCGTACAGGCCGCCAAGCGCCACCAGCGCGAATAATGACGGCCAGCGGGAGGTTACCGGCTTTGCCGCACTTCCAAGGGGTTCATTCACTCCGGTCATTGATACCTCTTTATCCCGATGATTTTGCAATTTAGATTAAAGATATCTGCTAAGCAAGCAGAAATCCCCCTTCGCATGACGCCTGCTGACGCAGGCTGCTTCGGGGGATAACCTTCGCCAAAACAAAAGTCTCCGGCTGGCACTTCTACCTACGCTTAGCGCCTGCTAGCGCAGGCAGCTCCGGTAGATCAATACGTGCCATCCGTAGCCTTGGCGAAGGCTAAAAGTGCTTGTGACGGAAGGCTAGGCCGGAACCGGATTTTAAATACTTCTCGAAGGCGGCGGCTTTGGCTTCGTCGGCGAAGGCATGGTAAGTGACGATCTTCCAGGGGCGGTGCTTGGCGGTGTGGGGGGATTGTCCGGCATTGTGGGAGGCTAGCCTCGCTTCTACGTCTTTGGTGAGACCGACGTAGTGCTGGTCGGGGTGGGGGATGCTTTGGAGATGGTAGACAAATTTCATGGAGGGGCTCCCTGGTGGTGGTCCGGGAAGTTTACTTGGAATCTTGGTGGGGGCAAGAGGGGGGGGGCTTCTACAAACAGAGGCGCCGGGCGTAAGGTCACGCCCGGGTAGTTGTGAATTGGTTGTAGTAGTTAACGGTCCCCCTTCGCATGACGCCTGCTGTGGCAGGCTGCTACGGGGGACAACCTCCGCCTAAAAACAAAGACTCCGGTTGGCTCTTTGAGCCGACCGGAGTCTTTGGCGGAGGTTGGTGGAGGTGGCGGGAATCGAACCCGCGTCCGAGAATCGTACACATAAGGC
>MTLC01002096.1_pt2 | contig 17613 bp, 11 predicted proteins | sample 1982451 | NCBI WGS metagenome assembly MTLC01 (sample SAMN05710165, study PRJNA340218) | biofilm metagenome | isolation source: sample SPH anode biofilm adapted to +100 mV | place: USA | collected 2012-02-03 | reverse complement strand
CCCCTGGAAGGGGCCGTCCTGGCCTTCCTGGGCGGCCTCCAGACGCCCCCCGCCATCCGCTGGTTCCCCCCCGAAGTGGAACCCCCCGGCCCCTTCACCCCCGAACGCCCCTGGGCCCCCCTCAAGGACTGCCCGGCCCTGGCCGACACGACGCAGGTGCTCCAGCCGTCCCTTTTCGATGAGATCTAGGAAGGGAAATCAGGGACGGCAGGGCCTTGGCAGGATCAGGCATTTGGGTTCGGAACCAGGCCAAGCGTCTACGCGCATTTCGATGGATGGAATTGGAAGAAAGCAGGTTTCCTTGGCTGGCATCGACGTAGGGATGAGGCACTGACCGGATCGTCCGGGGCGGGTCGGAAGGACCGTCGAAAGGAATAAACGCTGGGGCGCTGAGATCTCGCTGGGGCGCTGGGGAAAAAGAAAAGACTGTCATCCAATGGGATGGGGTTCAACTCGCCCGGGTCAACGCGCAGCCAAGCTTTGCCGGCTCGACGTCGACCCAGTTCTGACCTTCCGGGCTTGGCCCCCGAAGGTTGACGGGATGCTTGGGATCGTTCACAAACGGGGCTTTTCACCCAGCGCCCCTGCGAGATCTCTGCGCCCCAGCGTTTGATTTTATTCTTGGCATTCGCGGCGCGACGGGTCGGTGCGCTGACGTGAAGCCGTACCTGGATGCACCCTGCACCGAGCCGATCGGGTATGAAACGACCCCTTTCGGATTATGACAAGCATCTCCTAGTTCGACACGGCCTCGTGCCGGTAGAACGCCGCCGTCACTTCCGCACCCAGCATGAAGATGGCGCAGCTGTAGTAGAGGAACACCAGCGCCGCCATGAGGCTGCCCAGGGAGCCGTAGAGGATGCCCCAGGTGGGGGTGTGCATGAGGTAGTACCCGAAGCCCACCTTGGCCGCCCACCACAGGGAGGTGGTGACGGCGGCGCCCAGGAAGGCGTGGCGGAACTTCACGTGGCGCCGGGGAATGTGCTGGAGGATGAGGGTGATAAGGAGGAGGCCCAGGCACGGGGGGAGGAAGGTGTACATGAGGATCGGGGAGAACGGCGCCTGCCGGCGCAGGCTCCATTCGAAGCCCGCGGTCAGGAGGATCACCAGGAAGGCCAGGCCCATGAGCACCACGCCCAGGCGGCGCAGCAGGTTGTGCTTGCGGGTCTGGCGGTGCACCTTGATGCGTAGGCCGAAGATGTGTGAGAGGGACCGGTCCAGCTGGTTCACGCCCCAGTGCGCGCCCACCAGGAGCACCACCCAGGAGAAGCCGATGCCGCCGATCTTGCGGCTGTGGGCGATGCTGTCGGTGATGAAGCCCTGGGGGAGGTAGGGGTACATGGATCCGATGGCCCGCTGCAGGGCGGCGCTGTAGGCGCCGCTGCCCAGCATCAGCACCAGCAGCTTGAAGAAAAGCGTCGTCAGGGGGATCAGCGAGATGGTCAGGAAGAAGCTGAGGCTGGCCGCGTACGAGAGGCAGTCGTCATGGTGGTACTTCCGGAGGACCTCCCGGATGAAGGAGCCCGCCTGCCCCAGGGGGGGGAAGGCGCGGGTGGCCTGGCCGTACATGCCGCCGGCCCGGTTCGCCAGGCTCGCGCGAAGTCCCAGGAGCGACTGTTCCATGGCCTCAGAACCGGATGGGGTGCTGGGGCAGGAGGTACATCACCCACGCGAGGATGATCCCGATGCCCAGGAGTCCCCCGGCGTACTTCAGGATGCTCTGGCGGGTGCGCTCGGGCCGCGAGGTGGGGGTGAGCAGGCCCAGGATCACGGAGACCCCGATGCCCATGATGAGGAACTGGATCACGTGGCTGCTGAGGAATTTCACGGCGGTCCTGTGGGTGGGGGAGGTGGGAAGGCAGGCTCGGGGCCAGGACAACAGGGTATCAGCCCGTCAGGTCCCGCGCAGCACGTCCAGCCACGCCTTGAGGACGAAGGCGGTGGCGCCCCAGAGCGGCGCCATGGGCAGTTCCAGCCTGGGGATGTCCAGGGCCGCGCCGCGCATCTCGATGCGCTGGACCCCCCACGGGGCATGCATCAGGGGCTCCAGGGGCAGGCGGAGGACGTCCTGGATCTCGGAGCTGAGCGTGAACCGGGGCTGCGGGGCCTCCCAGCGCAGGAAGAGCGGGGTGAACCGGGTGCGGGCCTTGGCGACCCCGTCGGGGAAGCACCCCATCTCCCAGAGGTCGTCCTTCACGCCGAGCTCCTCCTCCAGCTCGCGGCGGGCGGTGGCGGTGAGGTCCCGGTCCCCGGGTTCGGCCATGCCCCCGGGAAAGGCCAGCTCCCCGGGGTGCTGCGGCGCGGTGGAGCCCCGGCGCACCAGGATGACCTCCCGGGCGCCCTGGGCGTCCCCCCACAGCAGCACCGCCACGGCGGCGCGCCGGGGGTTCTCGGGGGTCCTCGGAGTCAGCTTGAAAGGGTCCGGCCAGCGCTGGGCGAGGCGCAGGCTCGCCTCCACCCGGGCCCAGGCCACGGGCTCGCCCCCGGGGGGCGGGACCCACCTATTTGATGGTTCCAAAATAGGACCCCCTGACGCGGTCGACGGTGAAGACGCCCTTGAGCCTGCGGATGGCGCCCATGAGCTCGACGATGTGGTTGCGGTCCTTCACCCGCAGGGCGATGTGGAAGACCCCGCCGCCCTCCTCGGAACTGGACCCGCTGAACCGCTGCATGTTGTGGCCCGCCTTCTGGATGGCGTTGGAGATGGAGGCCACCATGCCGGGGCGGTCCTCCGTCGTGACGACCAGTTCGGTGTTGAAGAGGCCCTTGGAGGCCTTGCCCCAGGCCACGCTCACCAGGCGCTCGGGATTGGGGGCCGAGGAGCTGAGGTGGGGACAGTTGGCCCGGTGGATGGAGATGCCCCGGCCCCGGGTGGTGTAGCCCACGATCTCGTCGCCCCAGATGGGCTTGCAGCACACCGCCAGGGAATAGAGGATGCCCACGTTGTCGTCCACCAGCACCGTGTCGTGGAAGACCTCCGGGGGCTTCTCCTCCTTGGCGGTCCTGCTGGCCTCGGGCACCAGGGGCTCCAGGAGCTTCCGGCAGGTGATGCGGCTGAACCCCACCTGGGCGTAGAACGCGTCCCAGCTGGGAATCTTCAGCTCCTTGAGACGGGCCTCCAGGGCCACGTGGGCCTCGGGGGCCTCCAGGCGGAGGCCCAGGGTCCGTGCCTCCCGGTCCAGGCGCTCCTTGCCGATGAGGATGGCGTGGGCCCGCTCCTCCTCACGGATGTAGGTTTGGATCTTGGCCTTGGCCCCCGCGGACACCACGATGCTGAGCCAGTCGCGGCTGGGCTTGTGGTCGGCCCGGGTGAAGATCTCCACCCGGTCGCCGTTCTGCAGGGTGTGGCGCAGGGGGACCATGCGGCCGTTGACCTTGGCGCCCACGCAGTGGTGGCCCACCTGGGTGTGGATGGAATACGCGAAGTCGATGGGGGTGGAATGCTCGGGCAGGCTGCGCAGGTCGCCCTTGGGCGTGAACACCTGGATGCGCTGGAAGCTGAGTTCGCCCTTGAGGTTGGCCACCAGGTCCCGGCTGTCCCGGGACTCCTGGTGCAGCTCCACCATTCGCCGCAGGAAGGAGGCCTGGTTTATCTCCTGCTTGTTGGCGATCCGGCCTTCCTTGTAGGTCCAGTGGGCGGCGATGCCGGCCTCGGCGTGGTCGTCCATGTCCTGGGTGCGGAACTGCACCTCGAAGGAGTCGCCGCCGGGCATCAGGACGCTGGTGTGGATGCTCTGGTACCCGTTGTCCTTGGGAAGGCTGATGTAGTCCTTGAACCGGCCTGGAATGGGCTTGTAGAGGGCGTGCACGAGGCCCATGGCCGTGTAGCACGAGGCCCGGTCCGGGCAGAGGATGCGGTAGGCGAGCCAGTCGTGGATGTCCTCCAGGCTCTTCTCCTGCAGGCCCATCTTCTTCCAGATGCCGTAGAGGTGCTTTTCCCGGTAGAGGATCTCCGCGTGGATGCCCTGGGCCCGCAGCGCGGACTGGAGCGTCTTCTTGATCTCCTCGACCATGGGCGCGCTCTTGCTGCGCTTCTGGTCGATGACCTTGCGCAGCTCGGCGAAGCGCTCGGGCTCCAGGTTGGCGAAGGCCAGGTCCTCCAGTTCCGCGCGCACGGTGCCCATGCCCAGGCGATTGGCCAGGGGCGCGTAGAGCTCCAGCGTCTCCCGGGCGATGCGGCGGCGCTTCTCCTCCCGCATGGAGGCCAGGGTGCGCATGTTGTGGAGGCGGTCGGCGAGCTTGACGAGAAGCACCCGCACGTCCTTGCCCATGGCCACCAGGAGCTTGCGGACGTTCTCGGCGTTGAGCAGGGTGCGGTCCGTGAAGCTGAGCTTGCTCATCTTGGTGAGGCCGTCGACGATGTCGGCCACCTCCTCCCCGAACTGCTTGCGGACCTCCTCGAGGGTCATGAGGGTGTCCTCCACCGTGTCGTGGAGGATGGCGCAGGCCACGCTCACGGCGTCCAGGCGCCACTCCGCCAGGGAGTCCGCCACGGCCAGCGGATGGAAGAAGTACGGCTCGCCGCTCTTGCGCTTCTGGCTGGCGTGCATCTTCTTGCCGACCTTGAAGGCGCGGTCGATCAGCGCGGTGTCGCCGTCGGGGTGGTGGAAGAGGAACTTGGAGCGCACCTGGTCGTAGGCCCCTTCGAGAGTGGGACACGAGCCCCCGCCTGGGGAAGAGTCATCCACGACCGGTGTTGCCATTCTCCTATCCCAATCCCCCTCGACTACGATATATACCATGTGCGCCGCCCCTCTCCTCCCCCTTGAAGACGCCCTCCGGATCCTGGCCGGCGCTTTCCCCGTTCCGGGGACGCCCGAGATCCGCGCCGACCGGGACGATCCGGCCCTGGACCTGAGTTCCATGGACGGGGCCGCCATGCGCAGCCAGGACCTGGCCGCCCCGCGCAGGGTCCTGGGAACCCTCTTCGCCGGCGATGACCCGGCGACGTTCCGGGTGGAGCCGGGCACCTGCGTGCGCATCATGACCGGGGCCGCGCTGCCGCCCGGGGCCGACGCCGTGGTGCCCGTGGAGGATCTCGTCCAGGGACCGGAGGGCCTTTCCCCCGCAGCGCCTCCCCTTCCCGGCGCCCATGTGCGCCCCCGGGGCTCCCAGGCCCGGCGGGGGGATCTCCTGCTCCCCGCCGGCGCCGCGCCGGGCGCCGGCCGCGCCGGCCTCCTGGCCCAGGTGGGCCTGCCCGTGCCAGCCCCGTGGCGGGTCCGGGTGGGCATCGTGCCCACGGGCGACGAGATCACCGCACACCCCGCCCCCCACCAGATCCGGGACAGCAACGGCCCCATGCTGGAGGCCCTCGCCCACGCCCTGGGCGCCGAGGTGGTGCGGCTCCCGCCCCTCCCGGACCGCCCCGAGGCCGTGCGCGACTTCCTCCTGGGCCTGGGCGATCTGCACATCCTCCTCACCTCCGGCGGCGTCTCGGCCGGGGACAAGGACCACCTCCCGCGGGTGCTGGAGGAACTGGGCGCCCGCATCCTCTTCCACAAGATCCGCCTCAAGCCCGGCAAACCCATGCTCACCGCCCTCCTGGACGGGCGGGTGATCCTGGGCCTGCCCGGAAACCCCGTGTCCTCCTACATGAACGCCCTGCTCTTCCTGCCCGTGGCCATGGCGGGCATCCAGGGCCGGCGCGCTCCCGATCCCTGGAAGGAGGGCCGCCTCGCCGAAGCCGTGCGCAACCCCGGCGACCGCCCCCTGCTCCACCCCTGCCAACGCGACGGGAAGGACCTCCACCCCCTGGCGAGCCGGGGCTCCGCGGACCTGGTGCGCCTGGCCCAGGCCGACGCCTTCGCGTGGGTGCCCGAAGGGGGCATGGAGGCCGGGCCCACCCGCTACCTGGACGTCCTGTAGGATGCGCGAAAGCCCCGCGAACGGGGCTTTCTTACTGGCGGAGAGAGGGGGATTCGAACCCCCGGTACTGGTTTACCCAATACACTCGCTTAGCAGGCGAGCCCGATCGGCCACTCCGGCATCTCTCCCGGTGGCTTTTCATCGTAACCGTTGGGGGCTCTCCGGGCAAGGTACCATCCTGGCCTCCCGTGATTCCCGCCACCGCGCGCAGGTTGCGGGCATCGATGGATCGCCGGACCTTTTATTATTTCGACATCAAAATTGGATAAGTATTTTTTTTACATTCAATAACGCGCCTTCTATTGACACGCAAGGCCGGATGATTATTGTTCCGTTCAATCAGCCCCTTCGGGAATGAACCCATCGCCTTCTCCGGTCGACCGGGGTCCGCACCCGCGGGGAAACCACATCGGGCCCGCCTGCGGCCCTGGAGGTACCATGTCCCGCCCCCCCATCGTCCTCGCCGCCTTCGCCTTCGGTTCCGCCCTCGCGGGCCAGGAGGCCTCCTTCATGGGCTCCCCGGAGCAGTTCCTGATCCAGGAGCTCAAGCCCAGCCTGGGCCTGGGCCGGGAGGATGCGGTGCGGGTCCGCGGCATCGTGGCCGACCCCCTCACCCAGGGGCGCGACGCCCGCATCCACCAGTACTACAAGGGCGTGAAGGTCCTGGGCGGCGAGGGCATCCTCCACCTTTCCGGGCCCCGGACGCGCTCCATCACGGACGCCTTCGTGAAGGACCTCAACCTGGACACGACCCCCGGCGTGCCCCCCGGGGAAGCCCTGGCGGTGGCCATGGCGGCCCTGGCCCCCAGGGGGCGCCTGCGCACCCCGCCCGCATCGGAGCTGGTGGTGGCGAGGCTTCCTTCCGGAGACGCGCTGGCCTACCGCATCCACCTGGAACTGGAGAACGGCTCCAGGGAGACCGTGCACATGGACTTCCTGGTGGACGCGCACAGCGCCGCCATCCTCCGCCGGTGGTCCTCCCTGCGCACCGGCAGGGCCGCCACGGGCACCGGGAACTCCCAGTACAACGGCAAGGTGACCCTCAACACCACGGTGCGGGCCCAGGGCGGGGGCTACGAGCTGCGGGACTGGACCCGGGGCAGGACGGGCAACATGACCGTCAATCTCGACCACAAGACCGGCGAGGACGACGGGACGATCTTCACGAACACGGACAACACCTGGGGGGACGGCCAGAACTACGAGGGAGGCACCACCGCCTCGGCCAACGGGGAGACCACGGCCGTGGACGCCGCCTACGCCCTGCAGGTGACCTGGGACTATTTCGACAAGGTCCTGGGGCGCAAGGGCCTGGACGACCGGGGCACCGCGCTGACCATGCGGGTGCACTACGACACCGACTACGACAACGCCTTCTGGTCCGACACCTGCAAGTGCGTGACCCTGGGCGACGGGTCCTATTTCAAGGCCCTGGCCTCCCTGGACGTGGTCGCGCACGAGCTGAGCCACGGCTTCTGCGCCGCCACGGCGAACCTGGAGTACTTCGGGGAGAGTGGCGCCCTCAACGAGGCCAATTCGGACATCAACGCGGTCCTCATCGAGTTCTACGCCCGCGGGGGTTCGGGGGACCTCATCGGGAACCGGGGCGGCAACTGGACCCTGGGCGAGGACGTGACCCGGCCGAACCATCCCGGCCCCCTGCGCTACCTGTACAAGCCCAGCCTGGACGGCAGCAGCCTTGACGCCTGGACGCCGGACCTCCAGTACCTGGAGGTGCACCAGGGATCCGGCCCCATGAACCGGTGCTTCTACTTCCTGAGCCAGGGCGCCAGCTCCAACGCGAAGTCCGATTTCTACACCTGCGCCCTCCCCAAGGGGATGGAAGGCATCGGAAACGACCGCGCGGGGCGCATCTGGAACCGCGCCATGGCCCATTACCTCACCTCGACCAGCGGCTACAAGGAGGCCCGGGCGGCCTGCATCACCTCGGCCCGGGACATCTATGGACCGGACGGAGCTGAGGAGCAGGCGGTGTGGGACGCCTTCCACGGCATCCTCGTCGGTCCCGCATGGCCGCGGTGAGCCGTGTTTTTTCCAGACGTGCCAACGCGCGTCAGAACCTTTGGCGGGCTTCAGTGCAACCCGGAAATGCATCTGCTAACATGCGCATTGCCATTTCCCCGGAGTCCCCCCTTTGGTCCAGACCATCGCAGAGCTGTTTTATGAAAGTCTGAGGTACGACCTGCCCGATGCCCTGGCCTCCAAGGTGGGAGGTGCCTACAAGCCCATCTCCCACAAGGAGTTGCAGGCGAAGGTCGAGCGGATCTGCCTGGCCATGGAAGCCCGGGGACTGCGCAAGGGGGACCGGGTCGGCATCCTCTGCGACAATCGCCCCGCCTGGGCCATCATGGACTTCGCGTGCGCCCTGCTGGGCGTGGTGAGCGTGCCCATCTACCACACCCTCACCGCGGACCAGACGTCCTACATCCTCCAGCACAGCGGCTCCCGCTGGATCCTCACCTCCAACGGCGCCCAGTTCGCCAAGATCAAGGCCTGCTCCGAGAAACTCCCCGAACTGGAGACCGTCGTCATCCTGGACGGGATCCCCGCGGAGCCCCACGGGCTGGACTGCCTTCCCTGGGACACCCTCATGGCCGAAGGCGAGGCCCTGGAAGCGCGCCGGCCCGAGGTGCGGGCCTGGGCGGCCGAACGCGTCCCGGCCGACCTTCTCACGCTCATCTACACCTCCGGCACCACGGGCGACCCCAAGGGCGCGATGCTCAGCCAGGGCAACCTCGCCTCGAACATCGAGGCCGTGGTGGAGGTGGCCATCGTGGCCCTGCGGCCCGAGCGCGGCGACCGGTGCCTTTCGGTGCTTCCCCTCTCCCACATCTTCGAGCGCACCGCGGGCCACTACACGATGCTCCACCTGGGCATCGCCATCTACTACGCCGAAAGCCTCATCTGCCTGCCCCAGAACCTCCTGGAGGTGCAGCCCGCCGTGCTCATGGCCGTGCCCCGGATCTTCGAGAAGATCTACGCCAAGGTGCGGGACGCCCTCACCTCCGGCGGCCTCGTCAAGCGGATGGTGTTCAGCTGGGCCCGCTCCACCTGCCACCGGGTGGTGCGCTACCTCTACTTCGACAAGCAGCCCGGGGGGCTCACCAACCTGGCCTGGAGGCTCGCGGACCGCATCCTCCTGTCCAAGGTCCGGGCCAAGACCGGGGGCCACCTGCGCTTCTGCGTCACGGGCGGCGCCGGCATCAACCCCACGATCATGGAGTTCTTCTGGGCCATGGGCGTGCCGATCTACGAGGGCTACGGCCTCACCGAGACCAGCCCCATCCTCACCCTCAACAAGATCGGGCGGGTGCGCCCCGGCTACGTGGGCCATCCCATCCTCAAGACCTGGAACGGCCGGCCCTTCCTCAAGCTCGCCGCCGACGGCGAGATCCTGTGCCAGGGTCCCAACGTCATGCAGGGCTACTGGAAGGACGAGGCCGCCACCCGGGAGGTCTTCGACGCCGACGGGTATTTCTGCACCGGCGACGTGGGCGAGATCGACCCCCAGGGCCGCGTGAAGATCACGGACCGCAAGAAGGAGATCATCGTCACCAACGGCGGCAAGAACGTGGCGCCCCAGCCCATCGAGAACGCCCTGAGGGACGATCCCTACATCGAGCAGGCCATCGTCGTGGGCGACCGGCGCAACCACCTCGCCGCCCTCATCGTCCCCCACTTCCCGGCCCTCCGCGACTGGTGCAACCGCAAGCAGGTGCCCTTCAAGGACGACGCGGAGATGCTGGCCAACCCCAGGGTCTACGCCAAGATCATGACCCGCGTGAACCACACCAATTCCCGGCTTCCCGCCTACGAGCGCGTGCGCAAGATCGCCCTCCTGGAGAAGGAGCTGACGCCCGAAAGCGGCCTCCTGACCCCCTCGCTCAAGCTCAAGCGGCGGGTGGTGAACGAGACGTTCAAGGACCTGATCGAAAGCCTGTACCGGGCCAACGCGTAGCTCCCGCCCCCCGATGGACGCCCCACGGGAGGCGTGGCATCATGCAGGGAAGGAAGGCTGGCCGAGTGGTTTATGGCTCTCGTCTTGAAAACGAGCGTGGGTGATGAGCCCACCGGGGGTTCGAATCCCTCGCCTTCCGCCAATCCAGAGACAAGCATCATCTCCTTCATCCCTGAAATCGGCGTCCATCCCTGTTTCGCAGGGCCAAGGCTCGGATGGGTCGGCGCAGGCAGGTAAGGGTTGCGCCTACCCAGGCCATGGATGGCCCTGCTTAACAAGGATGAACGCCGATGCAAGGGATGAAGTGGGATGGGGTTCGTCAACCCTTGTCATTTGAAAAACGTGCGCAATGGATGGGAAGCGAACCGGGAAAAAATCAAGAAAATGCCTCTGAAGTTAATGATTCTGCCATCATGCTTCTTTTCCTGAATCATGAATTTGCATAACCATGCCCATTCATCTATGATGGATTCCCCACGGGGAATTCCCCCTTTTTGACCCCTTTCATATTTTTAAATACTTATTTTATTTATTTATTGCCCATCCGTCAGGGAGGTGATCAGCCTTGCCGGAAAAGGAGGCGCAATGAGCTTTGAACCCACCCCTATATATGACCAGTTGGAAGTGGACGCGGCGGTGGGGCGGGTACGCCTGGCGGGCCGGCCTGCGGTGGTCCTGGACGCCAGCACCCTGGGCGTGCTGACGAAGGAACTGGTGGAACAGGCGGGGCTGGAGGAGGCCCGGGCCCTGCTCACGCGGGTGGGCTACGCCCAGGGGTGGCGCCTGGCCGCTCCGGAGGCGGCGGGGCCCTTCACGCCGGGACTCTTGGGGCTGTTCCGCATGGAGCCGGGGGTTCCCGCCTTCCTGGAAGGCACCCAGGCGGGGGCCCGGTTCCTGTCCCTGGACTCATTCGAGGCGGAGCAGCACCTGGCCCACCTGGGGCCCAGCCGGGTGCCCGCGTGCTGGGTGATCTGCGGGTTGGCCAGCGGCTACCTGAGCCGGCGCCAGGGGCGCGCCGTGGAAGTGCGGGAGGAGCGGTGCGCCGCCCAAGGAGCCGGCCGGTGCCGGTTCCAGGGCCGGATCCGGGAGGACTGGGAGCCGGCGGCCCAGCTTCCGCCGGGGCCCGCGGCCATGGTGGCCCAGAGCCCCCCCATGCGCCACCTGCTGGACCTGGCCCACCGCATCGCCCCGGTGGAGTCGACGGTGCTCATCACGGGCGAGAGCGGCACGGGCAAGGAGCGCATCGCGCGCCTGGTGCACGGCGCCTCCCGGCGCGCGGCGGGGCCCTTCATCGCGGTGAACTGCGGGGCCATCACCGAGACCCTCCTGGAGAGCGAGCTGTTCGGGCACGCCCGGGGCGCCTTCACCGGGGCGGTGGCGGACCGGGCCGGCCTCTTCGAATCCGCGGGCGGGGGCACCATCCTCCTGGACGAGGTGGGCGAGATCTCGCCGGCCATGCAGGTCAAGCTCCTGCGGGTGCTGCAGGAGCGGGAGGTGCGCCGGGTGGGGGAGAACCGCTCCCGCCCCATCGACGTGCGCGTCATCGCGGCCACCAATTCCGACCTGGACGCGGACATCCGCCAGGGCCGTTTCCGCAAGGACCTCTACTACCGCCTGAACGTCGTGGAGCTGCGCGTTCCGCCCCTGCGGGAGCGCCGGGAGGACATCCTGCCCCTGGCGCGCCAGCTTCTGGCCGAGGCCTCGGCCCGCCTGCGCGCGCCGGGGCGGGTCCTGGCCCCCGCCCTGGAGGAGCAGCTTCTGCGCTACCCCTGGCCCGGCAACGTGCGGGAACTGGAAAACGCCATGGAGCGCACCGCGGCCCTGGCGGACCGCGCCGTGGTGGACACCCTGCCCGGGGACCTGGCTCCGCCGGTGGCCGCGCCGCCCGTGGCCTGCCCCGCCCGGCCCCTGGCGGAGGTGGAGCGGGACTACATCCTCGCGGTGCTGGAGGCCAACGGGGGCAACCAGGGCATCACGGCCCGGCAGCTGGACATCGGATCCGCCACCCTGTACCGCAAGCTCCGGGCGTACGGCCGGGTGCGGCCCCGCCTCACCCCTCCTCCAGCCCGGCGGCCCTCCGCATGAACACCTTGGCCGCCCCCTGAACCGCGTGCAGCGCGTCGGGACTCCACGCCCCGGCAGGCCGCTTTTCCGTCAGGGTGTCCCGGACCAGGTCCACCAGGACGGACCAGGTTTCCGGATGGGGAAGCCGGATCTCCACCAGGGCGTTCACCACCCGCAGCCGCAGCGCCCAGGGATTGCGGTCCGCCCACGCCCCCCGGACCTGGTGCAGGAGCATGGAACCGTTCTGCTCCGCCAGCGCCGGCCCGGAGGCGCCGTGGGCCGCCGCCAGGGCCTCCACGGCAAGGCCGTGCAGGACCGGCAGCTTGATGGCGTCGGCCCGGGCGCACAGGGCGAGGGCCACGTCCGGGTCCCCCAGGCCGGCCAGGGCCTGCCCCACGCCGGTCTGGATCCGCAGGCTCTGTCCGGAATGGAGCATGTCCAGGAGCTGGGCGGCGGCCTCGGCTCCCCCCACCGCGCCCAGGGCCTCGATGACCTGGAGGGTGGTCTCCTCCCGGGTGCTGGACCGCATGAGGTCCAGGAGATCCGGCACCAGCTCGGGAAACCTCCGCTGGGCCGCCAGGCGCAGGCCCAGGGAGAGGTCCTGGGGCGCCGGTTCCCGCAGGAGGGTCCGGGCCAGGTCCAGGGCCCCCGGCAGGTGCCCCAGGTGGAACAGGGCCCGGTCCGCGATGTCCGTGAGCGGGTCCCGGCAGGCCTGCAGCAGCACGGGCTGGAGGGCCGCCTCCTGGCGGGCGCCCAGCAATTCCACGGCCGCGGCCCGCTGGGCGCCGTCCGGACCGTCCAGGATGAGCTGGTGGATCTTCCCGGCGTCCGCGGGCACGAGCCGGGCCAGGGCCCGGGCCACCCCTTCCCGTCCGGTCTGCTCCCGGAAGGCCTCCACCAGGAGGTCCAGCACCCGGCCATGGTCGATGAGGCCCTTTTTCACATGGGCCGCGAGGCCCTCGGCCGAACTGTCCACCGCGAAGCCCAGGCGGCGGGCCCGCTGGTGCATGGCCTCCGCCGCCTGCGTGATGACCGCGTTCAAGGCGCTGGGCTTGGCGCCTTCCTCCGTGGCGGCGACGACATCGGCCAGGAAGCGTTTGATGAGGGGCGGGGCATCCAGGGCCTCCCCCGCGTCCAGCGCCCCCAGGGACGCCTGGGCCTTCTCGCGGGCGGCGGCCCCCTGCAGGGTCCGGAACTGGGCCACCTGCTCCTTGAGCAGGCGGTCCGAAAGCACCTCCCGGTGGCTGTCCTCCAGGATGTCCGCGAGTCCTTCCGCGGCCTCGGCCGTCTGGACCATGGCCAGCAGGAGGAGGCCGTGGCGGAACACCAGGAGATCCGGGTGCTGGGCCACCACCCGCAGGGCTTCGAGGTTCGCGGGGCCCACCAGGGGCGCGAGCCGGTGAGCGGCCTCATTGGCGGCGGCGGGGTTGGCGGAGCCCTCCAGAAGGTGCTCCAGGTAGTGGTTGAAGGCCTCCTGGGGGTCCGTCTGGGCCAGGACCTCTGCAAGGATTTCCTTGAAATCGGCCCCCTGGCGCATGGTGTTCAGCTCGCGCAGGGCATCCATGGCCGCGGGCGTGGCCAAGCGGCCAAGGGCGCGGACGCCCGTCTCGAAGATGGCCAGGTCCGATTCGTAGCGCAGGATGCGGGCGAGGATATCCAGCCAGTCCGGCCAGGGGAAGTAGAACGCCGCCTCCATGGCCAGTTGGCGCAGGGCCCGGGGCGCCCGGGACCCGGGCAGTCGCCCGTCAAGTTCCGGCACCGCGTCCGGCCCCGCCTCCAGGATGCAGCGGAAGAACGCCAGTTGGTGCTGCCGGTCGTCCCCGTCCAGGTGGTCGAGGACGCCCCTGAAGTTATCCAGTGCCTTCGACGCCATGCAATCTCCTGGAAACGTTCATCCTAGTTCACGGGGGCGCAGTGCGCTTCCACGTGACCGTCGATCAGTCCCTGGACGAAGGGAGTGACCATGGTGAACTCGATCCCCGCCAGAACGTAGCCGCTGGTCTTGCCGGGCACCTTCCCCAGGAGGCGCACCACGGTCCCCCGCAGCGGCACGCAGGGGAGGTCCGGGTGGAAAAGACAGAAGTTCTCCAGCACCGAGCCGGTGTCCAGGTCCCAGGCATCCGCGATCTGGATCTCCAGCCCGCACCCTCCGGCGCTGAGGTTCGCGAGCCGGGCCCCGGACACCATGCGGTCGTGGATGTGGAAGGCCACACGGTAGGCGCCCCCGGAGGTGCTCATGCGCGTGTACCGCCGCCGCTCCAGCCCCTCGGTTTCCATCCCCGGCCCCTCCCGCGCGATCCAGGGTCCAAGGGTATCAGTACCCCGGCGCCCGGAAAGGGCCTGGGAATGGATAGGTATTGCTCATATCAGGGACCCTGCGACGCATTCAAGCCCGGTGCCTTTTCGCGGAGAGGAAGTCCGGGTGGCAGGTAAAAATTATTTATTTATATTGTTTCCACCCCCCCTTCGCCTGGGAGAAGCCATGCCCGCCCCACCGTTTCGAACCCTGACCGCCCTGACCCTCTGCCTCCTGGCGACGGCCTGCGGAGGAGGGTCCGGAGGCTGGGTGGGCATGGCGGACCCCGGCAGGCAGGGACCCCGCCAGGGCGCTCCGCCCAAGGAACCGGCCATCACCGCCCCCGCCGTCCTCACGGCTGGCCAGGGGGGATACCACGCCTCGGTGCCCGCCCTGAAAGGCGCCTCCTTCACGTGGACCCTCTCCAATGGAACCCTCACGGCGGGGGGAAACGGCCATGAAATCACCTTCAGGGCGGGGGAAGCCGGTGCGCTGACCCTCACCTGCGCCCAGACCACCCGGCGGGGCACCGCGGCAGGCACCCTGTCCATTCCGGTGCGCACCGGGCCCATCCTGACGGGTCCGCGGATCTCCGTGCTACGCCAGGGGATCGATACGGTCAGCACGCCCGCCGTACCCGGCGCGACCTACGCCTGGACGGCCTCCGGCGCCACCCTCCTCAAAGGCCAGGGCACGCCCACGATCACCCTCTTCAACGGCGGATCCGGTGCGGCCAGCGCCCGGCGGGTCCAGGCCCTCGGCGCCGCGGACGACCGGATCCTCGTGACCCTGGCCCGGACCGACCCGGCCACCGGCGATGTGACCAGCTCCCAGCTGGAACTCCGCGAGGTTGCCGAGGATGACCTGGCCCCCGCGGGGCTGGCCTTCACCGCCGCCAGGGTCGTTCTCACCCTCGGGGAGCCCATGGAGGAACTGGTTCAGGACAGCGAAGGGGGCTCGATCCAGGCCTACGCCATCGCGCCGGCCCTGCCCGCAGGCCTGGCCCTGGATCCCGCCACGGGGTTCATCTCCGGCACGCCCGCCGTCCTCAGCCCGGAGACGGACTACACCCTCACGGCCACCAACGCCGTCGGCACCGCCACCGCCCCCCTGACCCTCGCCGTCATCGACCGGCCCCCGTCGGGCCTGGCCTACGGCGCGCCCACGGCCGTATTCACCCGGGGGACCGCCATCCCGCCCGACGTCCCCGCCTCCGCGGGGGGCGCCCCCACCGCATTCGCCGTCACCCCTCCCCTGCCCCCCGGCCTCGCCCTGGACCCCGTCACCGGCGTCATCTCCGGGACCCCCGCGACGGCCTCGCCCACGACCTCCTATACCGTCACCGCCACCAACACGGGCGGTTCGGCCAGCGCCGTCCTGACGTTCACCGTCCTTGATGCCACCCGGCCCGGCCTGGTCTATCCAGGGGGGACGATGACCTGCACCCGGGGGGTGGCCGCCACCCCCGCCATCCCGGTGGCCACCGACGCCGCCGGAGCCACCTACCGCGTGACGCCCCCCCTGCCCGCGGGCCTGACAATGGACCCCGCCACCGGCATCATCGGCGGCACCCCCGCCGCCCTCAGCCCCGCCACGGTCCACCTCGTCACGCTCGACGCGCCCAACGGATCCGCCCAGGCCACCCTGACCCTCACGATCATCGACCTGCCTCCCGCCAACCTGGCCTACCCCGGCGGCGCCTCGGTCTTCACCCGGGGCGTCGCCATCCCCGGTGCAACCCCGGCCTGGTCCGGCGGTGCGCCGGTAACCTTCGCCATCTCACCGGCCCTGCCCGCGGGCCTCACCCTGGACCCGGCCACCGGCGCCCTCGCCGGGACCCCGGCCGTCCTGAGCCCCGCGGCCACGTACACCGTCACCGCCACCAACACCGGGGGCTCGGCCCAGGCCCAGATCGTCCTCACCGTGAACGACGCCGCCCCCTCGGGCCTCGCCTACGCCAACGCCTCCGCCACCTACATCCGCAATCATCCCATCGCTCCGGACACACCCACCAGCGCAGGCGGAGCCGTGGTGGCCTACACCGTCTTCCCCGCCCTGCCCGCGGGCCTCACCCTGGACCCGGTTTCAGGTGTCCTCGCCGGGACCCCGACCGCCGTGGCGGCCCTCGCCACCTACACCGTCACCGCCACCAACTCCGGCGGCTCCGCCACGGCGGAGCTGTCCTTCCGGGTGGAGGCCGAGGGTCCGGTGATCACCCGCGGGCCCGACAGCCTCACCCTCTTCGAGGGGCGCAGGGCCGCCTTCACGGTGGCAGCCACGGGCGCGGCACCCCTCGTCTATCAATGGACGAAGAACGGCGCGGCCATCCCCGGCGCCACGGGCACGTCCTACCTGGCCCCTCCGGCCGTACCCGGCGACGAGGGCGCGACGTTCGCCGCGGTGGTCACGGACGCCCTGGGGGATTCGTCCACCAGCCCGGGGGCCGTCCTCAACGTCACGCGCCTCCACCCGCGGTTCGCCCTGGTCGCCAGCGGCTCCGAGCGCGCCCTGACCAGCTATGCCGTGGATGCCGTCTCCGGCCAGCTCCGGTTCAGGGACTGGGCGGCCACGGGCCTGGAGCCTTCCTCCGTGGCGGTGGACCTCCAGGGCAGGCTGGCCTTCGTCGCCAACCAGGGCGACGGCACCCTTTCGTCCTACGGCCTGGGAACCGACGGTTCGCTCACCGCTCTGGCCACGACGCCAACAGGGGTGGAGCCCCGCGCCCTCGCCCTCGACGCCGGCGGCTCCTTCCTCTACGTCCTCTGCGCTGAACCGGCCAACCCCGGCGGCACCCTTGAAGCGTTCTCCATCGGCAACGACGGCTCCCTCCTGTCCCAGGGCACGGTGGCCACCGGGAAGGCTCCCAGCGGAATCGCCCTGGAGTCTTCGGGCCGGTTCGCCTACGTGGCCAATCTCCCGGAAGGGACGGTTTCGGCCTTTGCCATCGGGTCCGGAGGCAGCCTCTTGCCCGTCTCCGGTTCACCCTTCCCCGTGGGCACCTCACCGGCCTGTGTGGCGGCGGACCCCAGCGGCGCCTATCTCCTGGTGGCCGACATCGGTGACCAGGCGCTCAAGGCCTTCGGGATCGATCCCTCCTCCGGAGCCCTGGCCCTGGCCGGGAGCCTGCCGGTGACGTTGGGCCTCATCCCATCCCTGGCCTTCGATCCAGCGGGGGGTTCCGTCTACCTGGCCGCGGCCGGCGACCCCTCCCTCCCGGGGGCGGTGCGGACCTTCGCCTTCGCCTCGGGAACCCTGTCCGAGACCGGGGGTGCCACCAGCGTGGGCATGCGCCCCGAGGGCATCCTCGTCGACCCCTCGGGCGCGTTCGTCCTGGTGGCCAACGCCGGTGACGGCTCCATCTCCGCCTTCGCCCGGGATGCCTCCGGGGCCCTGACCCCGGCCGCCACGC
>MTLC01005141.1_pt1 | contig 17620 bp, 18 predicted proteins | sample 1982451 | NCBI WGS metagenome assembly MTLC01 (sample SAMN05710165, study PRJNA340218) | biofilm metagenome | isolation source: sample SPH anode biofilm adapted to +100 mV | place: USA | collected 2012-02-03 | reverse complement strand
GGTTGAACTCTTTCAGAGTTCTATGGATGGTGTTTTCTCTTCCCCCGCACTTCGTACGGGGTTACTTAAATTTAATCCCTTCGGGATTATTGAGGACACTTTGCGGATAATCAATAAATATTTTATTGATTTTTAAAATAGTGCATATCACTTTAAAGCTCTTTTACAGTATTTTATGCGAATTAATAGTTGAAACGGTGCTACGCACCTCTTGGCATATTGTTAATTACTATGCTACAAATGAAAAGCTGCTACGCAGCAAAAGGTGCGTAGCACCGCCATCATTTGTAGGATCTATACCAATCTACTCATTCAGGTGCGTAGCACCGTTTCAGTGATGTTATTAGGTTTCAACCCTTAATTCGCATATTTTGTAAAGCCGTAAAGTCCCCATCTAATAGATAATGCGGATGATTTTTTAGGTGGTAAAAACAGTGGGTGGCGCTCTTAAAGCAGGAAGAGAGTAGGGAATGGGATAAATTTTGTTTTGAAAACAAGTGGTATTTAGTACCGATAATATAGTTTCGATGTTATCAAAATGAAATTGAGGAACAATGTTGGTGGTGGTACTGAAATGAGTGATGTCCTGGATAAACTGAAATTCTTTTTCGGAATGTGAATGCTTGCTGTCTTTAAATGGGTGCGAGTGGGTAATCAGCTCGTGATTAACAATGTGTGTATGCGTGAAAAATGTGATGCCGACCAAATATGCCGTAATCAACGCCATCAAAGGCAAACGCAGAAATTGTATGTCTCGAATTTTTCTCATTCCGTTTTTAAGAAAGTGCAAAGGTACGGATTATTTTTTAAATAACCGGAAGATTTTTATTGCGGTTGGGTGGTTTCTTGCACGGGGTTTATGTTTTTTTACAGGGGGTGAGTGGTTTCTTGCGCGGGGTTTATGCTTTTTTACAGGGGGTGAATGGTTTCTTGCACGGGGTTTATGGTTTTTTACACGGGATTTATGCTTTTTTGCACGGGGTGAGCGGTTTTTTACAGGGGGTGAATGGTTTCTTACACGGGGTTTATGCTTTTTTACAGAGGGTGAGGGGGTTTCTCAGGCGGGTTATTGCGTTTCAGAGGGTGTGTAGGATGAGTTTCAGAATGGGGGGTGTGTATTTAAAAGCATCCATCCGTCTGATAAACGGATGGATGAAAAGTTTTTTTCCAATGAAATAGCGCAAACGATGTTTTACTTCATTTTTTTTCCGGAAAAACACATTTTAATGACTTAACCGTATGGAAACGCCCGCGTAATACATGGCGCCATAAAGCGGCGCGTAGATAAAGGCGGCATCGTCCAGGTGTTTTTCGTCTTGAATGTAATTAAAGATGTTTTTGGCGCCGGCGTAGAGATTAAACACCCCTAAGCGTTTGGAAACACGCGCGTTGAACGTCATATAGGGTTTGGTTTCTTTGATTTTTGAGTTTTCTTTTACCTCGCTGATGTAATCAATGTACATTTTTCCCTGATAAACGCCGTTAATCATAAAATTCCACGTTTTGGGCGTGTATTCCAGCTTAATGCTTCCGGTGGTACGCGCAAAGCGGGGGATGTAACGGCTGGCGTCTTTATAAGCGGTGCTTTCCCAGTCGCCGCGCGGATTTTTATATTTCCCATCATTGAACGTGAAATCTGCCCCGAGATTTAAATCTTTAACCGGATTTACAAGCATGGTTAGTTCTAAGCCTTTTACTACGGCATTGTCCACATTTTGCCATTGGTAAGTATAACCGAGTTTTTTTACCTCATCATCCGCGTCAGAGAAATCAATTTTATTTTTCAAATAGGTGTAAAAAACGTTGGCGCTTATCTGAAAATGGTGTCCGTAATAATCTGTCGAGAAGTTAGCGCTACGCGAGGTTTCCGCTTTCAGCCCCGATGATTTCCACACGCGAGGCGATCCGCTGCAAAGGTGCAAGTCTTCCGAAAATCCGTAAGGCGCCCGGAATCCGGTACCCGCATTGGCACGCAGCGTAAAGTGTTTACCAATATTGTATCGCAACGCTAAACGCGGATTGACACTGGTTTCTTTGAAACTTGTTTTCGGAAAGTCTTTGTCAAATACGGTTTTGTCGGATTGATATTCTTCGCCTGATGCGTGATAATCTACACGTACGCCGGGTACCACGGTAAAGTCAGGGGTTACGTTCCACTCGTCCTGGATGAAAGCGCCCGTTTCGTGCGCGTGTTTTTTAGCGATGGATTTGTACGCTTGCCCGAAGTAAGCGCTGGCGCTGTCTATTACAGCGTACATCCCGGTTTCATTGAGTTTGGTCAGGTAATTTTGCACACCGAAAAGCAGATTGTGGCTGCCCAGTTTTGTGCCGAGCGTAAGTGTGGAAACCAGCGAGTTTTCTTTGGCAATGTACGGACGCATATCCAGCACATTCGGTGTGGAATCGTTATGCGTAGCTTTATAATCGCCTAAGAAAGAGTCGTTGGTGGCTTCGCGGTTATGGTTGATGTACGCGGTACTGAATTTTAGTTCGGTATCTTTCCCGAAAGGTTTTATGTAGTTTAATTCTGCTTCGTAGCGATTGGTTAAAATGCTTTCGGTACCATCGGTAAAGGGATTTTTATAGTAATCGTCCGTGATTTTTCCACCGGCGCGTCTTTCATTGATGCCTTTTCCGCGTATAATCAGTTTATCGTTAATAAAAAACGGGTGGTCTACGTACAAACTAAATCCCATGTTATGTAATTTTGATTCCACGCGGTCTGAAATGCCGTCTTTCACTTTTACTTCTTTGCGTGTGGCGCCTTCGCCCGTTTGGTCAATCACGCCGTGGTCTATTTTTTGGGCGTAGATATTCAGCCCGATGTTTCCTTTTTCGTTGCGCATAGAGCCGTTAAGGTTATATACATTGGTTCCGAAATTACCAAACTGCACGTCGGCGGTTAATGAGGGTACGGGTGAAGGTTCTTGCGTAATAATATTGATGGCGCCTGCTACCGCGCTGCTTCCATAGAGCGCCGAACCGGCGCCTTTTACTACCTCAATGCGGTCTACATCGCCCGTGCCTATTTGTTCTAAGCCATATACGCTTGCCAATCCGGAATACACGGGTTGCCCGTTGATAAGTACTTGCGTGTGTTCCGCGCCCAAGCCTTGCATACGCACCATGGTAAAGTTGCAGAATTGGCATTGATTTTCTACACGAATGCCGGGCACGCCTTCCAATGCTTCAAATACGTTCCACGCGTTTTTGTTTTTTAATGCCTGTGAGGTTACCACTTCGGTGCGGATAGGTACATTTTTTACATAATGCGGCGTGCGTGTGCTTGTTACCACTACTTGTTCCAGGTTGAAAGCGTCTTCTTCCAATTGGAAAAACACTTCTGCGGATTTTCCTCTTTCCATAAGCGCTTCTACTTCTTGGGGCTTATAGCCGGCGATGCGTGCCACTATGACTTGTTTGCCCAAAGGTAAATCGGCTAATTTATAATGTCCCGAAACATCGGATACGGTTCCCAATCCTGTGCCTTTTACTTGGATAATGGCGTAAGGGATGTGCTCGCCCGTTGTTTTGTCTTTGACGTCGCCAAAAAGCATGGCGTCTGTTTTGGTGGATTGCGAGAATGCGCCGGCACAAAAGAAATATATAGCCAGCAATAAGAAATTTAGTTTTTTCATAAATTATATTGAATTTTTGTTTGGAAAATTAATGTTTTGATATTTTTAAGATTTTCATGGCGCCTCTGGATACGATGAGGAAAATGATACTGCCTATAATTAAATCGGGGTATTTTGACGACGTCATGAAAACGAGTACTGCTGCTATTATCACACCTATATTAGCGAGTAAATCATTGGACGTGAAAATCATACTAGCCTGAATATGAGCTTCTGTATTCTTGCTTTTTTGCAATAGCCTGAGGCAAACCAGGTTTCCTGCAAGCGCCAAAACAGAAACACCTATCATGAGCGTGAAGTTGGGAACAAATTCACTTCCCATAAAACGCCTGATTACTTCTACCAGCCCTAATACGGCTAATAGTAGTTGGACGTAACCGCTTATTTTTGCAATGTTTTTCTTCCATGTTATTGAGCCACCTACGGCAAACAGAGCCAGCGCGTACACTAAACTATCGGCAAGCATGTCTAAGCTATCCGCTACAAGTCCCATGGAATGTGCTATCCACCCGAAAAGGATTTCTAATACAAAAAACAATAAGTTGATGATTAGTACTTTTATTAATAGCTGTTGTTCTCTCTTTGAGTTATTATCGGTTATGGGAGGATTTTCTATGCAGATATGAAGTAATTTGGTCCCTAAATTTAATTGATGAAGGCGGTTCGTAATTTCTTCGGTTTTTTTGCCTGAATAATATATTTGAAGCTGTTTGACGGTATAATCAAAATGTAGCGAGTGAACCGATGCTAAATTTTCTAATGCCATTCTTACGATTTGTTCTTCGCAGGGGCAATCTAATTTAGCTATTTCAAATGTGAGCTTTTGCATTTCAATTTAATAAAATATTGATGCTGGTTTTGAAATTATTAGTAGAGATTTTTTTGAGTAACTAAATATTTTTTTGACTATGAATGTGTGTTCTAAAAAAATCTTCTCTCGAAAATGGCTGTATTCGAGAGAAGATATGTACTAACTAAATTAACAAAAAAACTACTATGGCTTTTTATGTATGCAAAGGTAAGCTTGCTTTTGGAGTCCTACAATCATCAAAAATGATGATATTTTTCAGGTGTGGTCATCAGAATTAATTATGAGGAGGATGTAAAGTTGCTTTTATCAGGAAATGAGCATTTTAAATACATTAAATTTCCATGTTTATTTATTTATTTCCTGTTGGTGTTATTTTACCATTAAATATAATGATTCGGCACACAAAATATCCCCATTTCTTACGATTGATGCGCGTTTGGTTTATGGTGAACTTTGCAACATCCTAATTTTATTTTTAATCAATCAAAAAGCAAAATGAAAAAAGTAACGATTATTTACGGTTCAAACACCGATAATACCAAAGAAGCGGCTCAAATTATAGCTGCGCAACTTCAAGAATTTTCGCCCGAAGTAAAAGACGTAGCCAAATGCAGTGTGGAAGATTTTACAGGCGCCGATCATTTGTTTTTAGGCACCTCTACGTGGGGCGCGGGCGAATTACAGGATGATTGGTACGATGTGCTTCCCAAACTCAAATCCGTGGTTTTATCCGGAAAAAGTATATCACTTTTCGGATTGGGGGATTCAGACAGCTATCCGGATACTTTTGTAGATGGATTAGGTGAATTGTATGAATTTTTTATTGAAAAGGGATGTCAATGCGTAGGCGCAGTTCCTACTGCCGATTATAGTTTTGATTATTCTAAGGCGGTGGCAAATGGCGAATTCGTGGGACTTCCACTAAATGCCGACAGCGAAAGCCACCTGACAGAAGAGCGAATAGCCCATTGGCTGAAAGGTATTAAAGAAACGTTGAAATAGTGGGATGTTTTTAGTTTGCAGTTTGTCTATGTAAAAACAAACTGCTAACTTCAAATTGCTCACTGCAAACTAATTTCCTGAAATTCCCCGTTTTTTATGTTGTAAAACATATTATTTTAATGACTATTTCAATAAGAAATATCTTATATTTGCAGCATAAAAGTTCAGCACAGTTTTATGGAATACCAATTTAACAATAAAAATACGAAGGTACAGCAACTTGCTGACTTGATACAAGACGCCATATCTATCAATGAAATTAAGGTAGGCGATAAACTCCCTTCCATCAACTCGCTGAGCAGAAAATACAATATTTCACGGGACACCGTATTCAAAGCCTTTTTACTACTGAAAGAAAAAGGCATTATAGACTCCATACACGGTAAAAACTACTACGTACGCAATCACTTTACCGATATTTTTCTGTTGCTGGATGAATATTCCCCTTTCAAAGAAGCTTTCTATAAAAGTTTTCGCGAAAAGCTACCTTTAAATTATAAAGTAGATTTATGGTTTCATCAATACAACGAACAATTGTTCAATACCATTATTGACGAAGCAGCCGGGCGATACAATAAATATTTGGTAATGAATTACCATAACGAACAATTCTCCGAGAAACTTCGGAAAATAGACCCGGAACGTTTGTTGTTGCTTGATTTCGGAAAATTTGAAAAAGAAAACTACTCCTACATTTGTCAGGATTTTGATGAAGAGCTTTACAAGGCACTCTATTCCATTAAAAACGATTTAGAAAAATACAGTAAATTAGTATTTGTTATCAACAAAGACCACAAACACCCGAAAAGCAGTAAAGATTTTTTCAAAAAATTCTGTGAAAACCATCATTTTAATTACGATATTTTAGACGAAGTCAAAGATGAAATGCAACTGAAAAAAAATCATTTTTACCTTGTTGTCAAGCACATGGACGTGGTAAAGTTGATAAAAAAAGGGAAGAACGAGGCATTGATTGCCGGACAGGATTTTGGACTATTAGCTTACAATGAAAATCCTTTTTTTGAAGTCATAGATAACGGTATATCAAGCATCGGTATTGATTTTAAGCGGATGGGAAACATCGCTGCTGATTTTGTACTTAAAAATAACAAGATACAAATAAACTTGCCCACCGAGGTGAATACCAGAAATTCATTCTGATTAATTTTTTACTAAAAATCAGCACAGTTCAGCATTCTTCTTTTAATTAAAAAACAATTTTAGAAAAACATAAAACCATGAAACACTATCCGAAAATCGGCATTCGCCCCACCATTGACGCGCGTCAGGGCGGCGTGAGAGAAAGCCTGGAAGAAACCACCATGAATCTGGCAAAAGCCGTAGCAAACCTCATTAGTTCCAATCTTAAAAATCCCGACGGATCGCCCGTAGAGTGCGTTATTGCCGACGGAACCATCGGTCGCGTGGCAGAAACGGCTGCTTGTGCCGAAAAATTTGAGCGCGAAGGCGTTGGTTCAAGCATTACCGTAACTTCTTGCTGGTGTTACGGCGCCGAAACCATGGATATGCACCCGTATTATCCCAAAGCCGTTTGGGGATTTAACGGCACGGAACGCCCGGGCGCGGTGTACTTGGCAGCCGTATTAGCCGGACACGCCCAAAAAGGCTTGCCCGCTTTCGGCATTTACGGACACGATGTGCAAGACGCCGGCGATACCGAAATACCCGCCGATGTCTCGGAAAAACTGCTTCGGTTTGCCCGCGCCGCGCAAGCCGCCGCCATTATGCGCGGAAAATCATACCTTTCCATAGGCAGCGTATCTATGGGAATCGCCGGCTCTATCGTTGACCCTAATTTTTTCCAGGAATACCTGGGAATGCGTAATGAAGCGGTAGAAAGCGTGGAAATACTTCGCCGAATAGAAGAAGGCATTTATGATAAAGAAGAATTTACCCGCGCCATGGCGTGGACTAAAAAATACTGCATCCCCAACGAAGGAAAAGATTATAATCCGGCGGAAAAACAAAAATCGCGCGCCGAAAAAGATGCCGATTGGGAATTTGTAGTAAAGATGACCATGATTGCACGCGACCTGATGAACGGAAATCCGACCTTGAAAAAACTCGGTTTTGCCGAAGAAGCACTGGGACACAATGCCATTTTAGCGGGTTTCCAGGGACAACGTCAATGGACAGACTTCAAACCCAACGGTGACTTTACCGAAGCGATGCTCAACACTTCTTTCGACTGGAACGGTACCCGGAAACCTTACGTGCTTGCCACCGAAAACGACGCGCTAAACGGCGTAGCCATGCTTTTCGGTCATTTGCTTACGCAAACGGCGCAGATATTCTCAGATGTGCGCACCTACTGGAGCCCCAAAGCGGTGAAACGTGTAACAGGCAAAGAACTTACCGGACAAGCCAAGGGCGGCATTATCCACCTGATAAATTCCGGCGCTACCACGCTCGACGGCACGGGTCAACAAACCAACGCGGAAGGACAACCCGCGATGAAACCGTTCTGGGAAATCACTGACCAAGAAGCCGAAGCGTGCCTCAAAGCCACCACGTGGTATCCCGCCATTCGGGATTATTTCCGCGGCGGCGGCTATTCTTCCAGCTTCTTGTCCAAAGGCGGAATGCCCGTTACCATGAGCCGTTTGAACATGGTGAAAGGACTTGGTCCCGTATTGCAAATTGCCGAAGGCTGGACGGTGGATATTGACCCCGAAATACATCGCGTACTGGATGAACGCACCAACAATACTTGGCCTACCACGTGGTTTGTGCCTCGCTTGTCGGACCAGCCTGCATTCAGAGACGTATATTCCGTGATGAATAATTGGGGGGCTAACCACGGCGCCATCAGCTACGGACACATCGGCGCGGATATAATTACGCTGGCTTCCGTATTGCGTATTCCGGTATGTATGCACAATGTGGATGAGGGCGATATTTTCCGCCCCGCCGCCTGGAATGCCTTTGGAATGGACAAAGAAAACGCGGATTACAGAGCCTGCGCTAATTTTGGGGCGTTGTATAAATAAAGCCCCCCAACCCCCTCAAGGGGGAGCTTTTAGCGTATTCACTTTGGCAAAGTTTTAGAACTTTGCCAAAGTGAAACTGCAAATACCAAGCAAAGTAAGCAATGTACCGAGTGTAATTTAACAAATGCAGAGCAGACTAAGATAAATACCGAGCATAATTTAACAAATACAGAGCAGACTAAGACAAATACCAAGCATAATTTAACAAATGCAGAGCAGACTAAGACAAATACCGAGCATAATTTAACAAATACAGAGCAGACTAAGACAAATACCGAGCATAATTTAACAAATGCAGAGCAGACTAAGATAAATACCGAGCATAATTTAACAAATACCGAGCAGACTAAGATAAATACAGAGCATAATTTAACAAATGCAGAGCAGACTAAGACAAATACCGAGCATAATTTAACAAATACCGAGCAGACTAAGACAAATACCGAGCATAATTTAACAAATGCAGAGCAGACTAAGACAAATACAGAGCATAATTTAACAAATGCAGAGCAGACTAAGATAAATACCGAGCATAATTTAACAAATACAAAGCAGACTAAAACAAATACATCGAATAGTTTAACAAATGCAGGCTTCATAATTCATAATTCTAAAAAATGATTACAAAAGAACATATTCAGACCTTTATTGAACAAGCGCATCGGTACGGGAACGACCGTTTGATGCTTTGCAGCAGCGGAAACCTCTCTTGGCGTATAGGCGATAAAGCCATCGTATCCGGTACGGGGTCGTGGTTACCTCAAATTACTGAGGATAAAATCTCGGTATGCGATATTGCCACCGGACAAAAAACATCCGACGTGCGCCCTTCTATGGAAAGCACGTTTCACTTGGGTATTTTAAGACAGAGACCCGATGTAAATGTGGTGCTTCACTTTCAATCGGAATACGCCACAGCGGTTTCCTGCCTGAAAAACAAGCCCGCCAATTTTAACGTAACAGCTGAAATACCGGTGCATGTGGGAAAAGAAATACCCATCATTCCTTATCTGCGTCCCGGTTCGCCGGAATTGGCAAAAGCCGTAACGGAAGCGATGAAAGAACGCAATGCCGTACTACTGACCAATCACGGACAGGTAGTTTGCGGAAAGAGTTTTGATGAAGTGTATGAGCGGGCTACTTTCTTTGAATTCGCGTGTAAAATCATTATCCAAACCGGCGGCAATTATTCCGTATTAACGGAACAAGAAATTGAGGACTTGGATGTTTACGTGCTAGGAAAAACCAAGAAATGATTGTTCCGAAATGAAATATCGGGATAGCAGACCCCGTTCTATCGAGGATATATTTTTGTCTGCTGATTGAAATTTTCTAATTATTTTTTTCAAGCGTAATGTCGTTATTAAAACGGCATTACGTTTTATCTTTTATCTTTTATCTTTTAAAATCAATATGCAACAAGCCTATTTAGCCATCGATTTTGGTGGCGCCAGCGGACGAGTTATCTTAGGAACACTACACGAGGGGAAATTATCGTTAAATGAAATTTACCGTTTTCCTAATCGGCAAATCCGGCTGGGCAATCATCTGTATTGGGACTTTTTAGCCTTGTTTGAAAATATGAAAATCGGGCTGAAAAAAGCCGCGCAGCAAGGATACGAGATAAAAAGCATCGGCATTGATACGTGGGGCGTGGACTTTGGACTGATTGACGATAAAGGAAATCTGCTGGGAAACCCGGTTTGTTACCGCGATGAACGCACGGCGGGAACGGTGGAAGAAGTCTTTAAGACCGTGGATTTACAGGGGCATTACGCCGAAGCAGGCATACAGATTATGTCTATCAACACACTTTTCCAGCTGTTCAGTATGAAAAAAAGCGGTGATAAAACATTGGAAATCGCCGATAAATTGCTTTTTATGCCGGATTTATTTTCGTTTTTCCTCACAGGCAGGGCAAACAACGAGTACTGTATCGCTTCCACCTCGGAATTGTTGGACGCAAAAAATAAAACGTGGTCTGCCGGATTAATCCGCACACTCGGTTTGCCGGAACATTTATTCGGCGAAATAGTAATGCCCGGCGCCAAACGCGGCAAACTGAAAAAAGAAATAGCCGACGAAACGGGACTACACGGCGCCGAAGTGATAGCCGTAGCATCGCACGACACCGCCAGCGCCGTGCTGGCAGCGCCTTCCACAAAAACGCAAAAGGTTTTTCTAAGTTCCGGCACATGGTCATTACTCGGCGCGGTAGTAGATAAGCCTATCCTCACCGAAGAGGCTCGCCGGGCAGGATTTACCAACGAAGGCGGCGTGGACGGCATACGCTTTCTGCAAAACATTACCGGACTCTGGATTTTGCAACAGCTTATCGGCGAATGGGAAAAAACCGAGAACAAACGAATGGATTATGATGAACTGATGGAAGAAGCCGAAAAAGCCGCTTCCACTACGCTTATCGATGTGGATGACCCCGCCTTTATGCATCCGGAAAATATGCGGCAAGCCATCACAGACTATTGCCGTAAGGTAGGCGGCAAAGCGCCTCAGACCCGCGGCGAATTTACGCGCTGTGTGCTGGAATCATTGGCAGAGCGATACAAGCGAGGTATTGACGAGCTGCAACAGTTCTTAGAAGAGCCTATCACCGGGCTGCACATCATCGGCGGCGGTTCACAGAATAAAATGCTTAACCAACTTACCGCTAACCGCTTAAACATTCCTGTAATAGCCGGTCCGGTAGAAGCCACCGCCATCGGCAATATATTGATGCAGGCAAAAGCGATGGGTGAAATCACTTCATTGGAAGAACTGAAAAAATGCGCAATGGAAAGTGTGGATATTCAAGTATTTAAGCCAGATTAAATATTGCTACAAATATTCTGCGACGCTGTCGCAAAAACAGCCACAGAGTGGCTAAATCTTTGTAGCATTGATTTAATGACGATAATGATTTCAAAAACACGAATTTGTATTGCACGGATTAATTTTATATATTTGCACGTAAACAAAAAAAATGAATTATGGATGCAAAATTGACATTAAAGCTTGATAAACACGTTATTATTAAAGCAAAAGATTATGCTTCTTCCCAAAAAAGAAGCCTTTCCCGGTTAGTAGAGTCGTACCTGAAATCATTAACTGATACGGACAAGAAGGTAATTAAAGAAGATATTGAGATTTCCCCTTTTGTTAAAAGCTTACAAACAGGTGTGAAAGTTCCTGTTGACTTTGACTATAAAAAAGAACACACCGATTATTTAGCCGAAAAGTATAAATGAAAGAAAAGTTGTTTTTAGACACGAACGTGGTTATTGATTTACTGGGCGAAAGAGAACCATTCTATCATTCTATTGCAAAAATAGCCACGTTGGCAGACAAAGGAAAAATACAGATGTATGTTTCGGTATTCACATATTCTACAATTTATTATATATTGGCAAAATTAGAAAATAAAGAAATAGTAAAGGATAAAATTAGAAAATTCAAAGTGATTGCAGAAACAGTTGACTTAACAGATAAAATTGTAAATAAAGGACTTACATCTTATTTCCCTGATTTTGAAGACGCTTTGCAATATTTTTGCGCTGTCGAAATGGATTGTAATATCATTATCACCAGAAATGGGAAAGATTTTAAGAATTCGGTTATTCCCGTTCTAACACCCGATGAGTATTTGAATAGTATCAGAACAAAAAAAATGACTATTAATATCTAACTAATCAACCTTCTTCATTCCCACACAATGGGGAAAAGGGGTAAAATCAATCAACCAATGTCCAATACCCAATCCATCTTCACTACTGCCGACGGCAAAAACTACCGTCTGCCTTTTATCCTTATCACGTGCCTATTTTTATTATGGGGCTTTGCTCATTCCTTGCTGGATATTCTGAACAAGCATTTTCAGGACGCGCTGCATCTGACCAAAGCTCAATCCGGCTTAGTGCAAGCATCGGCTTACGGCGCTTATTTCCTGATGGCTATTCCCGCCGGATTTGTGGCAAAGAAATACGGATACAAAAGTGGTGTGCTTATTGGCTTGTTACTGTTTGCGGCAGGCTGTTTCTGGTTTGTGCCCGCGGTCTCTATCAACGCATTTTGGGCGTTTCTGCTCGGTTTATTGATTATTTTCTGCGGATTAACGTTTCTGGAAACGGTAGCCAATCCGTACACCACCGTGCTTGGCGACCCCAAATACGCCGCCAGCCGCATCAACTTGGCACAAACGTTTAACGCCATCGGTTGGATTTTAGGACCCTTGGTAGGAAGTTTACTCATCTTCAAAAACAATGCTTCCGAAAATCTTTTCGTTTCGTTTGGAAAAACGCTGAAAACGCTATTTACAGGCGTGGCTCAAACCACCACCACCGTTCTCAATGATACAGCCGAAAAAACCGTCAGTAACTCGGCACTAATAGCGCCTTACGTAGGATTAGGCATAGTGGTATTACTGGTTATTCTGATGTTCTTTTTTGTAAAATTACCGGAAGTAACACCGGAAGCGGCAGAGCACAGCGTGAGCAGTGGAAACGATGTTTTAGCGCATAAACCGCTGATTAAAACACGCCATTTTGTGCTGGCGGTGATAGCGCAGTTTCTTTATGTAGCGGCGCAAACAGGCATTGGCAGCTTTTTCGTAAACTACACCATCGAAGCCAAAGCGCTGGGGATAAGCGAAATGCAAGCCGGCATATTACTCGGTTTGGGCGGAATGGGATTGTTTGCGCTCGGAAGATTTTTGGGCAGTTCGCTGATGAAAATCATTAAACCGGGTAGGCTATTAGGCAGCTTCGCTTTGCTGAACACGCTGTTGATGCTGATGGTAGCCACGCGCCACGACAATATCGGCATACTTGCCCTGATTTTATCGTATTTATTTATGTCGATAATGTTCCCGTCTATCTTTGCGCTTGGTATCAAAGGACTGGGCGAAAACACCAAACGCGCCTCTTCCATCCTGGTAATGACGGTGGTGGGTGGCGCTATTTGTCCCGCGCTCATGGGCGCTATCGGCGCAGAAAATATGAATGTAGGCTTTATCATCCCGATGATTTGTTTCCTTTATATCGCGTTTTTTGGTTTTGTGGGAAGCAGAATGGAAGTAAAATAGATTACAGTTTGCAGACAGCAGTTTGCTGTTTGCAGTTTTAATCAACAAAGAAATCTACGCTCAAATTTCTTTTTTTCATCAAAATAATTTGATAGTTTGAGAATTATTCGTACCTTTGCAAGCCAAAATAAAAAATCAGGAATAATAAATAAAACAAGATAGAGATATGAAAAGCGGACTTCACCCGGAAAATTATCGCCCTGTAGCATTCAGAGATATGTCAAACGGCGAAACTTTTATCAGCCGTTCTACTGTAACTACCAAAGAAACAGTAGATATTGACGGTGTAAATTATCCATTGGTAAAACTGGAAATTTCCAGCTCATCACACCCTTTCTATACAGGCAAATCTAAATTGGTGGATACTGCCGGACGTGTGGATAAATTTATGAACCGTTACGCCAAACGTATGGAAAATAAAAAATAACCCATACCCATAACTAAAAGATAATTAAACACTAAGCCTCGAGAAATTTCTCGAGGCTTAGTGTTTTTTATTTAGGCACGCTTTTTGATTTTACATATTTCAATAATTAATTTCAAAAAACACCACTATGAAAGCATTAAAATTTACCATTTTATTTTTCGCCATACTCTTTACATTTTCTGCTTGTAAAGAAAAATATTCCAGTAGAACCATTTCGGTATATAGCGCTGAAGCTACCTATTGGGGACAACTTTATGGCGATGGATTAGACGTTTATGATTTATATTTCTTAGATAATGGTCTGTCATACGACAATAATGGGAAATTAAAAGGATCAGGAACACTTATTTATTTCGATTTAAGCACGCCGCTAAATAGTTTCCCCATTCCTTCCGGCTCATACAGACCTGTAGCACAAAACAATACTACCACCTACACATTTATTAAAGGCGGTTTTGATTCCAACAATAAACCAATAGGAAGCTATATAGCAAGCGTAAATAACGGACAAATCACCGGCACTAAGAACATTACAGGCGGCGAACTTATAATAACCAAAAACGCTAATTACGCTGTAAACGCCACACTTACCACAGATGATGGCGCACCTTATCAATTCACATATAATGGTCCTATAAAAATGAAGGACGTAGCGCCACTACCTTCTTCCTTGGTAAAGGGCGAGTTATGGTATTATGGCAATGTAAAAGACACAAAACTGAACACTTTTACAATCTATTTAGGCGGAAGCGACGTCAATTTTTCAACCTATGCCGGTAATGATGATATTTTAAGAATAGATATTTATACGCCTAATACTTATACTACCGAGATTCCGGATGGAAAATATCCGGTTAAGATTAATGTTACGGAAAACCAAACCGTAGTAGATGGATTTGTGGACACAAACAATAACGAACAGGGCACTTGGTATTACACTACGGAAAAATTCCCTATTACCGGCGGGCATATTCTGGTAGGAAAAACGGGTTCTACTTATACTATTAATTTTAACCTAATCGCTAAAACCGGAATGCCTATATCCGGCACTTACAAAGGTGAACTTGGGTATTATGATAAAACAAAAACCGCAGGCGTAAAACAAGCTTTAAGAGCTAAATCCGCGGAAAGCACCCATGTAAGACCCACGGGGAAAAATTACTTAGATATAAGAACTTCAAGATAAGCATTGAATGTTATCAATTTCAAAAAGAACAACTTTATAGGTTGTTCTTTTTGTTTTGTTTTTTCATTTTATTCGGGTAAAAAATATTCGTATCTTTGCATTCTAAATTATAATTTATAAACAAAGTATCGTATGAAATTATTAGAAGGAAAAGTAGCGTTAGTAACAGGCGCTGCACGCGGCATAGGCAAAGCCATAGCGCTAAAATTTGCTGCCGAAGGAGCGGATATCGCTTTTACCGACTTGGTGATTGATGAAAACGCTCAAAACACCGAAAAAGAAATAGCCGCCTTAGGTGTAAAAGCGAAAGGATACGCCTCAAACGCCGCGCTTTATGATGATTCACACAACGTAGTGAACGAAATAGTGAAAGAATTTGGTAAAATTGATATTTTAGTGAATAACGCGGGCATTACCAAAGACGGACTGATGATGCGTATGACTGAACAACAATGGGATGCCGTTATCAACGTAAATCTGAAATCGGCTTTCAACTTTATACACGCCTGCACCCCTGTCATGATGCGTCAAAAATCAGGCAGCATTATCAATATGAGTTCTGTGGTAGGGGTATCGGGCAATGCCGGACAATCTAACTATTCCGCTTCCAAAGCCGGAATGATAGGGTTAGCCAAATCCATTGCCAAAGAGCTTGGTTCACGCGGCATTCGCGCTAATGCCATCGCGCCGGGCTTTATCGAAACCGAAATGACCCATGCCCTGAATGACGAACAACGCGCCAAGTGGGCGGAAACCATTCCGTTGCGCCGCGGCGGAAGTCCCGAAGAGGTAGCAAAAGTATGTCTTTTCCTCGCATCAGACCTTTCCAGCTATGTAAGCGGGCAAGTTATTAATGTGTGTGGTGGAATGAATACGTAAAAAAATGAAAATTATCGTTTAAAAACCAGACAAGGACTTCATTTTATTTGAAAGTCCTTGTTTTACTTATTAACCATTCAAATAAAAACGCTTTATGAAAACCAAAATCCTTCTGTTCTGTTTAACGTTATCCTGTTTATTTGGTTTTGCTAAAACACCCTTAAAACAAGACTACAACTACATTTTACACGGGCATATCATTGGACAAAAAGATGGAATAGTGGTATTACAAAAATGGGTAAACTACAAGTCGGTGATAGACACGGTAAAGGTGCGTAAAGGAAATTTCACCTTCAAAGGGTACATCAATGAACCAATATCTGCCGGGATTGGAAATAATCATGAAACAATCTGGCTAAACAAAGGCGTGATGCATGTTACCATAAACGCCAATGGCAAATCAAAACCCATCGTAAAAGGCTCCAAAACACATGACGAATATCAATTATTAGAAAGTTTAACCGCCAACAAAAGAAGGGAAGAGTACACAAAAGCCAAAAAACAGTTTATCAAATCTCATCCGGACTCTTACATATCAGCACTCTCTCTTTACGCGCTTACAGCAAACGATGAGTTGTCATTGGACGAAAACATGGCAATCTTTAATAATCTACAAAAAAATATTCAAAATTCTTCGTATGGTAAAGAGATTAAAACCATTTTAGATAAAAAAAAGAAAAACCGTATTGGTGTCCAAGCCCCTGAATTTGAAGCAAAAGAACAATCCAAATATTGGCAGGCTAATGGGAGCAAAGATACGCTACGCTTGCAAGATTTGAAAGGAAAAGTGATATTGATGGATTTTTGGGCTTATTATTGCGGTCCTTGCGTTGGCACTTTCCCCAAACTGAAAGAAATCTATAATAAATATCACACAAAGGGATTAGAAATAGTGGCTGTAAATTTTGATTTTAGAAACAATATATCGGAATGGAAAAACGCTATCATCCGGCACGGTATTGAAAATTGGCATCATGTGAATGTAGCCGAAGAATTTACCCCCAACAGGATTAAGAACTCAGATATTTATGCGAATTATCATGTACAAGCCATTCCGAGAAAAATTCTTATAGATAAAAACGGCATTATTCAAGGAAATTGGGTTGCAACAAACGAAGAAATTGAAAAAGAGGTAGAAGCTAAAATAGAAGAATTAATAAATCAATAGAGAATTTAAGTCTAAAATATTTTTGATAATTCAAACAAAAATACTATCTTTGCAGTCCGAAAATCGAATTATACATCAAAAGTAACAAAATAAACACATAGAGCAATGAAAAGGACTTTTCAACCTTCACAAAGAAAAAGAAGAAACAAACACGGTTTCCGCGAAAGAATGGCGAGCGCCAATGGTCGCCGCGTATTGGCTTCACGCCGTGCCAAAGGTAGAGCCAAATTGACAGTTGCTGATGAAGGTCGTCATAAATTCTAAAAACACCTTTTTATCACGCTAAAAAAAACAAAAATCAGCGCTTGAATTTTCAGGCGCTGATTTTTTTATTGGTAAAAAGATTCGAACAATCGGAAAATAAATATCTCGGCTTAATAGTCAAAAGTGATGCTTTAATGTAGTTGAAAGGTAGATAAAT
>MTLC01001583.1_pt1 | contig 17620 bp, 16 predicted proteins | sample 1982451 | NCBI WGS metagenome assembly MTLC01 (sample SAMN05710165, study PRJNA340218) | biofilm metagenome | isolation source: sample SPH anode biofilm adapted to +100 mV | place: USA | collected 2012-02-03 | reverse complement strand
GAACAGGAGGGGAACAGGAGATGACCTTGTGGATACAGTGATTTCGACTATGGTCAACCACCGGGTCGCTGCCTGAGCGGAGTCGAAGGCAAAGAGGCGGAGAGCCGGAGAAGTTTCAAGAACAAGTCATTGATCAGTATCTTTAAGTTTTTTGCTTTTTAACGCTACTGGTGCAATTAAAAACTATTTAACCTCTTCGTCGTTTTTGTATTTGACTTTGATCTTTTTACCATTCTCGTCGTACTTAGTCCAGTTTCCCTCTCTGACACCTTTGATATATTGACCTTCTAATAGTATTTTCCCATCCTTGTCGAATTCCTTATAAGGACCTTCGGCAACACCATTAACATAGGTTTGAACTGAAGCGATTCTCCCTGATGTGTAAAAAGTTTTTGATTCACCGTTCAGGTCTCCATTCGAGTAATTATTTTCTGCGATAACTTTCCCGTCAGTGTTATACCATGTAGTTACACCATCTCTTTTGTTTCTGATATAGTTTGATTGTTCCTGAAGCTTCCCATTATCATAATAGATAAGTTTATTGCCATTTACCTCATTATTTTTATAGTCAATTTCAGCCATCTTTCTGCCTCCTATGGCGTAGTTGGTGGATCGTCCATAAAGTTTATCATCAACAAATCGCTCTTCAACCGTTAAATAGCCACGTTGATCTAATGCCAGATGAATTCCTTCTCTTTTACCTTTAACATAAGTCATAACATCTAAGACCATCCCATTAGAGTGGTAGGTAGTCCATATTCCATCTTTAAGACCATCTAGATAATAACCTTTCTCAGTGTTTCGATTTACTGTCTCTTTCCAAAATCCCTGTTTTAAGCCTTGACTGTCTTTTCTGTTGGAAAGGCTGTCTGTTTGTGCAACCATTGTGGAAAGGGTGAAAAAAGCAACTAAAGTTAATAGTAATCGCATGTTAGATTTGAATTTAGTGAATTGAATAAAATTGTTACTTATTTATATCTATAGGTTAGGTATTAATAGGTTCTGCATAAAGTTCATGCGCCTCAGCCCTGATGATTTTAACTTCAAGTAGGTCACCCTGGTTAAGGTTTTTAAATTTAGTACTTATATATACTTCATTGTCGACCTCCGGGGAGTCATAAATGGAGCGTGCATAGTAGTTTTCTTTATCATTGCTGTCAATCATGACTTGCATAGTGGTGCCAATAAATCGTTGATTATTATCGAACGAGATTGATTCTTGGAGTTCCATCAGTCTTTGGCTTCGTTCCTGTTTAATCTCTTCTGTGATGGTATCTCCCAGAGGTTCTGCCGGAGTGTTTTCTTCAATACTATATGTGAATACACCAACACGGTCGAATTTCCATTTAGACATGAATTCCAGTAGCTCATTAAACTCCTCTTCTGTTTCACCGGGATAGCCTACAATAAACGATGTTCTGATGGCTGCATGAGGAAGTTTTTGGCGAAAAAGAGAAAGCAACTCCTCTATTTCTTTCTTAGAGGAACTTCTTCTCATGGATTTTAATATCCGATCATTAATATGCTGAAGCGGAATGTCTATATAGGGGCATATATCGTCACGCTGGCTCATTAGATCCAGTAGATCGGTAGGAAAGGAGTGAGGATAGAGATAATGGAGTCTAATGCGTTTAAATAGCCCAAGATCGCTTAAAGATCTTACCAGTTCAGTTAGCTTTTGTTCTTTGTAGAGATCAACGCCATACCAAGTAAGATCCTGTGAAATGAGTAGTAGTTCCTTAACGCCAAGACCTGCCAGATTTTTTGCCTCTTCAAGTAATGATTCTATTGACCTGCTCTTATGTGGCCCCCGAATCATGGGGATTGCACAAAATGAACAACTTCGGTTGCACCCTTCTGCGATCTTTAAATAGGCAAAGTGTTTTGGAGTGCTTAGATGACGTTCTCCAAGCAGCTCTACTTTATAATTTGCTCCATTATCTTCAATGATCTTTTTGTCATCATTTACACCATACCATGCATCAACCTCTGGTATTTCCAATTTCAGCTCGTTCATGTATCGCTGAGACAAACAACCAGTGACAACAAGTCGATCTATGGTTCCCGCTTTTCTTGCTTCAGCAAACTGAAGGATCATGTTTATCGACTCTTCTTTAGCATCCCCAATAAAGCCACACGTATTGATAATTACAGTTCCACCTTCTTCTGCTCCATCATGAGATGTTGAAAAACCAGCCGCATCAAACTGTCTTAACAACCTCTCTGAGTCTACCACGTTCTTTGAGCAGCCTAATGTGACAATATTAATTTTATTCTTATTCTTCATTGAATTAATGCTGTGCTAAATGAGCAAGATTTTTTGATAGTTGATTTGCCTGTTCTACACACTCTTTTTGATCAAGCCTGAGAATCTCTCTGTTGACCACAATAAATGAGCCATTTATCATCACATGCTTTACATCTGACGAGTTCACTGCATAAACAAGATGTGAATAGTAATCGTAACAGGGTGTCAAATGTGGAGCATTAAAGTCGATGAAGATAAGATCAGCCCATTTACCTTTTTCCAGTGAGCCTGTCTGTTGCCCTAAACCCAAAGTTAAAGCACCTCCGATGGTGGCACTCCTGACTACCTTCTTCGCATTCATAGCCATGGGGTTACTTGTAGTCAGTTTACTTACAAGTGCTGAGGCATTCATCTCTTTAAATAGGTCAAGGGTATTATTAGATGCCGCACTGTCTGTTCCCAGTGAGAAAAAAGGGCTTTTGCTGGTTATATAGTCGGTTCTGGTAAAACCACTGGCAAGCTTCATGTTGCTTCTTGGGTTATGAACTATTCCAACTCTCGAAGATATTAATCGATTAAGATCATGCTCGGTTGGATGAATAACATGCGAAGCAATTACATTAGGTCGAAGAAGTCCTGCCTTTTCGATCAACCCGGTGGAAGAGAGTCCATATTTCATTTGGATCTCTTTCTCCTCGTTTTCTGTTTCAGAGAGATGGATTTGAACAGGGATATCATGATCTAACGCAAATCGGTTACCTTCAGAGAGAAGTTCCTGAGAGCAGGCATATGGAGAGTGGAGGGCAACTGAAAGTCGAATCAGTGGGTCGTTTTTATACTCTGCCAGAAGTGACTCAGTGCGTTTGAAAGCCTCAGAAGGGGAGTGGCTTGAAGGGGTTGGGAAATCAAGCAAAGCTTCTCCAAGTAGGACTCTAATACCAGCTGATCTACATATTTTAGCAGTGATCTCCTCGAAGAAGTACATATTTGCGAAGGAAACAATACCAGATAACAACATTTCTGTTACAGCCAGTTTTGTTCCTATCTCCACATTGGTTTCATTAATAAATGTTGCCTCAGCAGGCCAGATATGCTCTTCGAGCCATGATTTTAATGGGAGATCATCAGCCAGTCCCCTGAAAATAGTCATCGCCGCATGGGTGTGCCCGTTAATCAGCCCAGGCATAATCACCATACCTGATGCATCAAACTGCTCATTGGCTCGCAGACTATGACTTAGAGATTTGAAGATTGGCTCATCCATGCTGCCTATTTCAATGATGAGATGGTCTTCGATAAAAAGAAAGCCGGAATTAATTATCGTATCCTGATTATCAACCGTCAGGATTGTTGCATTCCGGATAAGCAACCGATTATTATTCATTAGATTTCGCTCTCCGAAATTTCTATCATAACAATTTGATAACCTTTGAGTATCTCTTTAGCGGCATGAGCTATTCCAGCGAAGACTGAAAGCATACCAAAGGAGAAGAAAATGATAGCTAAAGGAGACAAGTAGATAACATCTGGTAAAAAGTAATTGGTTCCAATTGATAATGACGCAAGAATAAAGAATCCGACAGCAAGGGTGTAGAAGAGAACTGCATTTCTAACTAATCCAACCCGATAAACAAACTTCGTGATTTGAAGGTTGATCGAGTTAAGTCTTTTAAGTTGATCCTCATTCAGATTACTCTCTTTTTTTATGGCCGCAAGTTTTCGTTTCTCCTCTTCCAGAACCCGAATTCTATTTACTACTATGCTGTATTTGTTATTTATTCCTAACAATAATAGACCACAAGCTGAGATCATTATTCCGGGAGCAAGCATGGCTTGAATTAGGTCTACTGTCTGAATGTTTATTAAATCCTGTATCATTTTGATGAATTTTTTGCAAAGATACTCTGTTTTACTCGTATAATCCGGGGGTAATATTCTCAAGAATAATCTTTGGACTGTTCCATACAGCCACACGTCCGATATTTATCTCTGGCTATAAAAACATGGATTTCTTATATAATTAGTTATGATATAATTGATTTAACTAATTACAACTATCAGTCTCTGTAAGTTGATTTAATAAGTTATGAGGAGGGGGTAGCAAGAGCTTATGCGCAGGTTTTTATTCTAAAACCTGGTATTTATCCTCCATGTAGGTTTAATAATAGAACCAATGAAAAAGGATGTCCGGCTTGGACATCCTTTAGAGATGATATTAGAATAGAAAATGAGATCTACCTGAGAATGGATGAAGGATTACTCTTCAAAGAGGCTATCTACAAATGCGACGCGATCAAATAGTTTCATATCCCCCATTTTTTCACCTATACCGATATACTTGACGGGTATTTTAAATTGGTCACTAATACCAATTACCACACCACCTTTAGCGGTACCATCAAGTTTTGTAAGAGCCAGGGCATTAACTTCAGTAGCAGCGGTAAACTGTTTTGCTTGTTCAACAGCATTTTGGCCTGTTGAGGCATCAAGAACCAATAAGATCTCATGAGGAGCATCAGGAATAACCTTTTGCATTACTTTCTTTATCTTGGTGAGTTCATTCATAAGGTTGATCTTATTATGAAGTCGTCCTGCTGTATCAATGATTACGACATCAGCGTTTGCTGCCTTTGCTGAGGTGCAGGTGTCAAATGCAACTGAGGCGGGATCTGCTCCCATATTTTGAGCGACAATCTGAACATCGGCTCGCTCTGCCCATATTTTGAGTTGATCAATAGCTGCGGCACGGAATGTATCTGCCGCGCCTAAAACTACCTTCTTCCCTGCTGATTTGAATTGGTGGGCTAATTTGCCTATTGTGGTGGTTTTGCCTACTCCGTTCACACCAACTACCATTATAACGTATGGTTCTGATCGCTTTGGAAAATCAAAAGAACTTACCATCTGCATTGGGTTTTCTTCAAGAAGGGTGGTAATCTCCTCCTTTAGCATCCTGTTTAATTCAGATGTGCCAAGATATTTATCTTCAGCTACTCTCTTTTCGATTCGCTCAATAATCTTAAGAGTGGTGCTAACACCTACATCGGAAGTAACCAACGTCTCTTCTAATTCATCTAAAACTTCCGCATCAACCTTTGATTTTCCTGCGATAGTTTTTGAGAGTTTACCTAAAAAGCTGGTCTTCGTTTTCTCAAGTCCTTTATTTAAATCCTCTTTATCCTTTTTGGAAAAAAATGAAAATAGCCCCATGATATTTGGTTTTGAGTGCGAAATTATAGCAAATTGAGATAAGTACAAAGATTATCAATGGTATTGTGTCTGACACAATAAAAAAAAAGCTTTTTCCTTTGAGGAAAAAGCCGGGTAATCTTTATCTAACTCTGACAAACTATTTCTTAGCCAGATGATCTTTTACCTTATCATTGGGAACCATCTCCTCTGTGAAGATGTAAGCACCAGTCTTAGGTGACTTAACCATACGGAGAACTTTAGCCCAATCTTTTCCCCCTGACTGCAGGGTAGCTACTACTTTCTTTGCCATATCTCAGATATTATTTAATTTCTTTATGAACAGTAACCCTCTTTAAAATTGGGTTATACTTCTTTAACTCCATACGTGCAGGAGTGTTCTTCTTGTTCTTAGTGGTGATGTAACGTGATGTACCCGGCATACCTGATTCTTTATGCTCCGTGCACTCTAGAATCACCTGAACACGTGCTTCTTTGTTTTTCTTAGCCATTTCCAGTCAAAGTTTAATTTGAGGGCTGCAAAGTTAAGGTTATTTTTTGATAATAACTACTTTAACCCAGAATTTATTCTCTATTTTATTACCAACTTATTAACAGGATAATTATTAATTTATTGATAATGTGTTAGTTTTCCAAAATGCCAATCGTGTAGTTGAATTCATCTTTTGTTAAAATATCTCAAAAGACAATCTAATCTGGATCAACGTTGCTGAAGTTTTGATGATCCTTGATTGAAATCCCTCAGCTTAATAGCGGTTATCGTCTTTTTTGTTGATAATGGGAAATCTGCCTTCATCATCCAATCATAGTAGGGTGGTTCTTTGCGGAATATCTCTTCAACAACCTGATTTTTATACTTTCCAAATGCAAAGACTTCTTGTTGTTTATCATTAAAAACGATGTGCCCTACAAGGTCTGCGTTTCTGTTTGTATTTGTGAATTTGCTTAGGGTTTCAATATCGTTAACCACAGGGATGCTCTCTGAGCCATCTTTATCTTTATAGACCACATTTTCATAGCGATCAAGTTGTGCTTTAAGGATTTCATAAGTTGCCGTGATATCGGCCTCTGCACTGTGGGCATTAATAAGTTCGGCACCACAATAGAACTTATATGCTGCTGACAAGGTTCTTGGCTCCATCCTATGAAAGATATTCTGGACATCAACAAAACGTCTTCCCTTAACCTCAAATTCTACATTTGCTCGAAGAAATTCTTCTACAAGTAACGGGATATCAAATTTATTGGAGTTATATCCTGCAAGGTCACAATCTTTAAGAAAGGTTGATAATCCTTTGGCTAACTGTGCAAAGGTTGGTTCGTCTTTTACATCTTCGTCGGTTATTCCATGTATAGCGGTTGATTGTGGAGGGATCGGGATCGTCGGATTGACCCTTCTTGTTTTGATCTCTCTCTTTCCATCTGGCAGAACCTTCAGGATGCTTATTTCAACGATTCGATCGGTTCCAACATTAACGCCTGTTGTTTCCAGATCAAAGAAGGCGATAGGACGGGTAAGTTTTAATTCCATGATATTAAGATTTTCTGCCTAATGAGCGAATTGAGTTAATTAGAATGGTTAGGTCGGTTATCGGGTTGTAGTTTCTTGCATAAAGCAAATTTAGGTTGTCTATGGTATCTTGTTCTAACTTCTTTTGATTAAATGCATCAGCAGGAGTCAGAATACCGCTTTTAATAGCGGGTAATTTTATAGAGTTCTGGCTTTTTGAAAAGCCTACCCATGTCTTAATCCCAAAAAGTACTGCAAAGTAGTTGGTTAAAAAGCCAATTGGCCTGCCTGATATAATGAAGACGATGGGTAATACAGGAACCATAAACAGACAGATGAGTAGATCTGTTAAGCGTTTGTTTCTGCGATTCCGCGATTTTCCTACTGGATTAATATCAAGGATAAAGGGGTCTGAAAGTGTACTTATCGAGTTTGACCCTATTATTGATATACTCTCCGGAGGGGCTATTTTGTAATCCAGATCTTTCTGTTTTAGATTACTCATCAGGTCAATGATTGTTCTAGCCGGAATGTCTTGTCCGCAAAAAACTAACTCATTGATACTGTATATTGGGATGATATCCGGAAGTTGTCGCATAGTTCCAATAAAACCATGGCCTTCGGTTACCTCCTGTAGCGGAGTAACCAATCCGATAAAACCGGCTCCGGGGTGTGTTCTTCTAAGCAGATCAGCAACTCTGGTAGCCTCTTCTTGTTTCCCTATAACCAGATATCTCTTATTTTCATCGGTAGCAAGTCTGAATTGCTTTCTTGCGGTATAGTGAAGAATTAGCCTTGAGGCAAGTACGGCAGTTATACCCCAAAGCGAACCAAATATGATAACCGCTCTTGAAAATCTAACCGACTCGTCTAAAAGGCCATAAACAACAAGAATAAAGATGGTACCTGTTATTATCCCCTGAAGGATTCGAAGTAGTCTTACTGGCTTGTCATATCCCCCGCTTAAGTAAATTGAGGTTATCCAGATAAGTGTATAGGCAGGAAGTACTATGAAAGTGAATGCATCGGGATAATGAAAGCCATCTCCGAATTTCAGAGTCTCCCAATAGAGACTTATGATTTTCATACCTCCATACATGATAACACCATCCGTTGCTGGTAGCAGAAGCTTTTCAAATACTCTTCTTAGAAGGGAGAGCCCAGCTCTAAAGTAGATTGCCAACTTGATAAGTAATGTTAAAAAACCTGCTTGTTGCCCATTAAAATGCTTTCTGGCAAAGATTAGCATAGCATTATAGAAGACAATCACATAGTTTACACTGCTTTTGCGTGTACTCTCCCCTTTGTAATGGATTATTCTGGTCTCTGGAAAGTAATAGTTTTTATAACCTGCTAACACGATTCTCCATGAAAGGTCGATGTCTTCGCCATACATAAAGAAGTCTTCATCGAGTACCCCAATTTTATCGGTTACACTCTTTCTTAGCATCATGAACGCACCTGCAAGGATCTCAACGGAATGGGTTTTGTTTTCATCGAGATAGCTTAAATGGTATGATCCGAAGGTCTTGCTCTTTGGGAAGAGCTTGCTTAGTCCAAATATCTTGTAAAAAGCGACAGCAGGAGTGGGGAGGCCTCTTTTTGATTCGGGAAGAAATCGCCCTTTACCATCTACCATTTTAACACCTAAGCCACCGGCATCAGGGGTCTTGTCCATAAAGGCCACACATTTGTCGAAGGTATCCTCTTCAACAACTGTATCGGGGTTTAAAAGAAGGATGTATTCTCCTTGTGCCTCTCTGATAGCCTGGTTGTTTGCTCTTGAGAAGCCTACATTATCCTGGTTCACAATTAGTCTGACTTCAGGGAATTTCTCCCTTACCATTGCGACAGATCCATCCACTGAGCTGTTATCGACTACGAAAACCTCTGATGAGATCTTTCTGGTGGCTTTCCTGACAGCGTGAAGGCATTGCTCCAAAAAAAACTCTACGTTGTAGTTGACAATGATAATTGATAGTTTCATGAAATAACCACGATTGGGGATGACTTACCAAATGATTTTAATCTTGGATCATTTAGGAGAATATCATTTGATTTATCCAGAATATGAGGGTATGAAGATGGTAAGACTGGCATCCGGTTGTTAATAAAGGTAATCATTATCTGTTTGATAATGCTGATATAGAGAGTTATGCGTAGCTGAGATAATCATTACTAGTCGCTGACCCCAATGTAACGGGAAGAGGTCTTTTATACTGTTAACAGCGTTCTCTTTTGCATCCCGGCTGTTTTTCTGATAAAGAATAACAAAATCTTTCAGGTCTTGATAGGTGTCAGTAAGAGCCTCGGCCAGACTCATTTTCCTTGCATCCTCTGCGGCAAAGTTTAATGGGTCAAACGTCCAGAATTGATCTGCTTCTCCTAGTGTTTCTCTCAATTTATTGAAAAGCTCCTCCCAATGTTCCTCTGTTACATAGCGCTCATTTGCTTCAGGGTTGTTAACCTCTATAGCTGGTAGTAAAGAGCCTCTGACATACATTAACGGGGCAAGTTTTTGAAGTATCTCCAGTAATTTCTGTTTATCGTTAGGGTCATGATCTTCCAGAGTCTTACAATATTCATGAGCCACAGCAAGAAGTTCAAGAACTTGCTTACTATAGACTGGATTATCAGGAATACTATTATTCATTTGCCTCAGTTTTTGTTTGCGAAGTTAGCGATTCTGGGTGAGAATTGTTAATCACATTTGGTGGATAGGGTTTGTTGGAACACCATTCAAATAGTTACCTTTGTATCAGAACAGCACATTAAACTAATTATTTCATGATACGTCGATTTTTTGGTTCTTTTTTGCTCTGGATCTGGGGCTGGAGAGTCGAAGGTGAGTTTCCTCCTGTACCCAAATGCGTTGTTGTTGAAGCTCCACATACTAGCTTTTATGATTTTTTCTTAGGTCGCTTTGCTATGTGGAAACTTGGAATACCTACTCATTATCTTATAAAGGCCAAATATTTTAAAGGTGTTATGGGTATGCTTCTAAAATGGTCGGGAGGTATTCCTGTTACTCAAAATCCTAAAGATAAATTCTACCAGAATCTTCTTAATACTTTTAAAGAGGCCAAGAACCTCTATCTCGTTATTACCCCTGAAGGAACACGAAAACCAGTAAAAAGATGGCGCTCTGGGTTTGTCGCTATTGCAAGAGATGCCAATGTCCCTCTTGTTCTGGGGTACTGTGATTACTCAAAGAAAATCATCGGTATCATTGGCCCTTTTGAACTGAGTGATGATATGGCTGGTGATATTGAGAAGATTCAACGCATATACAAGGCTTCATGGGCCAGACATCCTGAGAAATTCTATGAATTGCCTCCACTCAATTCTAATTCATAGTTAATTTGGCCTATCTCAGAGATTCTCTAATTACTTTCTACCCGGTATAATTAGGTTTACAACTATAATCAGGCATGCATAGATGGTGTATCATTTCGATACTTGATGTCTTAAACTTGCTCTGGAATATACTGCATTTTGAATCTTTTATGAGACCACAGCCATTGTGATGGTTCTTCACGTATCGCTTTTTCCAGACAAGCAGAGTATTTCGTAATAATCATTCCTGGCTCTTCTGCTCTGGGGTTAAGGGTTACCGGCTCTAAAATCATCTTATAGTGACCATCACGTACTCTACGTATGATGTAAAAATAGACTGGGATATTATAGAATCGGGCATTTTTCTCAATTCCATGAAGCCAAGCTGTCTTTTGTCCAAAGAAGTCACACCAGACTGCCGTTTTACGATTTGAAGGGTTCTGGTCTGCTATCATCATATAGCAGGTGGGAATGTTTCTGTGTCTGTTGAAGGTCTTCGTGGTTTCGAAGACTGAAGCTAGTTCAACCTCTGATTCAACGCGACACTTCTTGAGCCAATTATCGATTCTTTTGTTACTAAGTGGGCGATAGAATGCAACGGAAGCATGATCCGGAACCAGTTTGCCACTAAATAATCCCATCCATTCCCAATTGGCATAATGTGCTCCTGCAAAGATTGTGGTTTGCATATTTCTTTTTACCTCTTCGATAATCGGGTCGTCTTTGCCTTCAATTCGAGGGAGTACATCTTTTGATCCCATGCTGTAGGCTCTTAAGCTCTCAAGAAGGATTGTACTAAGATTTCTATAAAAATCATATGCGATTTTACTGATCTCCTCTTCTGACTTCTCTGGGAAGCACCGATTTAGATTGCTTAGAATTACCTTTTTTCTATACTTAATCAGATCCCTAAGTACGAAGGTTACAAAATTTACTAATCCATAAAAGGGTCTTTCAGGTAATAGTCCGAAGAGATAGACAAAAAAGCGCATTGCGAGATAAGCAATCATGGTGTTTAGATTTTGTTCAAAAGTAAAAAAAAGCCCTGTGATAGGTGATAAACCAAATACAGGGCTTTTTAAAAAAGTAAATATCGTTGTCAGATTAGAAGTTACATCTCAAACTAATAATGAAATTTCTGCCAGGAGCAGAAACGCCTGATGCGAATAGTCTATAGTGTTGATCTAAGATGTTTTCAAGACTGGCCTGGGCTTTCAGGTATTTAGTGATCTGATAACCTGCTTTGACATTAAGTGTATACCATGACGGTGTACCCCAAACGGTTGCAGTTGGCAGGTTATCTTCACCTGATGTTGAATAGGTGTCAAGGTTTTTCCAACCATTGTATCTGACACTGAACTCACCCTCAAGACGCTGATATTTTAAGTAAAGAGCGGTCATGCCATAAACAGGAGGGATATGATCAAGTGGAGCATCTTCTTCATCTAACTGCCCTTTAGTAAAGGTTAGATTGCTTTCTAAGCTTATGTAGCGGCTAATTTGTGCTCTGATAGATCCTGATAATCCATAAACTTTGGCTTTACCTCCATTTTGATTCGTTTGAATTGCTGTCATTGACCCGTCATAGAGTATTGAATCAAATCCATTTAAGGTTGAGCTACGCATTACAATAGCATCGAATAGTCTGGTATAGAATGCTGTCAACTCAATTTTAAAGGTATTATCAATAGCCTTACTCAACGTAATTTCATTGTTCCAAGACTTCTCTGATTTCAGGTCCGGATTAGGAATAACAAGTACACTTCCTGCTTTTGAATCATTCACCTTTCCAATGTCATCCACATTGGGAGAACGGTATCCTGTTGATGAGCTAAAGGCGATTCTCCAGCCATGATTGAACATATAGACTAAGCCTATGCTCCCGTTGGCTGTCAGGTTGTTCTGTTCAATAATAGAATCAAAGGGGAATTTGGTTATTTCCATCATGCGAGAGGTGTACTCTGACTTGAGTGAGTGATGTGAAACTCTGACTCCCTGTGAGAAAATGAACTCAGGGGTTATCTCCCAGCTATGTGTGATGTAGGCAGCAACTGAGGTAGTCTTGTTATCTTTATCAGGATACCTTGTGGCAACCTCTTCCTTTATTTCTCCGGTTTTAATGTATTCGTTGTATGCCTTTGACCCAATATTGTTATAGATAGCTTCAAGACCATAACGTAACTCATTAGATGAACCGATTTGTTTCATGAAATCGGCATTTAGTGATACAACATTAACGGTCTCCTCCTGATGTCTTTTCTTTGAAGAGCCAAATTTGCGATCAATTCTATCTTCAGAGATATTTTGCCATGCTATGGTGATATTTGAGTAGTCAAACATTTTCCTGTTTCTGAACTTAGCTGAGAGGGCAGCTAAGAGGCGATCTTGAGGACCATAGTACCATTCTGCGTTCTTAAACTTTCCATTTGAGGTATTGATCTCTTGGAGTCTATCATATCGAGGTATGTCACCTGACGTAGAGTATTGAACATTGAGGCCAAACTCAGTGCGCTCAGAGGCTTTGTAGTTGATTTTTTGCAGTAGGTCAAGTTGATGATAGCCTGTGTTTTTCTGGATGGCTGGATTGTCATTTGCAACCATAGAGTCAACGCCATTGATACGTTCTGTGTAGTATAGGCGTTTTCCCCAATCGCCATAAGCCGGATTTCTCCATGCACCGGCACGCAGATCGCCTAGGTCTTTATAGGTGGCTGATGAGATAAAAGCCCAGTTCCCAAAACCGTATTTTAGATGTGCATGAACTGTCTTTTCATTGTTGGCAGTAGCATAACGGGTCATGGCATTGCCGTTAATGAAGGCCTTTCCATCAGTGCTGTATTCAGGTGAAAGGGTCAAAAACTGAACGACTCCGCCTATAGCATCTGAGCCATAAACCACACTACCGGGTCCATAAGCGATCTCTGTCCGATCAAGAATATTTGGATCAATAGTGATAATGTTCTGAAGGTGACCAGCACGATAAATAGCATTGTTCATGCGAATTCCATCTACTACCAAGAGAACTTTATTGGCTTCAAAACCACGAAGAACAGGGCTTCCTCCACCCATTTGACTAGATTGAACAAATGCAGCCCCTGTGTTCATTAAGAGCTCTGAGGGCGTCTGTACATCGAGTCGATTAATGGTTTTTGAATCTAAAATAGTTATTTGTTGAGCGATATCGTCTTTGTTTTCAGCCACTTTATTCGCTGTCAGTACCACTTGTTGAAGCTCTATGATATTTGGTGTCATATAAATAGCATAGTTTTTCTTCTCAAGGTCATTCTTGGTGGTAATCTGTGTCTGATAAGAGACATGTTTAAAGTAGAGTGTGTCAGACTTTTTAAAGATTGAGAGATCAGCCTCTCCTTTGGATGAGGTGGTGGTACCTTTATTCTCTTTAGTTTGTATTGAAACTAAAGAGATCGGTTGTTGTGTCTGTTGATCAACTATTTTGATAGTTTGGGCATTCAATTGAAGAATAAACAATAACATTAGAAAGCCCAGAGTATATTTTGGGTTAAGTTTTTTCATTTTTATGTATAAATGTCGATTACACCGCAGTCATATTGATGCGGCCAATATTTTGGATAATTAGATTAGGCTATAGAAGAGCCATTGAAAAAGAGGGTGGTTTTGGGAGGCGGCGAAAGGATGGGTAGTTCGGGGTCTATAAGTCTTGGTGATTTACTTAAAAACGACGTTTTACCAGATTCTTTATAAAATAAAGTAGATTTCGTTGCTCCTAATATATACGGGAAAATCTGAGTGTCATTAAATGATGATTGATCAGAGTTTTTAAAGCCATCAGTATTGCCGATTTTAATTAATGTCTTTAAGAAGAATAGCTCGTGAGGGTCAGCCTTAGCTACAACTATTAGCTGGTTTTCAACCTTTTTTCGATATTTAATATCGTATATCATCCCCTTATATACAAACTCTTTGGATCCAAGAAACCGTACCTGTTTTAATTGGTCAGTACTAAATGAAAATGAAAACAGACGACCTGTCGATTCTTGCATAGATTTTCTTGCTCTAAAAGCAAAGTATGACTTTGCTGCGTGATAATACCATACATTCCCTAAAAAATGTATAGCTATCAGTATCAGAAGTCCCGCAGCAACAATTCTTTTTGATCTATACAAGTTAGCGTGTTTCAGAATAAAACTTGGTTGGTGTTCAGGTGCCAAAAATAGTCTATTCCTCAATGTCAGCGAGAGTTTACCCTGGTGCTTTTTAAGAAAAAAATGTTAAGAACTCTCTTAGGCCTATGAAGTTGTTGAATTTCCTTTTACATTTGAGCCTTTCAAAATTACTTGAAAAAACAGACATTTTACTCTGAACTCGTTATACTTAACTTCTACTTAGATCCGTGCAAAACAAGGTAAATATTGAACTGATTATAGCTTTTATTTTAGTTCTATTCTTTCTTAACAAGGCATTAGTCGCTGGCAATCATAAATCAACAGCAGAATTTGACTCTTTGAATGCAGTATTAAAAACTGCTAGAAATGAGAAGAGAGCTTGTGTCCTCTTACGTTTGGCGGAGATTAATTATCAGGATAGTCTATTCGCCTTTAATAAGGTTAAAGAGGCTCAGCGAGTAGCTGATCAATTGGGTAATATTGATTTTAAGATTGAAACTTATTTTACCAAGTCAACAATTCTTCAAAAGGTTGGACAGCCAAATAGAGCGCAATTGGTTCTTGATTCAGCTATTGCCATTGCTGTTAATTCACATAATAAGCCTTTGATGGCTTGGGCTATTTTAAAGAAAGCAAAGTTTCTTTATGAAGTAAAAGGTAGTCAGGAAGCCCTCAAAATGAAGCAGACCTTGGTAAATAATCTGACTTATGTTGAAGAAAGGACAACAAAGCTTGAATATTTCATCCTTCTAGGGAGATTGGAGGAGAAGTCAGGAAATCTAAATGATGCTTATAAATACTTTAGGGATGGACTGGTGATGTGTCATCCACAAAAGGATAAGGCACAATGCGCCTCTTTCAGTAACTCATTAGGGGCTCTCTGTGATGCCTGGGGTATCTATATTAAGAGTTTAAGATATTATCAGAGTGCATTAAATCTGTATAAAGCTATAAATGATGAAGGTGGGGTTGCCGGTGTTGAGAATAATATTGGACTTGTCTATATTTCGTTGGGAAAGAATGAAGTCGCTATTCAACATCTAGAACGGTCACTGGATATTTATCTGCGTTTATCTGATATGTCCAGAGCTGCAAGTGCCTATAATAACTTAGGGCTTTGTTTTAAGTCCTTGAAAAAATACGAGAAGGCGATGGCTTATTATCAGAAATCGCTTAGTATTTTAATGACAAATCACAGTAGGGATAGGTATACAATTGTCTATACTAATCTGGGTGAACTTTATGGTGAACTTGGTAAATATAGTTTAGCAATCAACTATTTAAATCAGGCTATTGAGTTTGACAAGAGTGCTAAGGATATCATTGGACTAAGCAGGTCTTTGCAAGGTTTGGGGCATGTTCAAATGCTACAAAATAACTATACGGCATCAGAGAAAGCGTTGAAAGAGGCTGAGTTAATAATGAGGGAGCACAATCTAAGGGGAGATCTTGTTCTGGTATTGCAAGATCTGGCTCAACTGGCAGAAAAGCAAGGGCATTTTCAGGCTTCTATAAAGACTTATCGTGAACTACTTTCTTTAAAAGATAGTGTCTCGGGTGAAGCGGTTCAAAAGCAACTCTCTTGGTTGCAGACTGAAAAGAATATGATGGAGAAGGACAAGGAAATAGAGATATTAGAAACGGAGAAAGGTAAGAAACAGAGTCTTTTGGTCGAGAAACAAAAGCAGTTGAAAAGACTTGCGTTCCTTCAATTTGGATTGATTGTAGCCATCGTTTTGATTTTAATAGCATTGATATTTCTTTGGTATCTGTTAAGAAAAAACCGGCAGACTAATGTTTTGCTACGATTGAAGAATCATGATATGGGTCAACAGCAGAAGCGGCTTGAAATTGCTATTAATAAGGCTCAGGAGGTTGACCGTATTAAAGCTAACTTTCTAGCTACTATGAGTCATGAACTTCGTACTCCGTTGAACGGCATTATTGGTTTTTCTGAGATTATTGAAATGGAACTCAGAGATGAGGTCTATGCTCCCATGGCTAAGACTATAAACTTAAGCGGTCGACGTTTGCTGCATACATTGAATAATTTGCTTGATCTGTCGCAGGTTGAGTCTAATCGTCTTGAGGTTAGATATTCTATCTTTCGACTAGCCGAGACCATATCTTTAAAAGTAAATGAGCACCGTATATCTGCTCATGAAAAGGGGTTAAATCTGGCAGTACAAGTTGATGACCCTAATGTCCGCATCTCAAGTGATGAGACTTTAGTTGAGCGTATTCTGCATCATGTTGTTGATAATGCAATAAAATATACAGAAATTGGATCTGTCTTGGTTCAACTATCATCGGTTGAGACGGATGACGGGTATTGGGCAGTTATCAAAGTTGTCGATACGGGAATTGGTATTGCCCCACAGGATCAAGAGATTATTTTTAGTAGTTTCCGTCAGGGTAGTGAAGGACTGGGTCGTGAGTATGAAGGGACGGGTGTAGGCTTAAGCTTGTGTAGATCATGGTTACAGTTGCTTGGCGGACGAATTGATCTTCAGAGTGAAACTGGTCATGGATCAACTTTCTCAATCTGGTTACCTGCTCTCTGGGAGGCACGCGATAGTATCTTCGACCTTGTAAATCATCGTAAATCGGTCTTACAATCAACTTCAAGAAATTATAATGATTTCCCCCGGGTTCTTTTGGTTGAGGATGAAGAGACCAACCGTGAGTTTGCTCTTTATACGCTTATGAAGAACTATAATGTTGATGTAGCATCTAATGGCTTCTCTGCAATCAAAATCTGTGAGAAAAACAACTACGATGCCATTCTGATGGATATTAACCTCGGTCGTGATATGGATGGTATTGAGGCTATGAAGGTAATCAGGAAGCTCGATGGTTATAAGAATGTCCCCATAGCCGCTGTTACAGCTAATGCGCTAAAAGGAGAGAAGGAGCGATTGATTAACTCAGGCTTCCAGATGTATCTTTCAAAACCCTATTCAAGGACAGAGTTACTTAATCTAATGGAGAATCTTCTCGGTTAGTGGGTCCTGGCTAATTTTGTTTAAGTAAGCCAATGTTACTGGTTAGATTACTGATTGGTTTTCATTCAGACACGAATTTCAGCGGAGATTAATTGCATTACTTGATTTAGGCAGCGGTGGGGGTGGTTGAGCATAGTCGAAATCACTGTATCCACAAGGTCATCTC
>MTLC01003994.1_pt1 | contig 17691 bp, 15 predicted proteins | sample 1982451 | NCBI WGS metagenome assembly MTLC01 (sample SAMN05710165, study PRJNA340218) | biofilm metagenome | isolation source: sample SPH anode biofilm adapted to +100 mV | place: USA | collected 2012-02-03 | reverse complement strand
GTTTTGATCCCGTCATTCCCAGGTTCGATCCCTGGCGCCCCAGCCAATAATATAACTAGCTGAATTAGCTAGAGAAAAACAAGACCTTGTAACTCCTAGTACACATTTTAGTACACAGGAGGTATGAGGTCTTGTCATATCCAAAGCATTTATTTCTCCATAACAATCACTTCTATTTTAAGGTCAGAGTCCCTACTGATCTTCAATCCTACTTCCCTGTCAGCATCATCAAAAAGTCCCTTAAGACAACAGACTTGGCCGTTGCAAAAGAGCATTTAGTGACCATCGAATATCATGTAACTAAAGTGTTCACCCTCTTAAGGTCTGGTCTGCTAGATGCCGATATGAGCCAAAACTTGGTCAATCGCATAGTTCAGGCCCGAAGACTCACCAGAACAGCAGAGGCGAAACCTCTATCGGTAAAAAGCGTATCCTTGTCCACAGCCATTAAGCAATACATGGAGCTAAAGGAGCCAGAGTGGACTCCCAAGACGAAGATGGAAATGACCGGAGTATTTAGGCTTATCCAAGAAATCTTAGGTGATATGTCGGTGAGGGATATTTCGAGACAGACCATGCTTGATCTACGGGCCAACTTGTTGAAACTCCCATCCAGCAGGTATAAAAAGTACCCGGAGGTGAGCATCCAGGAATTGCTCGACAGGGAAGGTATCAACCCAATGAGCATAAAGACGGTAAATAAGCATGTAGGGGGCATAAATGCTGTACTGCGGTACTGTCTTGATGAAGGGATGATACCCGCCAACTATGCATCAGGGTTGAAGATCTCCGACAAGCGAAGGACAGATGAAGAAAGAAGCTCTTACACGACTCGGGATTTGCAACAAATATTTGATAACCTGCCACGTTGCATTAGGAACCCAGAGAGGTACTGGATACCGTTGATAGGGTGCTGGAGTGGAATGCGGTTGAATGAGATCTGCCAGTTATATGTGGAAGACGTACAAGAGGTAGAGGGGATCTGGTGCTTCAGTGTTAATGGTGCCAAAGATAAAAGACTCAAAAATCAATCGAGCGAAAGGATGGTGCCAATACACCCGACACTGCTGGAGCTAGGACTTCTACAACATGTTGAACAAGCAAAGGCGTCCTGTGAACCAAGGATGTGGAAGAATCTGACTTGGATGGACATCCATGGGTACAGCAATAATTTCGGAAAATGGTATCAGCGGTTTAATAGAGAATACGTTACTGATGACGTTAAAAAGGTATTCCACTCCTTCAGGCACCTGGTAACGGACACGTTAAAGCAGGCAGGCGTTCAGGATGCTATCATAGCAGAGTTAGTGGGACATAGCCATGGTACCCACTCCATGACTATGAGCCGGTATGGTAAACGATATCAACCGAAGGTGTTGTTGGAAGCGCTGAGGCTGTTAGACTATGGAGTTGACATACTAAAGTGGATGGAGTAGGCATTGGGGAAGAGGGCGTAGGAATTTCACTTTAAAGCGGAGTAAGGGATGTCATTGTTTTTTGATCTTTCAAACGTCGATACCTCGTATGATGATATTTTTAGTGGTGAGTTGCACCTGAGGTGGATGCCTTGGGTGGGTGTGACGTTTACCCAAACACCAATAAGAACAATGATTTTAGGTGAAAGCACTTATAACTGGGAACAGGAAAATGGTAGTGACTATGAAAAAGTAGAGAACAGAATAAATAAGAGTGACCATCTTAGAATTCTTCATCAGAATCATGCACTGAATTACACTAGAAATTCTAGTTTTGTCAGAAATATTGAAAGGGCAATATTTCTGAAAAAAAATCCATTGCTTGAACAAAAACAATGGTTGTGGTCTTCGGTTGTATATCATAACTTAGTTCAACGACATATGCCAACAATAGCGGATAGGCCCAAATATAGTGACTACATCACAGGTTGGATGACATTTGTTGAATTAGCAAAGTTGATGGAGCTAGATCAATGTATAGTGTATGGACTAGAATATAATAAATTATGTTCATTGGCCGATGTGTTAAACGATAGTAATGTGTATTTTACTCATATTAAAGCTAAAAACAAAGTTGGGAGAAGTTATCCAAGAATCGTCAATATCAAGTTGAATTCAAAAACAGTTAAACTCATTTTCATACGCCACCCTAGTTCATATTTTAGCTGGGAAAAGTGGGGGCAGGTGCTAAAAAATGAGTTGGAATTACCGGATACTGCTTAAAAAGAACACAATAGTTCAACATAACTGTTGTGGTCACGGCTTACCGTTACGGTAAACGATATCAGCCCAAGGTTCTCTTGGAAGCCTTGAGGCATTTGGATTATGGCATTGACATCAAAAGGTTCGACCAGTAAACCCTATACCCATAAATACAAACTGTTCTCGGTATGTAAATGGATCATGTCCAGTATTGGGTATGACTGCTAACTCTCAGGTATTGCGTTGAATTGCTTCCACTTTTGTGTTCAATAATTGAACAGTTGGTCAAGAAGTATTTTTGTAATATTCATGTGAGCAGAGGGGAGTACCACAGCAAACTTTTCTCCTTCCTCACGGTCGGCAGCTCACGCTAGCGGAGAAGCAACAAGAAGGGTACATGTGGCTTGGTTTGGTAGATGCTTCAGGAAAAAAGGCAGACAGGAAGAAAGACTGAACCTACTCCGAAACGGATTTCAATATTTTATATATAAAAAGCCATATACGGTTTGGTTTTGGATTTTTTTATATATAGAAAAGCCGAATTATCCTAAATGGTATTGAAATGGTAAAGTTAGGCCGACTAGAGTGATTGCGTTTTGAGTTCTGAAATGTCGATATCGCCTACCCCGGGGTCCATTCTGCCAAAATATAAGAAGCCTTAGTGTCAAGGCATGGTTGGGTATCCCTTAGCAAGAGAAGTCCTGTTAAAAGCCAAATGTGGAGGTGAAGGTGAAGAAACCTCTTCGGCCTCTGTCGATCAATTTGCTCCGCAAACAGATCTCCTTCGGTCCGAGTCGATAAAGATCTTAATCATATGTTGTTTCAAGAGGTTACTTGTGATAAACGTTGGATGATTTGCCGCAATAGACGCAACAGTCGATATTTGCTAGGTGTAAGTATCTGATATATCTGCTGATTATTATACGAGCAAGGGATGATCAAACCCTTATTCTGTTTTTAGTCAGAATTGCCAAGCTCCAATGACCAAAGAAGAGGTAACTGCAATGCATACTGGGCCTGATCGTATAGTTGTTGTTCAGCCTAACTATAAACTTATAGCTAAAAGACCATATCTTAGCCTAAATGAAGCTGTAATGTGTATAACTGCATATGCCTTAAAAGATAAATGTTATGCATCTGACAAAGAAAGAGACGCTGAAATACGTTGTTATTCAAATGAAATATCAGACCTAATATATAGGTCCATGCCAGAATTGAGTGTAAATTTAATGTTTAACTATGAGTATGATGCTGACCAGGACAAAGATTTGAATACTCTTGATTTTATTGAATCAACGATGCCATTGACAGTGTTCGTAGGGTGGGCACAAAAGGTCAGGTTGTCATTACCGTCTGAGTTTGAAGAAGCGTTGATAACTGATAAAAACGACAATCTTGCTGAGAGTAAGTGTGTAAATAGTGAACATTTTGCATCACAAAATAGAAGTTACAAGGTTGGTAACGTTATAATATCAGTATCTGAAAATGAAGTACCTGTTGTGACCCCACTAGAAGCCGAACACAAATATAATAGTCGATACCGATTTGAAAAAGTAGGTAAAACATGGGATATCCAGTTTGGTGATATTTTAATACGTGGTATAAATAAACTAGAAGGAATGGATTATATAAAAGTTATGCTGCAATTCCCTTATCGAGAATTTGGTGTAACTGAACTAAGATCACTATTCAATCCAGACTCTATTAGTGATAAAGTTAATAGGATTGATGTGGATGGCTGCTTCCATGAGGAGGCAGAGCCTGTTGTGCAAAAACATTCAGCCTCGAAACAAGATAATTTGGTAAACAAAACGTTATTGCCGTATAAGCAGCAACTTAAGGACCTGCATGCTGATCGTGAGGAAGCAGAAAGAAATGGCAATGATGCTGAAATTGATAGAATTAACAAGGTAGTAAGTATGATCGAAGAAGAGATAAATAACGTGCTACGCAATAAAAATGATGATCCAGAGCTTGATAAGAATCGCAGAAGTGTATGGAAGAATATTAATAAGGCTTTGGAGACCATTCAAACAGAAGAGCTTGCAAATGGTTGTGGAGACACCCTTCTTGTATATGAACATTTAAATAAATACATACAAACCGGAAAGACATGTATGTATAACCCACCCCTGGAAGACAAACCTGAATGGAGCTTTTGACATCTGCTACTTTCCGAGTAGCAATTTTGGGTCACCTGCTACCCCGCCAGTAACAAAATATAAAATGAAAGTCACCCTTATAAGGTAGAGGCAGAGGAAAGCCCAGCTAACCCTGACCTACTACCATTATAAGGAGAACAGGAAATGACTAAGAACTGGACCGTAACCGAAGTAGAGGAACTCTTCACCGAAACCGTTAACGCAAATTTCGCGGCAACAGCAAAAGGTCAGGCGCACCTCAACAGAATCGCCAAGGCCATCACCAACGAGAGTATTGAGCAGCGGAAAGCAACCTCTTACCAGACCTACGCTCAGAAAGCTTTCGACAAGCGGCACAGGGAACTGTCCGTCACTGACCCTGATAAGGCGAAAACCCTTGCTGCGCGCGAGAAGGAGTGGAAAGAAGCCTATATCAAGAAACACTACGAAGAGGACGACGACTTCTAATTCCAGCAACAGTACAACTGCTTCAGCAGTACCCAAGACGGAGGCCCACCAAGGCTTCCGTCTTTTTTTTTATTCTGTCTCTGTTCTATGAGGTGACGTGATTAATATCGTGTATGCCTCTGACTGTTCCTGAGTGCTTTTGGATTTTTGTGCAAACTTTTGAAGAGGTGGTTAATAACAATAAAGATCGAAACAAAAGACGATCAAATTCAGAGTTGATAGGAGTAGTAAGATGGAGAACGAGGAATACTTAGACGGATGCGGTAAGAAGTTGATGGATCAGAAAGAACTTGCACAATATTTGATGGTCGCAGAGAAGACTCTTGAACATTACAGGTGGAAAGGTGTTGGTCCACGTTATATCAAAATTGGCAAATTGGTCCGCTACAGAGAATGTGACGTGATCGAATGGCTTAAGGCGATCATGAAGGCAAAGGAGGCGATTAACGAGAAGCAACTTCAATAATTCAAATGTTTAAGCAGCAAATGCAACCAACGTAACGAAAGGAGAGCCTATGGCTGATAAACAAAAAGCTCCGTGCGAGGAGCTAATTATTTTTATACGAGGTATTAAAGATGAAAAATATAGATATGAAACAGGTAGCACTTGATTACGCAGCACAGGGGATTCCTGTGTTCCCATTATGGAAGAACGGAAAGGCCCCAGCAATCAAGGGTGGAAACGGTCACAAGGATGCAACTACAGATACATCTGTTATTAACCAGTGGTGGGACCAGTATCCAGATGCAAATGTAGGAGTTCCAACAGGTGTAATGACAGGATGGTTTGTGCTGGACATTGATGAGAAAAACGGTGTGTCCGGCAGCGCATCGTTGAAAGCACTGGAAGCAGAGCATGGTGAGCTTCCCAAGACAAGGAAAATCGTTACTCCTTCAGGTGGAAGGCATCTGATCTTCAAGCATCCAGGTGTTACAGTTCCATGCAGTAAAGGTCTCGTCGGTCCTGGTCTCGATATCCGATGTGATGGTGGATATGTCGTAGCACCACCGTCAGTGATCGACGGAGTCAGCTATCAGGTGGTCGATGGCACCGCAGAGATGGCAGATGCTACTGAGTGGCTGGTACAACTGGCTCTTGGGCAGAAGAGTGCTGGTGGTAGTGATGTTGTGCATGAAGGTGGTAGAAACGATCATCTTTTCAAGGTGGCGATGGAATGCAATAGACAGAACCTGCCATTTGCAGAGGCTGAGGAGGTCGTTGCTGGTGCTAACAGCAAGTGTGTTCCTCCGTTACCAGGTAAAGAGGTACAAAGGACTCTTGCCAGCGCGTATAGGTACGAGGTTGGTGCTGTCCCTCCTGAGATCCTAGAACTGAACAAGACACATGCCGCTATCAAGATGGGAAGTAACTGTTGGGTGCTGGAAGAGATCACCTGCCCAACGTTCAATAGACCAGACTTTGAGCTGATGAGCGTCAAAGGATTCAAGGACTTTTATTGCAACCGCTATGTAGAGATCGAGGGCAAAAAGCAGAAACTTGGTGAAGCATGGTTTGGACATCCGAGTCGTAGGCAGTACCAAGGACTAACATTCAATCCAAGGGCTACCCCCGAGGGGTATTACAACATCTGGAGAGGATTTGCTGTGGAGCCAAAAGAAGGTGATTGCAGCCTTTACCTAAAGCATATCGAGGAGAATATTGCCAATGGTGACAAAGCCGTGTACGACTACCTGATAGCGTGGATGGCCCAGGTGGTGCAACGTCCAGACGAACTAATCGGGGTAGCTGTAGTAATGCGAGGGTCTATGGGGGTGGGCAAGGGCGTTTTTGCTAATGAGTTTGGAAAACTCTTCGGCCAACATTACATGCTCTTGAACGATAGTAGCCAGCTTGTAGGGAAGTTTAACGGTCACATGAAAGAGAAGTGCTTGCTGTTCGCAGATGAAGCATTTTGGGCAGGTGACAAGGCAGCAGAAGGTAAGTTGAAGTCAATGATTACCGAGCCAACCATTAATATAGAAATGAAGGGCAAGGATGCCTTTCCTATAAAGAACAACCTCCACATGTTGTTTGCTACCAATAACGATTGGGCCGCACCAGCAGGACCGAGGGAAAGAAGGTTCTTCATCATTGACGTTGGGGAGAAGCACCTTCAAGATCATCAATATTTTGAGGCAATAAGCCGTCAGATGGATAGTGGGGGCAGGGAAGCTCTGCTGCATTATCTGATGAACTACGATATCTCGAACATGAACCTTAGACAATATCCTCAGACGGCAGCTTTAAGGGAAGCGAAGCAGCTAAGCTTTACACCAGTCCAAAAGTTTTGGCATCATGTGCTCGAAACGGGATGCTTGCATTACTCGATTGAGGGTGGATGGGGTACGGGCGTTGTCCAGACCGAGTATCTGTACAATGAATACCAGAAATTTGTTCAAAGTATGGGAACCAAGCATAAGGCAACCGACACCGAGCTAGGTATGCAACTAAAGAACATGTTGCCCACACAATCATTTAAGAAGGAGCGTAGGACCTTCACCGGTCTTGGAATGAACGGGAAGGCATCTGAAAGAAAGAATGCTTATGTGTTTCCGTCGTTGGAGGAGTGCAGAGAGGCATTCAACAAGTTCGTAAGTGCTGAAATGGAATGGCCTAGCGAGTAACGGAAGCTTCAGACGTAACATCAAGAGCACCCCTTTTAGTAATGGAAGGGGTGTTTTGCTATCTGGATCAAGTGTCATAGGTGTCACACCCTCGAAAACAAGGTGTGCCAGCGCAAACCCGCATGGATACTAGCTCTGCCATGGGTGTCATACCTGTCATACCTTATATTGATAAAAAGATAGATACTCTCTCCTATATGTCCTATACCTCAATATATTGGCGAATAACAAAAAAAGGTGTGACACCTATGCCAGGTATGCCAAAACCGCATGAATACTGGGTTAGTAGCTGTCATACCCTTTAAGGAAGGTGTGACACATCAGCCAAAGGTATGCTAGCGCTCTTTTGAAAGCATTTTATAAAGTTAGCGTAGCCTCCTTCAGCACAAGTAAGCTCTCCAATTAGCAGAATGGTCAACCCCACCCCTTACCTGCATCGAGATATAAAGACCTGCCAGAATCGAAATTTGGAGCTCGTAGATGGTAAAGCTTTAACTAAAGCTAACCTTGTGATATAACATTTCAGCTTTTACCCTAACGAACAGGAGACATCTATGCCTCTCCAAAAACAGATTTACCTGTTCAAGGTTGTCCCGAACGGTATTTAGCCCTCTTGTCTGTATGGTTGGATAATTCATTCTTGATATTCGCGAGGAGGAAGAGTCATGGCTGTTGTTTCTATAAAGTGGCATTGGATAGATTGCAAACCAGGATTTGATTGGAAGGAACATATAGTCCCGCAGTTAGAAGATCTTGGAATATCTGAATATGATTTGAAGTCATCTGTTTATGTAATAAGGGTTGCTGGGTATTTCGTCATAAAATACCCAAAAGGTAATTCGCCTGTTTTATATGTAGGGGAAGGCAATTTCAAAGATCGAATCAAAAAACATGATGAGTGGTTGAAAAGCTTAAATGAAATCGTGCATGATTTCCCGTTTCAAGTAGCCTTTTGCTTGCCGAAATGTAAAGGTAATAACCATTGTAAACATCAGGATACGGAAGCTGCTGTCTTGCATGCTTTTAAAAAGAAATATGGCTTGGCACCGTTCAAAAATAAGCAAATGGAATATGCAAAGATTGATCATGAATATGCGCCACATAACCCGTTCAACGAGGCTTTTAATATTGGCAAAGGTATCCGGTATGGATGGGCAATAGAGCCGCTTCCTTCAAATCTATATTACGAGACATACCACAGAGTTTAGTGTCAGAGATCTCAAAGCATTCCCTGCGCCACAGTAGTAGGGTGTCGAACTCCCGAGACAGAGTATGGTAATGGAGGCTGCATGACCGACATAAAAAGCAAGATGGCGGAGTGCGATGAAGTTATTATATTTAGAGGAAAATGGGAAACGGTTATTGAAGATGATAGGATCCCTCTGTCTCTGATAGTAGCGAGGGTAGGTGCAAATGTGCGATCTCCTCTATTGTTTTTATTTGAGCCTAACCACTATGGTGGGGGCCGGGTATCCCCATTCGTCTCATTAGTCAAGCCACCGGATGATTTAGGGGGGGATCTGATAGAAATGGATGTGGAGCTGATGACTATATCTGCACCTAAGGCGTTAATCCAATCGCTCGGCATGTTTTCTTCTGATGAAATCGTGTTAGTTGGAATGGCTGATGCCTTCGAAGTTTATCCTCGGGATGTTTGGACTCAGATTGAAAGGGAGGAAGTGGCTAACTCTGAGATGAACCAATAAAGCCTAGTTGTACAGTCTGCCTCCAACTCTTTTTTGTTAACGCCAATCCTGCAACGCAAATTGACCTTGTCGTATAGTGGAGGTGCAATGGTAAATCTAACGTTTGCTAAAAGCGTAGACGATGTCCGTGGTTCCCTAGTCTCTTTCCGTGCTGCCATAGTGGAAAACCCAGTCATTTGTGCCTCTCTTGCCCAGACTGCCATATATTGGGTAATAGACCCTGATACAAAGGACTTTGCACCAGCAAAATTTGCGGGATTCAGAGGCATGGACATTAAGACATATGAGGTGGCCCGTACTGGAAAAAGTTCAGGGGATCTATTTGATGGCTATCAAACAAGGCTGGTGATCGAGTCTCTTGCAAAAAATTCCTCTAGATCTTCAAAGAAGATGCAGCGTGCTCTGATTACGTGGTTAACTTCTCGTTTGGGTTCAAACGCCATAAGTAATGTTAAAACAGAGAAATGGAGGTTTGTCGAGCTCCCTCCACCTGCACGATACTGGGCTTTTATGGCCACACCTGACATCTATGATATTGAATTGGCAATAAAAGAAGTCGAACAAGATACTTGGATAGTTGCAAAAAGTGACGTAAGGAAAGGCGACAAAGCTATCATTTGGAAAGCGAAGGGTAAGGAGGATAGACGCGGAATTGTTGCTCTAGCAGAAGTTTTGTCCGACCCGCAGGCGATGAACGAGACGCCTCAGCAGATGAAGTATTACAAGGTGCTAGAGAGGGAGGAGCCGGCAAAGCGAGTTTTGATCAAGTACTCCGTTCCACCTGGTTTACCTCTTTGGCTCGATGGTGACGAAACAGGTTTGTTATCATCCCTTTCGGTAAGCAAAGCTACAGGTGGTACCGTCTTTAAGGTAACTCCCGGTCAGTGGTCAGATCTCTTATCCCTTCTAGGTGATGATGCATCTGGGCCATCAGAGAAAGTACTCTTGAAAGAGGTTGGAAAGTCGCAATATAAAGACGGCGTGCGAGTTGATAAGGCGTTCCACCCTATCTTCAACCCCGAGGACAGCCGTTTCTATACAAAGAGAGGTACGGCAAGGCCGATCAGAGTGTCCTTCAACGGTAAAGCCTTCGATGCAGAGTACCGTTTTGAAGGAACAAAAGCGAAGGACGTAGATCTCCAGCGCATAGGCTTCCGTACTCCCTTGATAGAAGAGTTCAAGAAGGTCTTTCCTCACCGTAAAGGGTTCTTCAGCATCAAGATAGGAGCCGATCTCGACCACTTCATTTTTGATTACCAGCTCAGTGAAGACATATACAAAGAACGGCTAGAGCAGGACATTGTAAAATCAAGGAAAGACGGGAGGGAAGCAAGGCTGAAAAGGTTAGCAGAGGCGTCCAAGAAGCCAGCATCTGTTAAGGTTACATCAACTGCTTTTTTCAGGAACTCAGATGTCATTGTGGAGGTTTTGGAGAGGGCTGGTGGTAAGTGTGAAGAGTGTCTTCGGGACGCTCCATTTTTGCGCGCAAAGGATAAGACTCCGTATTTGGAGGTGCATCACAACATTCCCCTCTCTGAAGGTGGATTCGATTGTGTTGAAAATGCAATAGCGGTCTGTCCAAACTGCCATAGAAGGCTACATTATGGCTGAGATAAGATTAAGACTATTAAGGGGTTGGTTTTGACATTTACTGTTAGTTAGCATGAGAGGGACAGCGTGGATTTTTTGTATAGCAATTTAAGTCCAAATGATTTCGAGATTCTTTGTCAAGATTTGATTTCTCATATCATAGGTGAGAGATTCGAAAGGTTTAAGGCTGGCAAGGATTCAGGGATTGATTTGCGCCTTCTCAACCAAGGCGACAAAATAATTGTCCAAGTAAAACACTGCCCAGGATCTTATGGAAGTAGTCACAAAAGTATGCTTAAAAATGAGTTCAAAGCAGCTATCAATCATTTTAAAAACGGTGAACGTTACATTTTAATAACTTCACTTGGGTTGTCACCCCTGAACAAAAGCGAGATTAAGGGGATTGCCCAAGGGTTGATCAGGTCGGATGATGACATTATAGGTATTGATGAAATTGAAGACATTTTAAAAAAGTGTCCGGATATTGTAAAAAGACACTACAAGTTGTGGATTTCAAGCACTGCGGTAATGATGAGACTGTTGAACAACGGGATATACGGTAAATCTGATGACTATTTAGCAAAGGTACGGCATAAAGTTAAACTATTTGTTACTACCAATAAATTTTCAGAAGCCCAACATCTTTTGAGTAACAAAAAACTGTTATTAATAACCGGTGACCCCGGAGTCGGTAAGACGATGTTAGCTGAGATGTTAAGTCTGGCGTATGTTGGGAAAGAGTATCAATTTATTTACGCAGATGATGTCAAGGACGCTGATGAGGTGTTTGATAAAGAAGCTAAGCAGATATTTCTCCTCGACGATTTCTTAGGCTCCAACTATTTGGAGTTTATTGAAGGGAAGATGGAGAGCCGTATCCTAAGGTTTATAGACCGGATAACAATGTACAAAAATAAAAAAATGATTATGAATTCAAGGACTACAATATTTAATAACGCACTAATGAAAGGTGTACATCTTCAGGATAAAGCCTGGAAAGACATTGACTGTATATTGGAAGTTAAGAATTATACTAACACAGAAAAAGCGCAAATATTGTATAATCATCTTGCTTTTAAAGGGTTAGAGGATTGTTATCTTGAATTTGTAAAAGTAGATAGACGATATTTAGACATAGTAAAGCACAAAAATTTTAATCCTCGTATTATTGAATTCATAACTAGCGATGACAAAATTGAAGGAAAAAAAGGAGATGAATACCTCTCATTTGTAATGGAATCATTGGAAAATCCATCTTCGATTTGGGAGTCTGCTTACCGCAATCAGATCGACGATGAATCAAAAATATTAATTCAATGCCTTTTCTCCTTTGGAGGATCCGTATATGAATCCAGGCTTAAAAATGCTTTTGAAAGAAGATTGCAAATAGAAGTTGAAAAATCAAATATTAGAACTTCTGATTCTCCATTTAACAACGCACTCAAGATGTTGCTAGATGGTTTTGTTAAGCGAGAGATCTTGAAATTGGGATCTCATAAATATGTAACTATTTCATTTATTAACCCATCCATTTCTGACTTTATGGTTAATTATGTGAGAAGTAGAGTTGAAATTGCAAACAGAATGTTTTCATCGATTGCATATATTGAACAAATGTCAATTTTAGTTCAATATTCTGTAATCGAAAACATAATGGACATACAGTCATTTCAAGTAATGATTAATGACCCTGAACAATTTAGCAGTATGGATCACGAGAACAAAAGTGTAGCCATTCTTAATATGATCTATGAAAACAAAATTTTGATCGATAAAGAAGTACTTGTAAAATTACTTAATGATGCGCTCGTCGATAACATAAAGTCATACGAATTAGAGGGTGTCTGCAAATCACTTCTTGCCGCTACTGACTCATTAAATACAGACGAAATCCAAAGCTTATTTCCTAATGGGGCAGATTATTTCAAAAGGTTACTCGATGGTTGTCGAGATTTTGCCGACCTGGACATGGTGATGTCAGCAGGCGAAAGGCTAGGAGTTAATGCCCACCGTATTGTCAAAGGCAGCAAGGACATAAGACGGGCGATTGATGATGTAGTAGAGCTTGAGTCCAATCTGCTTCTTGCAAATGATTATGACCTCAATAATGCATATGAGGCCACACGTGTCAAACAACGCTTATCGGCATTAAAAGGTGAAATAAGGAACAAGCTAATAAAAACCGGCATCAGATATAAAGGATCGCTTTGGACTTTTGATAATGCTGATATAGACGAAATAGTTAACAAGAACATAACTGCTAATGAGGAAGGGGACGATGAAGTTGTGAATAGTACGTCCAGTGATGGTGGTGATAGTGACTTTGATATCGATGCTGTTTTTAGATCTTGAGTGTGGGCTGAGGAGACGAGCACAATAACCTTTAGGCCATCAGCCTTGGTGGCCGATGTTTCTATGATGCAAACTTTATTCACTGAACTCTGAGTATTTGAGTTTAAGAAACGGAGGATGCCAATGCTAAGTGGACGATTTGAGAATTGTTTCGGTTTGCGAGTTTTTGATCTTAAAGCTATTAACTTTACAGGATCTAACAAAGCAATAATATATGCACCTAATGGTGCGATGAAGACGTCGTTTACGAAATCTATCGATCTAATTCAGGCAGGTAATGCTCCTATTGATAGAATTTTTGGTAATGCGACATCTTTTACGTTGACTTATAAAAATGTGGGCGTTAGTCACCTTGACAATAATGATGAACTTAAGTCATTAAAAGCGTATGTGATTCATTCCTTTGATGAGGAATATCAGTCTGATAGCATTTCAACTTTGTTGGTTGATAAGAGCCTTAGAGAAGAATACGATGAAATATATATAAGTCTTAGCAAGGCCATAGATTCCTTTGAGAAGCAGTTGAACATGAAGTCTAAGGTGGTAAAGAAGGGTATCCGATCCGTTTTGGCTGCCGATTTTGGACTCGATGAAGCGTCAGAATGGGGTGTAATATTGCCGACAATAAAGTCTGCACTTGAGGGATATAACTACAAGTCCAACTTTAAAGATGTTTCATATCAAACATTATTTAATTCTAAAACGACGCCTATACTATCAGATGTTGAATTTAAGAGTAATATTGAAAAGTACATAGATATATATGATGGACTGCTTAGTAGATCTCTTGTTTTAGCTAAAGGGTTTGATGATCACAACGTTATTGAACTTGGGAAATCCTTTAAAAAAAATGATTTGTTTAGGGCTAGTCATGAAGTTAGGATGAAAGATGGTACAAATGTAAAAAGCGTAAAGGACTGGGAAGATAAGCTAGCCGCTGAATTGTCAACCTTGGAATCCTCAGCAGAACTGAACTCAGTTTTTAACAAAATTGGTAAACTACTCAATGCGAATATAGAAGGACAAAGTTTAAAGCATTTGTTAGATGCTAACAGGTTTGTTGTAAAATATCTCAATGATCCAAAAACCTTGAAAAGGCTGTTGTGGTTGAACTACATCGCGGAACTGGAAAGCGAATTCTTAAACATACATCAAGTCTTCATTGATGCAAATATTAATATCCAAAATATTTACGATGAAGCTAACCGTGAAAAAGATGCCTGGGAAAGAGTAGTATCTGACTTTAATAATCGATTCATGGTGCCATTTCAGATTAGGATAAAAAATCAGGCTAACATTCTGCTGAAAGGTGAAGCTCCAAATATTGTTTTCGTTTACAGACAAGGTTGTGACGAGGTTGAAAAAACTCAGAAGGACCTTATGGAAGTTTTGAGTATGGGAGAGAAGCGTGCTCTCTACCTTTTACATGTTTTGTTTGATATTCAAAAAATTAAGTTAATAGCTAATTCTACGAATATCAATTATCTGGTGGTTGCAGATGACATAGCTGACTCATTTGATTACAAGAACAAATATGCTATAGTGGAATATTTAAAAGAAATATCGGATGTCCAAAACATCGATCTGCTAGTATTGACACACAACTTTGATTTTTATCGTACCCTCGCTGGGAGGCTAGATATCAAAAGGGAAAATTCATTCATCGTCCAGCGTGACACAGATGAAAATTTAATCATGTCTAGAATTGGTTACCGCAGTGATGTTTTTAAACATGAGGTTGTGAAAGGCATTTCAAATGGTCAGATTAATAACGATAAAAAGAAAAAGTGGCTCATTGCATCAATACCCTTCATACGCAATTTGTCAGAATATAAGGGCGATGATGAAGTTTATATCTTTTTAACTGAATTGTTGCACCTTAAGGAAAAAACCGAGTCTATTACAATAGAGACGTTGTGGGCAGTAATATCAAACATTATAACCACAGGGCCACTTGTTATTGACAACAAGGATGCTAAGGTCATTGACTGGATATTTCAATTAGCTGACGATATTTGCGCGAATCTAACAGAGGAGGTTCATTTAGAAAATAAAATTGTAATGTCAATCGCCATACGGCTGCGCGCTGAACAATATATGAGTTGCTTATACCTAAAATTAGGGAAAGAACCTCCTATATGTACAAGCAACCAAACGAGACAGTGGCTCGCTGGCCTTCAAGGTAATATCGACGAAGACAAACGTAAGATCCTAGAGCAAGTCAATATCATGACTCCAGAGAATATACATATAAACGCTTTTATGTACGAGCCAATAATAGATCTTTCTGACTGGCATCTTAAACGACTTTATGAAAGTATCAAGGGCTTGGCCGTGTAAGTATTTTATTCTAATTTTTTTCTGAGTAGGAGGTTTTTCTATATTGACAAACCTCCTTCTTTTAGAGGAGGCAATAGGGAGGGCGTTTAATATTTTGTGTGAGAGGTGACTATTCTGATGCCAATTTCTTTAGGATTAATATCGCCACCCCCTTCCTTCCCTTATCCATCATCCCCAACACCTCTTGTCCTCAAAAGGTACTGGGAGTTGAATAAGTCTTAATCGTTATCTGGAGGTGAGTGGCTATAGCTTCCAGGTTGCCCTGAGACGAAGCACTCTTACCACCCTCTAACCTCGATATCTGCTTAGGAGCAACCCTACCTTCTCAGCTAACTTCTCTTTAGATAGCTGCCTTGCCTTTCTTACCTCTCTGACTCTTAACCCAATAAGTTTTGGCGTCTGAAGGTGCCGTGTTGACAGTCTCTAATATTGTAGTACGGTTACTTTAGTCGTTAAGTGCGGAGGTTTCATATGGGAAGGCCTGGATATCTTTATGCTCTGATTAACCCAGCGTTGGAGGGGCTTGTTAAGGTCGGAAAGACAGGAGCTAACCCCGACAAGCGAGCAAATGAACTTTCTACAGCCACTGGTGTACCTATGCAGTTCATGGTTGCATACAGCGTCATTGTATCGGATTGTGACCTTGCCGAAAAATATGCACATGGGCTACTCGAAAAGGACGGGTATCGTGTTAGTAACAACCGAGAGTTTTTCCGGGCACCTCTTTCGGTTGCTATAAAGGTCATCGAAGACACTGCAAATTTTATAGGTACTTTATCAGAAGATAAATTGAACTCATTGCTTCAAGACAGGCCATCCGATAAATCAAATTTCCAAACCCAACAGGCATGGCTGGAATTGGAAAATGAAGCGTACGAGTATTGGAATCATGGTTGGCGGAGAGGCCCTGAGAGGACGTATAAAGAGTATGAGGAACATGTAGACAAATGCATAGGTTTATGGTCAAGGGCCGCTGATGCTGGTTCTATACGATCTTATTACATGCTTGGTTCAACACATCTTGACTATGCAGAACAATTAGAATTGGAAATCAACAACTGTCGTACTTTTTGGGAAAAATTATTTGGCGACGACAGGGCGCAACGAAGATATCATCATATTAATGAAGGTCTTGAATGTCATAGATTAGCACTGAAAAATGGTTATGAAATGTCGTATGCTGCGTTGGCATGTTACTTTGGAACTTCAAATAACGTATCCGAAGCAAAAAAACATTGGGATTGTTTTTTTCAATCTTCAACTTACCGACATCGTATTGATCCCCATGACGATTTTTCTTTGTATGTTACCAGCTATCGCAACTTTTTGTGCATGAACCTGAATATTGAATACAATGAAGCTAATTATTTAGCGAATCAAAAGTTTGATACATAGGTAGGTGAATTTTATGGGTAAACCAGATTTGTTAGAAGATTTATTGGCAATGCAATATGTCTTTAGCGATAGATCAAATGAAAATTCAAAAAATAGTAAGCCCGTCTGTAAGATTTGCGGGATAGAAATGGTTTATGACAAAGTGGAAAATATATGGACGTGTGTAAGATGTAATTAGTAATGCAATTTACTCAGCTGCAATAGTCCCCATAACGCGCCACCCAGCTCTGTTATTCGGAGCTAATTCACTGCCCCCCCCACGATAACTTTCTAAGTCACATAGATTCAAAAGCATTTAGACCTGTTTAAGTAGCTATTTTGTATAGTTTATTGCTCTAGCATCCCACTTAACGTTCCACTCGGTTTATTTTTAGTTAATCACCTCTCAATCACTTCGAATTAATACGAATCATCGAAGAGCCAGACAATCGCTGTCTGGCTTTTTTATTTCAAAGGAGGAAGAGCAATGACCATGACACCGATCACCCCAACCCTGAAGCTACCCACTCACCTGGACAACGAAGGTATCCACCTCAACAGCCTCATCATGAAGCACAACGGGAACAATTACCACCTGTACGCCAGCACCAAGGACACCATCTACATTTTCAGTGAAACCATCGCCCTGTATGTCCTGACCATCAACAGAGAGCATGGAACCATCGGCCTCAACGCTTACATGTTTCCAGAGCCATTCCCCATCAACTCCTTCTACATGCACTCGGTAAAGGAGATCAGAGACCTGTTCGGTTCCAAGTGGGAGCAATTACCAGCCATCGACATAACCCTGGAGCTCATAGACTACCTTATGTAAAGATTATGATTTAGGTTGGTCGGCACTGAGTGACTGAACTGTTTTTAGGATTTCGAGAGGAGAGAAGGGCTTGGCGAGGACAC
>MTLC01001146.1_pt1 | contig 17750 bp, 12 predicted proteins | sample 1982451 | NCBI WGS metagenome assembly MTLC01 (sample SAMN05710165, study PRJNA340218) | biofilm metagenome | isolation source: sample SPH anode biofilm adapted to +100 mV | place: USA | collected 2012-02-03 | reverse complement strand
GAGCGGTCCCTCGCCGTGCTGCACGGCCTCCTTCTGCGGAGGGTTCAGATTGTGGAGCAGTTTCATGGTTTTCCTTAAGGCCCGCCGGGGCTTAGGCGCCCCGGGAGGAAGCGCCTCTTTATACCACCTATGCCCCGTTCAGGTCAAAAGGGAATCTGCCTACAGCTTCTCCAGGGCCTTGGCGAGGGAGCCGCGCAGCGGTTTCGGGAGCAGGGCGAACCTGACGCCGATCCCCCTGGGGCGGGTCTTTCCGCTCTCGTCGATCCAGACTACTTTGCAGGGGGTATCTACTGCGGTGCCGTCGGGAAGGGTGAAGGAGAGATGGATGACATTTCCCGAATTGGCGACGAGATCGGTAGCCAGGTAGGCACCCTCCACCCCCAGGTCATGCAGCGTGCAGGGTGCAAAGACCCCGTTGCAAGAAAGGGTGGCCGGGAGGCTGCAGGGGACGCGTTTTTCGCGGCGGTCGATGTCCGGGATGAACTCGCGGGCGATCTCGAGAAAGCGGTCGCGGCCGGCGGGCTTGGTGAGGAAGTAATTGCAGCCGGCGGCAAGGCTCTCTTCCCGGTCCGACTCAGATGAACTGGAGGAGACGATCACGACGGGGGTGTTGCCGTGCGACGGGGTGGCACGGATCGCCTTGCAGCAGCTCGCGCCGTCCATGTTGGGCATCTGCAGGTCCATGAAAACGACGCGGGGGCTATGGGATTGGACCGCTTCCAGCGCCTCGACGCCGTCGCGTGCGGTGACGATCTTTACATCGGCGTGCCGGAAAAAATCTCTCTCGATTTCGAGGAACATCTGCAGATCGTCAACGAGCAGAATGGTGGGTTGCAATGGCATCTTCTCCCTGTGGGGGTAGGTTTTTGAATATAGAATTTTTCAAATAAAATACGACTTACCGTGTGCCAAGTCAAGGTACAGCAGTCCACAGAGCCGCTTCTGTCCGCTCATACGCCTTGCAGGGCAGCACGATCCCCTCTTTAAACCGCACAAACTGCCGGACTTGCGACTTTTCCGGGCGTGAGAGCGCCGTAAGGCAAAGTAAGACAAACTATGACATTAAAATGGGCCAGCAACTTATATATGGCGTGAGCAATTATTGTTATCTTTCAATGGCTTTCCTGGACCGACCCTTAAAGCACCACTCCCCCGGAAGTGGGAGGTTGGGAGGGGGAAAGCTGGCCGGCAAGAGGACGGAGCGAGCCCCACGATCATCCTCTAATCAGGATCCCCTTTACCGCCGCCCGGTGTATGGAGCAGCCGCTTTTATGACAGCAAACAGCATGACCCGCATCCCCATCGTCGCCCTGGCCTACGCCGTTCTCGGCGCCCTCGGCCTCGCCCTGGCCATTCCGCCGGGCTATGCGAGCCCGGTCTTTCCCGCCGCCGGGCTCGCGGTCGCCGCGGCACTCTACTTCGGAAACCGCATCCTCCCCGGCATCTGGCTCGGCTCCTTCTTCATCAACCTTGCCACCCCCTGGTACCACGGCACGCTGCATGCGGATGCGGCGGTAGTTGCCGTGCTTCTCGCCACCGGTGCGGCGCTGCAGGCCTACGCCGCGGCAGCCCTCGTGACCCGGTTCCTTGGCGACAAGTGGCGCGTGCTGGAAACCGAGCGGGATATCGCCTGTTTCCTCGTCTGCAGCGGGCCGGTCGCTTGCCTCGTCTCGGCCACCGTGGGAATCGCGGCACTCCACCTGGCCGGCATCATCCCGAGCGAGGATCTTGCCTTCTCCTGGTGGAGCTGGTGGAGCGGCGACACGTTAGGGGTGGTGCTATTCGCTCCGCTCACCCTGATCTTCCTTCTCAGGGAATCCCCCTGGAAGGAGCGTTTGCTGAACGTCACCGTCCCGATGGCGGTGACCCTCATGCTCGTAACGGCGTCCTACCTCGGCATCGCACGCTGGGAGCAGAGACAGCAGGAGGCACAGATCGCCGACCACGGCAGGAAGCTGACCCGGCTGCTAGATCACCGCCTGATCGCGCACCAGGAGGCGATCGCAGCGCTGCGCCGGGTGATCGAGATGAACCCGGAGATGACCTTCAGGCAGTTCGAGTATTTCACCAGCATCACTTTGCATGACAACCCGGACATCTTCGGGCTGAGCTTCAACCCCTTCGTACCACATGCCGACCGCGGCCGCTTCGAAAGCGCAATGGCGGCCAAATCCCCGACCGGCAGTTTCAGGATCACCGAGAGAAACAGCCGGAAAGACCTTGTCCCCGCCGGAGCCCGCCCGCACTACGTCTGTGTCGGCTACATCGCTCCCATCGCCGGGAACCTCCCCGCGATAGGTTTCGACATCAACTCGGAGCCGATACGTCGCGCCGCCATCGACAAGGCCCTCAGTACCGGGCGCCCTGCGGTCACCGCGCCGATCCAGCTCGTGCAGGAGCAGCAGAAGCGGGTGGGGGTACTGTTGATGCATCCCGCCTACCGCCGCTCCGGCACGGCGGTCGCGACCGACCCCGCTTCGCCTCTGGGGTTCGCCGTCGCCGTTATCAAGGTAGACGAGATGATCCAGATCGCCATCCGCGACCAGTTGCCCGAGGGGCTGGAACTGCGGGTCAGCGATCCCGCGGCGCCTGCGTCAAAACGCGTCCTCTTCCAGTCGGCAAGCGCGCCGCAACCCGCCGACTCCTACGCCTGGCACGGCAAGCTCACCATCGCCGACCGCCACTGGACCGTCGACATCTTCCCGACCTCCGAGTACCTCGCCCATCACCGTTCCTGGATCGCCTGGAGTGTCGGGATCGTCGGGCTCCTCTTCGCCGCCCTCCTGCAGGTGATGATGCTCGCCATGACCGGACGCACCTCGGTTATCCAGCGGCGGGTATCCGAACAGACCGTGGCCCTGATGCAGGCAAAGGAACTGGCGGATGCGGCGAACCAGGCCAAGGGGGAGTTCCTGGCCAACGTCAGCCACGAGATACGCACCCCAATGAACGCCATCATCGGCATCGCCTATCTCATGCGCCGAGACGCCACCGGCCGCCAACGCCAGCAACTGTGCAAGATCGACCGGGCCGCCCGACACCTGCTCGGCATTATCAACGACGTACTCGACTTCTCGAAGGTCGATGCCAAGAAAATGACTCTGCAACCTACCGTGTTCGGCGTCTCCTCCATCATCGAAACGATCCGCTCGGTACTCGCGGACCGGATCGAGCAGGCCCAGGTGGATTTTATCGTGGACGTACGCAACATCCCGCGTCGTGTGTACGGCGACGACCTGAAGTTGGAGCAGATATTGCTCAACTTCGTCAGCAACGCGTTCAAGTTCACCGAGCGCGGCACCATTGAGCTGATCGACGAGAAAATTCGTTGCGAAGGGGAACAGGTCTGGCTCAGGTTCTCGGTGCGCGACACCGGCATCGGCATGACATCCGGGCAGCAGGAGAAGATCTTCAATGCCTTCGAGCAGGGAGACGGCTCCATGACCAGGCGTTACGGCGGGACCGGCCTTGGCCTCGCCATTTGCCAGCGCCTTGCGGAACTGATGGATGGGCACATCCACGTCGAAAGCACCCCCGGTGCAGGTAGCACCTTCTCCTTCGAGGCACCTTTCGGCTTGGTGGACGGCGCCGAGGTCACCGATCGCAGCGTAGCAGCGGCAACGGCGCGGGCCGAGGCGGTTGACGTGGAGGCACGCCTTGCCCCCCACGCCGGCCAAAAGATCCTTCTTGCCGAGGACAACCCGCTCAACAGGGAAGTCATCATCGATCTTTTGCAGCATGTTGGACTCGAGGTGGAGGCGGCGGTCGACGGCGAGAAGGCGCTACAACGCGCCCGGCAAAAGCGTTATGACCTCGTGCTTCTCGACATGCAGATGCCGGTAATGGGGGGGATCGAAACGGTGCAGCAACTGCGACAGCTTGCCGGGTATGAGTCGACACCCGTGCTCGCACTGACGGCGAACGCCCGGGAAGACGACGTGGAAGCCTGCCGCCGCGCCGGGATGAACGCCCACATCAGCAAACCGGTCGATCCGAACCAGCTCTACGCCACGCTGCTCAACTGGCTGCCGAAGCCGACCGGCGCACCGCGTCGCGTGGAAGACCGGACCACGACCGAGGAGGGTCCCAGCGCCAACGACCTCATCATGGGGATCCCGGGGTTGGACGTCGCAACGGGGCTGCGCAGCTTTCGCGGCAACGCCGCGCGCCTCGTAGCGATGCTGTCGCGCTTCACCAGCTCACACGCGGCGGACGCCATGATCATCGAGGAGGCGGTCGAACAGGGGAACCTGGCAGCGGTAAGGCATCTCTCCCACAACCTGAAGGGGACCGCGGGGGCCCTCGGGCTCGCTGCCATTCAGCGGGCCGCTGGGGAGGTGGAAATGGCGGCGAGGGAGCAGCAGTCCAAGGAGGATCTTTTGCTGTTTTGCCGGAACCTGCAGAGAAAATTCGCCGAGGTTTCTCCCTTCCTGCAATCCCTTCCGGGAGCGCTCCCGGTGCCGGAGGCGGCCGTTCCCTGGCCCCGGCCGCGTGACGGCATGCAGCGGCTGCATGACCTCCTTGCCAACGACGACATCGAGGCGGTACAGTGCTTCGACGAGTTGCGCGGCATGCTGTCCGAGGCTGGGCAGGACGATACCCGGGAACTGGCGCGACACGTAGAGGCCTTCGCCTTCGACCGGGCGCTGGTGCAACTGGGAGCGATGATGGAGCGTTTTCAACAGGCCCCGAAGTAAGAGCGGATGCCGGTTTGCGGCAGGGCAACGAAACGAGGAGGGTTTGATGAACAGCAAGAACGAGCGCCCGACGGTCCTCATCGTCGACGACACCCCGGATAACCTCGCCTTCATGGGACAGCTTCTCAAGGACGATTACCAGGTGCGCGTGGCCACCAACGGGGCGAAGGCACTGCAGATCGCACGGGACGCGCGCCATCTCGACGTTATCCTGCTCGACATAATGATGCCCGAGCTCGACGGCTACGAGGTGTGCCGTCTCCTGAAAGGCGATCCCGCCACGAGAGAAATTCCCGTCATCTTCCTGACCGCGAAATCGGATCCGGAGAGCGAGCGCCGCGGCCTGGAGCTCGGCGCCGCCGACTACATCACCAAACCGATCAGCCCTCCCATCGTTCTCGCACGCATCAAGACCCAGTTGAACCTGAAGGCAGCCGCCGACTTCATGCGCGACAAAAACGAGCTTCTGGAGCTGGAGGTGGCGCAGCGCACCGGGGAACTGCAGAAGTCCAACCAGCAGAAGTCCAACCAGCAGAAGTCCAACCAGCAGTTGCGGCTGCTCGCCGCACGCGTGGAAACGGTAGCGGAGCAGGAGCGCATCGAGATCGCAAGGGAATTGCACGACGAGTTGGGACAGCTCCTGACCGCCTTGAAGCTCGACCTCGCCTGGCTCAAAAGGCGCTGTCCCGAAGGGGACACGCCGGTCGCCGGTAAGATCGAGGCCATGGACCAGGTGATCAACGCGACCATCGGGACGGTGCGGCGCCTGACCACCGGACTGCGCCCGAGGATGCTGGACGAACTCGGCGTGGTTGCGGCGATCGAGGCGGAAGTGCAGGAGATGCGTAACAGGCACCTGGAGTGCACCCTCGACGTCCCGCGGCGCAACACCGCCATCGACAAGGAGCGCCAGGTGTCGCTGTTCAGGATTTTCCAGGAGAGCATGACCAACGTCATGCGCCACTCGGGCGCCACCCGTGTCGAGATACTCCTCGACCTGGACGAGGAGCGTGCCCTGCTGCAGGTGACCGATAACGGCTGCGGCATCGGCAGCGCCCACGCCAACAACCGTTCCCTCGGGCTGGTCGGGATGCAGGAGCGCGCGCACCGCTGGGGCGGCAGCTTCGAAATCCTTGGCACCCCCGGTGCCGGCACCACGGTCCGCGCCGTCATCCCGCTACGCGATCCCGCGGCAGCGTAGCCCTCAGCGCACCTCCCCCGCCCCCGGCGAAAGCGGCGGAAGTCCCCCCACCCTGGCGGCATTGCCGCCGCCGGCTGCACTCACCTCTCACCTCTCCCCACTGACACTTCCCATGCGCTTGTCGTAGCGGCCTTTTTTGTTAATATTCTCCAATGTAATTTCCAGCCGGGAGATCCTCATGGGAACGGGACGGGACATACTGATCGTCGATGACAACGAGGTGGTGACTTCGGTCCTGGTCGAACTCTTCATCAAGGAAGGGTACAACAGCTCCGGGGTCGCGACCGGCGAGGAGTGCCTCGAGGAGCTGCAGCGCACCCCGTACAAGCTGGTGATGCTCGACGTGCGCCTGCCGGGGATCAGCGGCATCGAGGTGCTGCGCGCCATCGGCGAGTCCCACCCCGGCGTCGACGTCATCATCATGACAAGCCACGTGTCGCTGGAGACCGCGGTGCAGGCACTACGCCTGGGGGCCCAGGATTACCTCTTCAAACCCTTCGACGACCTGGAGATGGTGCTCGCCACGGTTAACAAGACGCTGGAGCGCCGTCGCCTCATGAGCGAACACGACGACCTGGTGCGCACCCTCGCCGACCTGGCCGTCGAGAACACGCGCATCATGAAGGAACTGCGTCAGGCGAACAGCGACCTCGAGGAGAAGGTATCGCAGCGGACCGCGGAACTGTCCCGGGCCAACCTGCACCAGAAGGCGATCATCGCGGAGCTTAGAGAGGCCAAGGAGGCGGCCGAGGCGGCGAACCGGGCCAAGTCCCAGTTCCTCGCCAACATGAGCCACGAGATCCGCACCCCGATGAACGGCGTGCTCGGTATGGCGGAGCTTTTGCTGCACACCGGCCTGGACCAGAGGCAGCGCGGCTACGCCGAGATGCTGCACCACTCCGGGGCGTCGCTGCTCGCCATCATCAACGACATCCTCAACATCTCGAAAATCGAGGCGGGGAAGCTGGAGCTTGAGAAGATTCCCTTCGATCTGCATGACGCGGTGCAGGGGGCCGTCGAGCTGTACCGCGAGGTCGGACGGCGCAAGGGGGTGGCGGTCGAACTCGAGATGGCGGCGGAGGTTCCGTGCCATGCCGCAGGCGATCCGAACCGCCTGCGCCAGGTGCTGATCAACATCATCAACAACGGCCTCAAGTTCACCGAGCACGGCTCGGTTCAGGTCCGGGTCAATCTCGTCGAGGAAAGCGACGCGGGGCATTACGTCGGGTTCGAGGTGAAGGACACAGGCATCGGCATCCCGGCGCAGTCGCTTGGCGCCGTCTTCGACCTCTTCGCCCAAGTGGACGGCTCCACCACGCGCCGATATGGGGGGACAGGACTTGGGCTCGCCATCGCCAAACAGCTGGTCGAGCTGATGGGAGGCGAGATCGGCGTCGAGAGCGAGCCGGGAAAAGGGTCCATCTTCAGCTTCATCGTCTTTCTCGGCAAGGCGCCGCAGGCACCGGAGCTTCAGCAAGAGACGCCTCGCCAGGAAGCACGCACGGGCGAGGAAAATTCCGCGGCGACCTTCGCCGCACATGTGCTTCTTGCCGAAGACAACCCGGTCAACTGCGAGGTGGCCCACGCCATGATCACCGCGCTCGGGTGCCAGGTCGACGTGGTCCAAAACGGGGTGCAGGCGATCGCCGCGCTCTCCTGCAAAGAGTACGATCTCGTCTTCATGGACTGCCAGATGCCGGAGCTCGACGGTTACGAGGCGACCCACGCGATCCGTTTCAAGGAGCGTGGAACCGGCAGGCATACCACCATCGTCGCCCTCACCGCCCACGCCATGGCCGGCTCCCGCGAGTTCTGTCTCGGTGTCGGCATGGACGACTATCTCAGCAAGCCCTTCAGCCTGGAGCAGCTCCGGGAAGTGATGTCAAGGTGGCTGCAGCCCTGCTCCCCTTCGGACTTCATCTCTCCGTGACGGTGAACCTGTCGAAGAAAACATAGGAATCGGCCTTCGACCAGAGGCCGATGCGGCCGTCGACCTGTTCACTCCAGGGCTGGTCCACATACTTCACCCCGTTCAGGTATCCGAGTATCCTTTTCCCTTCCACGACGAGCTTGAGATCGTGCCACCTGCCGGACGGGACCGGCACCTTGCCGGCCCACTGCACCGTGGTCCGCCGCCCCTGCTCCATACGGAACAGGACCAGGTTGTCCTCCAGTGCGTTGGCGCGCAACAGCAGGTAGTCTCCGTTCGGCTTGATGTCGAAGGCAATCCCCGCCGCCTGATCGATCATGCCGCTCACCCCCTTGAAGGCCACCTCGATGCTCCCGCCCCGGAAGTTTCTGACCTCGTTGCAGATCGACAGCGGGAAGTAGCGGTACCGCTCCAGTCCCGCAAGGAATTGCGGGGCGCCCGCGCCGTAGAACGCCTTCGCCTTGACGGGGGCAGCCGGAGCCAGGACGCCCTGTTCCCAGCTCCGGCCGTCGACAGCGTAGACGGCACGGGTCCCGTCCCGGTCCACGTGCCAGGTCCCGACCAGCGCGCTGAAACTCCGCGCTTCGGCTCCCGGCCTCTCCCCGGCAAACCCGATTTGCCCTTTCGCCGAGGCCGGAAGTGCCGTAGCGGCCAAGGCAGCCGCCGTCACCAGTATCGTCAATATTTTCGTGCAGTTTCTCTTCACCTGGCTCATCTGTGAGCACTCCCCGCGCATTTTTGTCACCCCTGCTTGACCTTCAAGGTGAAGGTCACCCCGTTCATATCGGTCTGATCCTCGGTGTAGGAGCGGCTGTTGTAACGGTTGAGGTCGTAGATCAGGCGCGCCTTCACCGTGTAGGTGCCGCTTGGGAGCGCCGGGGTCCAGGTGAGGATGCGCTCCTCGCCGGCCCTGATGATCGCCTCATGCGGCCCCTGCGCATCGGCCTGGCTCGCCGCGATCGCATCGGGACGCTTCTTGTCCTCCTCGAGGAATTTCCTGTCGTCCGGGCGGGGGCCGTAGGAAGGGGCGAACATCCATTCTCTGGTCGCTACGGGCTTGCCCATCTGGTCCGACACCACGACGTTCAGGTAGACGGCGCGACGGTTGGAACCGGTGGGGACCGAGTGTCCCGCGCCGATGTTGATCAGATGAAAGGCGAGATCGGCTTTCCCCTCGCCCGGCTGGCTGATCGCCATGCTGAGCGCACTCGCCAGGCGCTGCTGGGAGCGCCCACCGGTCCACAGGTGCCGCGCCACCGGGCGCTCCGGGTTGTCATAATCCTCGGCGACCTTGCGCATCGTGCGCGGCATGTGGCAATCTTGGCACTGCTGCTTGCCCAGCCCCGGTTTGAAGAAGTCCTCGCGCCATTCGAGGAAGGTCTGCGTCTGCTTGCCTGCCACCCGTTTCCCCATGCTGTGGCAGTAGGCGCACATGGCGGACTTCTGTATAGCGGGATCGGCCACCGTCTCGTGCGGCGCATTGACGGCATGGGCGGAGCGGATCTTCCCTTCCGGGGTGAGATGGCAGCTCGCACAGGTGATGCCGATCGCCTCCTTGTCCTTGCCCCGGGCCTTCGGCTTTGTCATCTCGGCGATGTTGATTTCGGGGATGGCGAAGGGCTCGGGGTAATGGCAGACGTTGCAGGAACGCCCCTCCTCCTCTGCCTCTCGGGCATGCACCGGGTACTTCTCTGACCCGGCGAAGGCGTGGGCGGTGGCGGTAGCCGAAACTCCGGCAGGCATCGGTATCGCCTCCCCTTCCTTCTGCGGAATGGTGGTCGGCCGGTAGTGCAGATCACTGCCGAAGCCGAAGGCAAACTCCCGGTAAATGGCCTTGTGGCAAGCACCGCAGGTCTCGGAAGGGGTGGCGGTCCCCTGCGGGAAGGTCATCCCTCCGGCACCGGCGGACAGCGCCGTTCCGGCCAACAGCATGGCAACGAGCGCCGTGCATCCCGAGATGATCGTTTTTTTCATGTTTTTCCTCCTCTGGCGGCCGTGCCGCCTTTGCCGTACCACGTTACGTGCGGTTTATGTGATCGGAAGCAGGATGCTGAACCTGCAGCCCCGCCCCTCTTCGCTCTCCAATTCGATCCTGCCGCCGTTCAACTCCACCGCCTGGCGCGAAATGGCGAGGCCAAGCCCTGCCCCCCCCATCTCGCGAGAGCGTCCGGGGTCGGCTCGGTAAAAGCGGTCGAAGATGAGCTCCCGGTGTTCCCGCGCGATTCCCGGCCCCTGGTCCTGCACCTCGAGCGCGGCCTCGCCCCGCTCCGTCCTGCGCACCCGCACCTCGATGCGTCCTCTCGGCGGCGAGTACTTAACCGCGTTGTCCAGCACGTTGATCAGCGCCTGGCGCAGCATCTCCGGGTTCACCACGGCGCAGAGCCCCTTTTCGGCCCGCAGTTCGATCGTCTGTCCCTTTTCCTCCGCCAGCACCCCGATGATCTCCACCACGTCCGCCGCCACCTGCGCGAGCTCGACCCGTTCCCTCACCACGGAAAGCGCCCCCACGTCACCGCGGCTCAAGGTCAGCAGGCTGTCCACCAACCTGGTCAGCCGGTCCGATTCCTCCAGCATGCTGGCAATTACCTCGCGACAGCCGGCGGCATCCAGTTCCCGCTGCAACCCTACTTCTCCCACGCTCCTGAGCGCCGTGAGCGGCGTGCGCAACTCGTGCGAGGCGTCGGCGCTGAAGCGGCGCAGCCTTTCGAAGGAATCCTCCAGCCGCGCGAAGGTGCCGTTCAGCATCAGCGCCAGGCGGCCGAACTCGTCGTCGGAATTTTCCACCGGGAGCCGCTCGGAGAGCCGCTCCGCCGTGATGGCACCCGCCCGCGCCGTCATCGTCTCGATGGGAATGAGGACCCGACCGGCCAGCAAATACCCGCCCAACACCGCCACGAGCACGGCCAGCGGGCTCCCCACGAGCAGGATCACCGCGATGCTTTCCAGACTCGTCCTCAGCGTCTGTTCGTTCTCGGCGACGACGACACGCGGCTGTCCCGGCAACTGCAGTACCGCGTTCCTGATCCGGAAGGATTGCCCGGCGTGTGAACGCCAGGAGCGAGCGGGACCTTCCGGCACCTCGGCGAGCGCCTTCTCCAGCACCTCCCTGCTCCACCCGGGCGTCTCGGCGACGACCACGTTCCCCTGGCTCACCTGGAAAAATTCCACCGAGCCGTGCTGCGCCAACTCGTTGATCTCGAACGGCTCCTCGCGCAGCACCCGCGTCACCGTGGCAAGGTCGCGCTCCAGTTGCGCGTCCATCTCGCGCAGCAGGCTGGCGCGGACGAAGAGGTAGACCCCGAGCGCGAAGGCGATCACGATGGCGGCCAGGGCGGCGGCGTACCAGACGGTCAAGCGCAACCGTATGCTGCGCGGTCTGAACATCATTGCCCTTCCTCCATGGTGAACCCAAGCCCTCTCACCGTCCTGAGCAGCTTGCGCTCGAACGGGCCGTCCACCTTGCGCCTTAGCCTGGCGACGTGCACGTCGATCACGTTGTCGAGCGGGGTCGAGCGTTCCTTCACCTGCCAGACGTCCCGCGCCAGCATCTCGCGGGTCACCACGCTCCCCTGATTGCGCAACAGGTACTCAAGGAGCTGAAATTCCTTTACCGTCAGCTCAATTCCCTCGCCGTCGCGCTTCACCTTCCGCCCTACCAGGTCCATCTCCAGCCCCCCCAGGGAGAGCTTCACCGGAGTCTCCTTCTTTTCCCGGCGCAGTATCAGCCTGATGCGGGCCAACAACTCCGGGAACGCGAACGGCTTCACCAGGTACTCGTCCGCACCGCTGTCCAGCCCGAGGACGCGATCCTCGATCGAGTCGCGCGCGGTCAGTATCAGCACCGGCGTCTCAAAGCCGCGCTTTCGCATGGTGGTAAGGATCTCGAGCCCGTCGCGCCCCGGCAGCATCAGATCGAGCAGGACCAAATCGAAGGCGCCGGCACTTAGCTGGTAGAACCCATCTTCACCGCTGTAGGCCACGCTCACCTGGTACTGCTCGGCCTCGAGCCCGACCTTCAAGGCATCGGCCACCTTCTTCTCGTCCTCTATCACCAGCACGTGCATGCACGCTCCTTGAACTGTTCGCAGTATCAGCGAAATCGGTCATCCGTCTCAACTGAAGTTGTTCTGACAAAGAAGTAAGAATAGCCGTCGGAGCGCCGGGTTACCGACGCACGGTCGGTCCGCCTGGTTCGTGACGGCAGAAGTTAAACCTGAAGTGGGCTTTGCACGATACCCGTGCGGGAGAGAGGGGTGCACCGTTGCATGGAGGTGAGTGTGGCAAAGGCGTGGATCAAGGCTTCAGTTGATCGAAAAACTTTCCCTGATATTTCGCCGTCCCGATGCAGCGCTCGAAAACGAACTGGCAGATCCTCGTCCCCGGGTAGAGCGCCAGCGGCTTGTGCCCCAGGTTCACGATCTCCAGCACCTGCCGGTTCGAGATCCCAGGCTGCATGAACCCGGCCGTGACATGAACCGCCAGCCCGAAACGGGCGAAGCGGCTTCTTCCCTCGAGCCATCCGGCGACCGTCTCGGCAAGCGTTATGCGCTCCCTGGTGATGCCGAGCACCATCTCGCAAGGTGCGATGGTGATGAATTCCCCGTCCGCCACGGAGACGGCTTCGGTCACGTCGGCGAAATCGGACTCGTTGTGCACGTGGCAGAGCCCGGTCTGCTTCTTGAAAATCCTGAAGTCGTTTCCCAGGGTGAGATCTACGGAGCCCGGCCCAATCTGGGAAGGGTCCAGCGGCTCTATGGTTATCTCCCCGCGTCCAATCGCCGCCGTTATTTCCCGGCCTACGAGTATCGACATTTTGCCACCTCCCTAGTGTGTGCGGCCTTCCTTATCCGCGCAGCCCCATCGCCCTCTGTACATCCACCACTTCGTTTCGCACTGACAGGTGTTCCAAGGTCCACACAAGCCACATAAGCCCAAGCATCCCGGCGAGAGGGACCAGGCTGATCGCGGTAACCGGGAAGGGAACCACCGGGTGACACGCCCCGGCAGACGCTGGGTTCCCCATGCCGATCATGAGCCGGTTCAGCGTGGTCGGCGGCACCATCAAAAACGCCCCGGCCATGAGAGCTGCGTTGGTTGGGACGACCGGGAACTGTTGATCACCCAGCCGCTTCGCGACGAGGGCGGCCGGGATAGCTGCCAGCACGAGATAGCAGTTCCAGGCGACCGGAGAGATCAAGATGCTGACGCTGACCATGAGGGCGAAGGGAGCATCAAAGGATGATCTCGAAAGACGTGCGGAGGCAAATAACCCCGCCCCGAGCACCACCACCGGCGCAATGAAAGCAAGGGTCCCGGCAAGTTCGGGTGCGCTCCATACCGGAGCAGCCTTCACGCCGCACATAACCGGCGAGTCGGTTCCCGCGAAGAGCCTCCCGGCAATGCCCCAGACCGAGAAGTTGGAAGCGTGCCCCCGATACAGCGAGGAGACCAGCGGCCCGACCTTGGTGTAGTAGGCAATAACGGCGTCACTCCCGATGACCATGGCGGCGACGCCGTTGGCCGCGAGGACGGTTAGGCCAGCCGCAACCACAGCCTTCCAGCGTTTCTGCATGGCAAGGAGAAACACCAACGGCCATGCGATGAATTTGATGGCGATAGCGGCGCCGAGAAAAAAGCCGCCGCCGGCTTCCCGACCGGTTTTCAGCAGGTACCAGGTCCCGATAAGCAGGGCGAGTTTCAGGGTCATCAGTTGGCCGAGCACCAGATCCTGAAAAAACGGGCTCCAGGTGACTGCGAGAAAGGAACAGGAGAGCACGATAAAGGGCGCAGGACGCAGCTCCAAACAGCGCAACACCCCGTACACCGAAGCCGCCACGAGAGCAAGCTGGATGACGAACCACGTCTGCACCGCGTGCTGGTAGGAAAGAAGACCAAGCGGGGAAAAGAGCAGGCCGACGGCAGGGGGATGTGGCGTGGGATGCAGGAAAACCGCGGTGCTGATTGGTCCAAGGAAACGCGCCGCCAAGTCGGGGAGAGGTGCATAGGGATCGGTGCCGGCAAGAACCGCCTTAGCCAGGAGGTATTCCTGAATGAAATCCTTCTGGTGAATGTACTCGGGAGAAAAGTATTGGATGAGCCGCCGGATGGATAGTATGCCGAGGACGGCAATGAGAGTCGCCAGGACCGGCTTGGCGAAGGACGGCATCGAGACGACTATCCTCTTTATGACGTGTCCTGACTCAGCCACACCCCCTCCGCTCCATTCCATCAGGCATTGCCATCACACAAGTATCAGTGCAATTGTAGCGTTCTGCTCAGCTTGCGCCACTTGAAACCGAGTGAGTAAACGAGTCGATAGGATACTACCTGTGTAACGGAGGTCAAGCTGGGGCAGGACGAACGAGCCGGCGTGCGGCTTCGAAGCAAACGGCTTTAGCTCAAAATTGGAACGTGACTAAGGTTTCAGCACGAAAAAGGGGAGACGGCTTACGCCGTCTCCCCTTGAAAATTCCACTACGGTAAAACCTATTCCACCGTGACGCTCTTCGCCAGGTTCCTCGGCTGATCGACGTCGGTCCCCTTCAGCACGGCGACATGGTAGGCGAGCAGTTGCATCGGGATCGAGATGATGATCGGCATCACCTCATCGCCGTCCTCCGGAACCTCGAGGGCAACCTCGACCTTGTTGGCCACCTCGGCGTCCCCCTTGGAGCAGACCGCGATGACCCGGCCGCCGCGGGCAATGACCTCCTCCATGTTGGAGAAGACCTTCTCGTAGGTCGCCCCCTTGGGGACCAGCACGACGACCGGCATGTGCTCGTCGATGAGGGCGATGGGGCCGTGCTTCATTTCGCCGGCCGCGTACCCCTCGGCGTGAATGTAGGAGATCTCCTTCAGCTTCAGGGCCCCTTCCAGGGCGATCGGGTAGTTCATGCCGCGGCCTAAATACAGGAAGTCGCGGGCGGAGAGGTAGTTCCTCGCCACCTTTTCCACCTGCTCGTTCAGCTTGAGCGCCTCTTCCATGAGGGCGGGGACGCGCACGATGGCGGAGATGAGCTTTCTCCCCTTTTCCACGTCCATCGCGCCGCGGGCGCGTCCGAGACGGATGGTGAAGAGGTAGAGGGCGATCAGCTGGGTGACGAAGGCCTTGGTGGAGGCAACGCCGATCTCGGGGCCGGCGTGGGTGTAGATGACGCCGTCGGCCTCGCGGGCGATGGAGGAGTCCACCACGTTGCAAATGGCGACGCAGGCGCCGCCGCGACGCTTGGACTCGCGCATGGCGGCCAGGGTGTCGGCGGTCTCGCCGGACTGGGAGATCAGCATCACCAGGGTGTTGTCGTCCACTACCGGATTTCTGTAACGGAATTCGGAGGCGATATCCACCTCGACCGGCACGCGGCAGTACTCCTCGATGAGGAACTTGCCGACCAGCGCCGCATGCCAGGAAGTACCGCAGGCGACGATGCAGATGCGGCTGATATCTTTAAGCTTTTCGTCGGAGAGGGCAAGATCCTCGAGGTAGACGTCACCCTGCTCTTCGCGGAGCCTGCCGGCGATGGTGTCGCGCACGGCACGAGGCTGCTCGAAGATCTCCTTGAGCATGAAGTGCTTGTAGCCCCCCTTCTCCGCCATGTGCGGCGACCAGTCGATGTGGCGCGGCTTCTTCTCCAGCAAATCCCCCTGCACGTTGCTGAACTGGGCGCTTCCACCCTTGAAGACGGCCATCTCGCCGTCCTCCATGAAGATCATGGAGCGGGTGTGGGAGAGGATCGCCGGGATGTCGGAGGCGACATAGAACTCCCCTTCGCCAAGTCCCACCACCATGGGCGCGCCGTGCTTCGCGGCGATCAGCTTGTCGGGCTCGCTCTCGCTCACGATGCAGATGGCGTATGCCCCGCGCAGGACCGCGAGGGCCTGGCGCACCGCGCTCTCGAAGTTCCCCGTCCCCTTCATGTACTGGTCGATCAGGTGCGCGATGACCTCGGTGTCGGTCTCGCTCTTGAAAACGTGCCCCTGCGCCTTCAGCTCCTCGCGCAGCTGCAGGTAGTTCTCGATGATGCCGTTGTGCACCACGACGATGGGACCGGCCTGGTGCGGATGGGCGTTGATCTCGGAAGGACGGCCGTGGGTGGCCCAGCGGGTGTGCCCGATGCCGACGGTACCGACGACGGGGCTCGCCGCGAGGAGCTTCTCCAGGTTGGAGAGCTTGCCTTCGCTGCGCCGGATGCTCGCCTTCCCATCGCTGATGGTGCAGATACCGGCCGAGTCGTAGCCACGGTACTCGAGCTTTCTCAGCCCTTCAATGATGATGGAGGTGGCCTCCTGGTGGCCGGTGAATCCAACGATTCCACACATGTATGACTCCGTTTCGTCGATTTCTTAATTAATAAAGGGAAGTTCCCAAGACGTTACAGGATAACATCTCGTCGGAAGCAGCAACAGTTATTTTTTCCTGAGGGTCCACCCCTCTTTGTTCACCTGCGGTGCGCGGGCGATGGCAAGCGAGTCGGCGGGGACGTCCTTCGTAACCGTGGTTCCCGCGGCGATGAGGGAGTTTTTCCCCACCGTGACCGGGGCGACCAGCTGCACGTCGCTCCCCACGAAGACGCCGTCCTCGATGACGGTCTTGTGCTTTTTCACCCCGTCGTAGTTGCAGGTGATGGTACCGCAGCCGATGTTCACGTCGCGGCCGATGGTGGCATCGCCCAAGTAGGTGAGATGGGAGGCCTTGGAACCCTCGCCCATGAAGGCCTTTTTGGTCTCCACGAAATTGCCGATTTTAACGTGGGCCGAGAGCTCGGTGCCGGGGCGTAGGTGTGCCATCGGGCCGATGGCGGCATCGGGACCGACGACGGACTCCTCGAGCACGCTCCCCGCTTTCACCGCAGCGTCATCGGCGATGCGGCAGTCGACGATCAAGGTGTTCTGTTCGATGCGGCAGCGCTCGCCGATCACGGTGTTGCCGCGGATCACGGCGCCGGGATGGATCACGCTGTCGCGCCCGATCTGCACGCCGCTCTCGATGTAAACCGCGTCCGGGTCGATCATGGTGACGCCAGAGAGCATCAGCTCTTCGTTGATGCGCCGGCGCAGCACCCGGGAAGCTTCGGCCATCTGCACCCGGTCGTTCACCCCGGAGATCTCGCGGGGGTCGCCCACCTGGTAGCTGCGGCAGGAAAGTCCCTTCGCCCGCGCCTGCCGCACCACGTCGGTCAGGTAGTATTCCTTCTGGGCGTTGTTGTTGTCCAGTTTGGCCACCGCCTCAGAGAGGAAGGCGCGGTCCACGCAATACACCCCCGCGTTCACCTCGCGGATCAGGCGCTCGGCTTCACTTGCGTCCTTCTGCTCGGTGATGGCCACCACGTTGCCCGCCTCGTCCTTCACGATGCGGCCGTAGCCTAACGGGTTCTCCACCGTCGCGGTCATGACGGTCACGCAGGCCCCGCTCTCCGCGTGCGCCTTCAGCATGGCGCGCAGGCTCTGCTCGGTCAAAAGCGGCGTGTCGCCGCAGAGGATGAGGACGGTGTCGGCATCCCCGTCTATTTCCGACATGGCGCAGGCGACCGCATGCCCGGTGCCGAGTTGCTCGGCCTGGAGCGCGAAGCTCACCTCGGTCCGCCCGGCGAAATGGTTGCGTACCTTCTCCTGCTGGTGCCCCACCACGAGAACGCAGCGCTCGACGCCGGAGGCGAAGGCGGCGGTCACGGGCCACTCTATCATGGGCGGACCGGCGACCGGATGCATCACCTTGACCAGGCCCGATTTCATCCTGGTTCCCATACCGGCTGCCAGCACTATTGCTGATGTCTTGTTCATGGTTTCCCCCTTGTGGCCCAGCAAATTGTTCTTTTTTAACAACAATGCCACCCCAGGTCAAGCTGTTTCACCGCCGGGTTTCCACGCACCCCACCCTTTTTATCGTTTACTAATCCGTCACTTACGGCTATAGTCCTGCGGTGGA
>MTLC01001771.1_pt2 | contig 17768 bp, 12 predicted proteins | sample 1982451 | NCBI WGS metagenome assembly MTLC01 (sample SAMN05710165, study PRJNA340218) | biofilm metagenome | isolation source: sample SPH anode biofilm adapted to +100 mV | place: USA | collected 2012-02-03 | reverse complement strand
AGATCATTTAAACCACGAAAAGCACGAAAGGCACGAAAACTGCTAGATGAAGAATTTCGTGTTTTTAGTGTTTTTCGTGGTTAAATGTAATCTGAGATTCAAAATTCAAAGATTGGCTACCAGAGATTAGCTGCTGGCTACGGGCAAATGATTAGCTACTAGCTACTAGCTGCTGGCCTGCCTGATGCACGTTGCCAGATGCCAGAAGCCAGATGCCAAATGCCAGATGCCAAAAGCCAGATGCCAATATGATAACACATAATCAATAAATCGTTGAGGGAGTAACAATAGAGATGAAAACACTAATGACCAGAACAGTATAGCGTCTTGTTTATTTGAATTAATTCTAAATTAGCAAAACCAATATCGTAATCGTTTGCGAATTAGTGAATAATTGAGTTAAAAAGCTTAATTTCGTGACACATAATAATAAAATCCAATAACAACAAAATCACATATTTATGGCAAAAGTTGTAGGCGATATTGTAATAGACATAGAGCGTTGCAAAGGCTGCGAAGTATGTACGACAGCCTGTCCGCAGGATGTCATTGCCATGGCTAGCGAAGTTAATGGTAAAGGTTACCATTATGCTATGAAGGTTAATGGCAACTGCATAGGCTGCTCAAACTGCGCTGTAGTTTGTCCCGATGCTGTAATAACAGTGTATCGTGCCAAAATATAATGATCAATCACAGATAAAATAAAAATCAAGGGATGAAAGAACTGAAGTTAATGAAGGGCAACGAGGCAGTAGCAGAAGCTGCGATCCGAGCCGGATCCGATGCCTATTTTGGATATCCCATCACTCCGCAGAGTGAAGTACTGGAATACCTGATGGCTGAAAGGCCATACGAGCGTACTGGTATGGTTGTTTTGCAAGCTGAGAGTGAAGTAGCAGCCATTAACATGGTATATGGCGGGGCTGCCTGTGGTAAAAAAGTTATCACGTCATCATCTAGTCCCGGCATCAGTTTAAAGATGGAAGGGATCAGTTATATTGCAGGAGCAGAGCTTCCTTGCGTTATTTTGAACGTTGTTCGTGGCGGTCCCGGATTGGGTACCATTCAGCCATCGCAGAGTGACTATTTCCAAGCTACTAAAGGGGGCGGACATGGTGACTATCGCTTGATTGTTTTGGCGCCTGCTTCAGTGCAGGAGATGGCAGACCATGTAAAACTTGGTTTTGATTTAGCCTTTAAATATCGTAACCCGGTTATGATTTTATCAGATGGTGTTATTGGCCAGATGATGGAGAAGGTTGAATTATTTGAGCAGATGCCAAGATTGACTGATGAAGAGGTAGCCGCAAATTATCCTTGGGCAACCACTGGGAAACCAGCAGGAGTACCACATAGAATTATCACCTCTTTAGAGTTAGATTCTTCAAAACAAGAGAAGCATAACCACCATCTTCAGGAGAAATACCGTAAAATTCAGGAGAATGAGACCATGTACGAAGCCATTCTTACCGAAGATGCCGAGTACCTGATCGTTGCTTTTGGATCAAGTGCACGTATTTCACAGAAGGCCATTGATATGGCACGTGCGAAAGGTATAAAGGTCGGTATGATTCGTCCTATTACCCTCTTCCCTTATCCCAGCGAAATCATCAACAAACTAGCTGATCAGGTTAAAGGTATCCTGACCGTTGAGATGAATGCTGGTCAGATGATCGAAGATGTTAAACTTGCTGTAAACGGTAAGGTAAAAGTTGAACACTTCGGAAGATTTGGAGGCATGATTCCAAATCCTGAAGAGGTAGTAAAAGCTCTTGAACAAAAAATTATTGGAGGATAATCCATGGCTGAAACATTTGACAGACCCGAAATCCGTACTCCGGAAAACCTTGTATATAGCAAGACAAATGTATTGACCGACAACATAATGCACTATTGCCCAGGTTGTGGTCACGGTACAACTCATCGTCTTTTAGCTGAAGTCATCGAAGAGATGGGTATTCAGAGTGAAACAATCGGTATAGCTCCTGTAGGTTGTTCTGTACTAGCCTACAACTATTTCGATGTTGATATGCAGGAGGCTGCTCACGGAAGAGCACCCGCCGTTGCTACAGCAGTAAAACGTCTATTCCCTAATAAATTTGTCTTTACTTATCAGGGAGATGGTGACCTTGCTGCAATCGGTACTGCTGAAACAATTCACGCCTGCAACCGCGGTGAGAATATGACCATTATCTTTGTTAATAATGGTATCTACGGTATGACCGGAGGACAAATGGCTCCTACCACACTTCCAGGTATGCCTACCTCAACCAGCCCCTATGGCAGAGAAGTTGCCACTATGGGAAACCCTCTTAAAATTACTGAACTTATCGCTCAATTACCAGGAACATACTATGTAACCCGTCAATCGGTTCATACTCCTGCTAGTGTACGTAAAGCAAAAAAAGCGATCCGTCAGGCAATGGAAAATCAAAAACTCAACCGCGGTCTGAGTTTCGTGGAGGTGGTTTCAAACTGTAACTCAGGTTGGAAACTTACTCCTGTTAAAGCCAACAAGTGGATGGAAGATAACATGTTCCCCTTCTACCCTCTTGGAGACATTAAAGTCAATGGCGAATTGGTAAAGTAATCACAATTAATAAAGAAGAAAATCATGACCGAAGAAATAATCATCGCCGGTTTTGGTGGACAGGGTGTGCTTTCCATGGGTAAAATCCTCGCCTACTCTGGCATTATGCAGGATCAAGAAGTTAGTTGGATGCCATCTTATGGTCCCGAAATGCGTGGTGGTACAGCTAATGTCACCGTTATCCTTAGCGATGAGAGAATCAGTTCTCCCGTTTTAAACGCTTTCGATACAGCCATCATCCTCAACCAACAATCAATGGATAAGTTTGAGAAAACCATCAAACCCGGTGGTACCCTTCTCTACGATCCAAATGGTATCACTCACCACCCTACCCGTAAGGATATCAAAATCTTTAGAATTCAAGCCGCAGAAGCCTCTGCTGCTATGGGTAATACCAAGACCTTTAACATGATCGTTTTAGGTGCCTTTTTAAAAATTAAACCCATCGTTAAGATGGAAAATGTAGAAAAGGGACTGAAAAAATCACTACCAGTCAGACATCATAAACTTATCCCCATGAACATGGAGGCTATAACAAAAGGTGCTGAAATAGTCGAAGAAGTTGCTTAACTTCCAGATTATCTAAAAAAAAGAGGGAATAACTTCCCTCTTTTTTTTTGCCTTTAAAGCTGCCGGTAAATCCTATTCAGTCATTATCATCAAACTATTCAAAAATAATCCAGAAGCAAGGGATCAAATTTCCATTTGAACGGCTTATAAGTCTAAGTTGACAGGTACCTGTTTAACAAATGTAAGTAGCTTTATATAGGGATCAACACTTTATTAATGAATTATGCTTAAATTTATAACACATAGAATAGATATCAACTAACAAAAGGGATCCCCTTATTCGATTCTCTGATTAATTTCATACTAAAAGTATCGGCCACAAAAGTAAAAGTCATCGATATGCTAAACTTTCTGAAAAGGATCTTTAATAACGAGCCAACCTACACAACCAAAACACATGGGTCAGATTCTGAAACAACACAATCATTCTTTTCTTTACACGGAATTGATTTTAACACTTTTACTGACCATGTTCTAGATAATATGACTGAACTAGTTTGGGCAAAGGATCTTGAAGGAAGGTATATTTATTCAAACAAAGTACACAATGAGTCATTTCTCTTTACCACACATAGTCAGGAAGCAATTGGAAAGAATCATACATGGTTTGCCGAAAGACAGAGAAAAGAGGCACCGGAAAGAGAAGATTGGCACACTTTTGACCTTGGCTGTTCTGACAGTGACAAACAAATAATAGATACCGGTATACCGGCAAGGTTCATTGAGAGTGGATATATCAAAGGAAAGAAAATTACCCTTGATGTTTATAAATCGCCTATTAGAAATGCAAACGATGAAATTATAGGTGTTATTGGCTCAGGTCGGGATATTTCCCATCAAGCTACTATCGAGGAGGAACTTGCCTCAAGTCGTATTCAAAACGAAGCCATCCTATCCGCCATTCCTGATATGATGTATCTTTTCGATTATAATGGAAATTTTAACACCATCCATACAGGTAATCAGGATAATACAGATAGCCATTTTTCTGATCAAGGCATAAGAAATATTAAAGATCGTTTTGATAAAGAGTTTGCTCTTGATACACTTAATAAAATCAGGCTCTGCCTAAAAGATGGAACCCCTTTTACCAGTAAATATAAACTCACCACACAAAAAGGGACACTTCATTTCGAAGCCAGGCATGTCAAGCTAAGCCAGGATAAAGTATTGGCCATTTCGAGAGATATAACAGATAGTCTAATCCATGAGAAAAGCTCAAAACAGCGTCAGAGACTCATGAAAGCGATAAATCTTGCCAACTCAGAGCTTTTAATCAACCAAGAGTTGGATTCAAGTATACCTAAAGCCTTCGAGATTATTGGGATAAATAGTGATATCGATCTGATTCAGTTTTTCCAATCCACTGATAGAAAGAATAACTCTCAGGAATATTCTCTTCATTCATTTTGGAGGAAAGAACCTGATTATCCATTGATAACCACTAAAGATTTAAAGACATTTAACCTTTTGGGTGAATCTGAAAATGACTTTTTCAGAGTAAAAAGAGGACATATAAATCAGGAAAAGTCAACTGTTTATAACGACCGACTTCATCCAAAACTTATGGGGATGGGCATCAACTCCTATGCAATAATTCCAGTAAAATCAGGGATAAAGGAGAATGGGGTACTTGTTTTTGCGAATTGTCGTTCTAATGCTCCGTTTGATGAGGCAACACTAGATGCACTCTCTACGCTTGCAGTAAGTATCGGTGGTGCATCAACCAGATTCGAGACTGAAACACACCTGAAACAAGTTTTAAAAAAGGTAGAGGCCTCCAACCTCTTAAAAAACAATCTTCTTAGAAATATAAGTCATGAACTTAGGACTCCACTCAATGGGATTCAAGGATTTAGTGACCTCTTGGCATCTGAAGATCTTGATTCATATACAATGGATCTGGTGCGACAGATCAAGAAAGCTTCAAAAAGATTCACATCCACCCTGCATAATCTCATGATGCTAAGCCAACTTGAGGATGAATCAGAATGCCCAAAACCAAAACCTGTTAGTATTGACCTCTTGATTAGTCAATTAATTACTGAACAAGAAGAGTCAATAGCAAAAAATAACAATGAGATAGTTGTAGAAAACAAAGTCCACGAATCCATCATTCTATCTGAGCCATATCTTGCTCAAATTCTAACCCATCTATTAGACAATGCAGTAAAGTTCACACTAAATGGAACTATTAAAGTCAGTGCATTCATTAATGAAAATGCAAAAGAAAAGAAGATTCAAATAGAAATCTCTGATTCAGGGATAGGTATTGAACAAGAGTTCCTCGATATTATTTTTGAACCATTCAGGCAGGTCAGTGAAGGAACCACTCGTAATTATGAAGGCTCAGGCATTGGGCTTACAATAGCAAAAAAGCTCACTGCATCATTAAATGCAGAACTAAGCGTAAAAAGTCAAATTGGAATCGGAACCACTTTTACCCTTACCATCCCATTAACAGGAACAATGATTGATTCTCAGATTTCTCATACAAAGAATTCTGAAAAGCCCGATTCAACAAAAAAACCCACAATTTTAGTTGTTGAAGACAACATTGTAAATGCCAACCTTGTTAAACTCTATCTGGAAGAACTATGCGAGATTGTCATTGTAAAATCATACAATGAATCTATTCAGGCATTAAATAAGATTTCATTTGATGCCATTCTACTTGACATACATCTTGGGAATGGCCCTGATGGGTTAGAAATTGTTAAAGAACTTAAGAAGAAACCTCTTGAAAAAGAGATTCCAATAATAGCTGTTTCGGGCTTTGATACAATGGCCGATAAAATAAGATGCAACAATGAAGGGATAAACTACTATCTGACTAAACCATTTAGTAAGAGGCAGATTATTCAAATTCTATACTCTCTTCAAGTTATTCAATGATTAAGCCGCTGTTTTTAGTTTACAAGCATTACATATATGGGTTTACAAGGATTTAAAACACCACTGAATTATTGGGGTAAAAACGCTTTTCTTTTCTTTATTACCCTCCTTACATCAAATCTGATTGCCTTTTCGCAATCCCCCAAAAAGACACCAGATCTCTTTAAGTATATATCGGGTGCTGATTCAAACTCAACACTACTTCTTTTCCAAGGATACAATGAAAGTAAGGAGACAAATTTCAGACTGGCAATATCGCAACTACAAGAGCTATTAAAGATCTCAATAGATAATAAAGACTATATTGCCCAGGCTCATTACCTTAATCTTCTTGGAGGGCTGCATTATGAGCATCAACAATTTCAGATGGCATTAGAGTATTATCTCAGGTGTAGTGAGATACTCGGTACAAAATCGATGGACGTTGCTTCGGCTTATAACAGAGGCGATATCGCTAATGTCTATTATGCCCAAGAGCTATATGAGGAGGCAAAAAAAGAGTATCGATATATGTATCGGGTCTTTCAAAAAACGAACACACTTCACGGTATGGCGGTCGCACTAAACAACCTTGGCCTTGCATCAGAAAAGCAAGATAAGTTGGATAGTGCCCTATTCTTTTATGAAAAAGCGAAAAAGATCAGAATCAAAATGGCCGAACCTGACCTATTGATACACTCAGACCTATATATTGCCAATGTCTATTTGAAATTAAACGACCTTAAAAGAACTGATAGTTTTGTCAAAAAGGCTATATCTGATTTAGGAAAATACCATGGAAAAAGCAGCTTGATTTCATACTTGTGGGCAAAAGCTTATTGGATTGAAGCTCAAAGCTATCGGAAACAAGAAAAAACCGCAAAATCAATCCGCTCTTATAAAAAGGCTATTGCGCTTTTTAACTCCATTCCTGACTATAAGACTGCATGTATTGCGTTGATGGAGTTAGGTGTGACATATGAAGTTGAGCACAAAACGGACTCAGCATTAATGCAGTATGAGGCAGCCATTCATCTAGCGAAATTAGGTAACCTCGAATTACTGCTTAGGGATATTCTATCAGCAAAACTGCAAGTCTACCTTAAAAAAGAGGATGCGGTAAAGTCTCAAAGTCTGTTTCTTCAGTACAAAACAATATCAGACTCTATCCTACATTTTAAAAATAAACAGAGAGCCGAAGAGTATAACCTGCTGCTTAAAGCAAGAGAACAGGACAAAATGCTTATGAAAATTCAAATAGAAACTGATGCTGAAAGAAAACAGTTCTATATTCTATCCATTGCATTTTCAATCATTTTCCTCATTCTGCTCTTTTTATTCTATTTTAACAGAAGAAGTCAAAAGCGATTCAAACAACTGGCAAATGCTGCCCTTGAAGGAATCATTGTTATTCAAAAAGGTAAAATAATAATGGCAAATTCAAGGTTCTTAGAGCTGGTTGACTCAAATGACAAATATGTTCTAAAACATAGCATTAAACACTTTATTCCCTCCAAGGAATTCTTGGATAGGCTAAACAACAATGACCCGATTATCGATTTCAAAACACAGATTCGATCTGTCAATCAAAAATTTACAGATGTTCGTATCCAAACAAGACCTATCCGTTTAAACAGAGCCAGTGCATTCATTCTGGCGGTTCACGACCTTAGTGAACTCAATAATACCGCTAATGAGAATGCAATGCTATGGACAGCCATCAACCAGAATGCAAGTCAGGTAATTATTACTAACCGTAATGGAGAAATAATCTATGCCAATGCAAAAGTGGCCGAGGTTACCGGCTATCCTATCAGCGACTTATTAGGAAAAACACCTTCTCTTCTCAAATCGGGTTATACACCCAATGACTATTACAAAAACCTTTGGACAACTATTCTAAATGGAGATATATGGCATGGGGTATTCGAAAACAAAAAGCAAAATGGAACCCTCTATACTGAGAAGGCAATAATTACGCCTGTTAAGGATCATAATGGAAATATTACTCACTTTATTGCATTAAAGGAGGATATCACCCAATTAAAACAAGCGGAAGAGGCCATTCGAATCAAAGATCAGATGTATAGAGAGCTATCACGAAACCTACCAGATACTGCGGTCTTCCTATATAATAAAGATCTTATCTATGAACTGGCAGAGGGTCCCCTACTCTCTCGATCAGGCCTGTTTAGCGAGAGTTTTGAAGGAAAAACAGCAGGATTCTTGGGAAAAGAAGAGAATAGAGACAACATGATTTCTGCTATGAAAAAAGCCCTTCAAGGTGAAGGCACAGTAGTAGAAAAGAGTCTTAATGGAATTCCATGCCTCATTCAGATTCAAGGACTACGTGATGAAAATGGACAGATTAACAAAGGGATGGTCGTAATTAGAGACATCAGCCTTCAGGTTGAGAATCTGAATAAAATTGAAACTAATGAAAAAAGACTTAAAGAGTTAAACCAGACTAAAGATAAGTTCTTCAGTATTCTTGCCCATGACCTCAAAAACCCCTTTAATATTATCCTGGGATACACACAACTACTTCAAAACGACTATTATAATCTGGATGATAAGACTCGGATGTTCTACACTTCTCAAATTAACCAGGGAGCCGATAGTGCATTTAAACTTCTTAATAACCTACTTGAATGGTCCAGGTCACAAATAGGAGCTATCTCGCTTAAACAAGCTCTATTCGTGATTGACGACCCTATAAGACAGTCTCTTCAACTTTTACAACTGCAAGCACAGCAAAAAGGCATTGACATAATCAACAATTCAGATACATCTCATATTGTCTATGCCGATCAACACATGGTCAAAACGATATTCCGCAATTTGATCAGTAATGCCATCAAGTTCTCCTACCCTGGAAGCAAAATAGAGATCTCGATAACTAAGAAGTCAGGCAGACTCCATACCTTTACTGAATACATTGAGGTTGCCATTAGCGACCAAGGTGTAGGAATGTCTGAGGAAACAATCTCTAAACTCTTTACAATTGGAGAAAATACCAGAAATACCGGAACTGCCAACGAAGCAGGTACTGGTCTTGGCCTGATTTTATGCTATGACTTTGTAAAAAGAATGAATGAGGACATCTGGGTACAAAGCACTCCCGGTGTCGGTAGTATCTTCTTTTTCACACTCCCAACCGGAAATAACCAGATCTAATTAAATATTTTAACCTAACATATTTGCGCCTCCGATGACTAGAAAAGCTTTCTTCTTCTTACTAGTTGCATTATGTAGTCAACTGGTAATGGCTCAGCAAATCACCATTAAACCTAAATCATGGTTGGTCTCAAAGAACTTCTCTTCAATGCTTCCTCTCTTTGATACCTTAAAAAACAATAATGGCGAGAAATACAACCCCATCTCGGCTCTTGATAACCTCTCTTTACCGCAGAAAAAGAATCTTCCTGCGGTAAATAGCCAATCTGCCAGCCCTTTTCAATGGAAAGAGTACAATGACACCATCCTTCGATTCCAAATGCCTCAAAATGGATCAAATCAACTTCTACTTGCAACATGTCGATTCTACAGTGATAAATTCTCTAATACCAAGATAACCATTAAGTCAAATGTTGCATTCAAGCTATTTGATAATAATAAACAATTGATTGCCACTGATAAGTTCCCAAATAAGAAGGGTATCACCAAAGAAACTGAGGTTGATTGGATAAGAGGGGATCACATGCTTACACTAAAAATCGCTATTCCTGCGAAGCTTGATACAATACCTTGGATTAGTCTTTCTGCTACCGGAAGAAACATAAGTGAATCCAAAGCAAATACATGGCATATTGACATGGAACATGTTCTTTGCTCTCCAAATGTAACTGGTCTTGAAATCAGTAGTACAGGAGAGTACTATATGTATTCAGTTCAATACACAAATCCTGAAGATGGAAAGAAATGGAATACAACTCAGATTTGTAGAACTGATAATGATCAACCTATTAGAATCTATTCAAATGGCTCACCGGATGATCTCGGGTTCACTCCTGATGGGAAATCAATTTTCTATACAGAAAGTTTACCAGACGGGAAATCATTAGTGATTGAAAATCTTTTGAATTACCAGACAGAGAGATTTCAGGGTTTTGATCAGGCATATAGCCTTCGTTTTACACCCGACGGGAACCGTATTATCTATTATGTCAATGTTACTGGTCCAAAAGATATGGAGGGCGTAAAGCGTTTTAAAAACATGCGTGATAGAGAGCCTTGGTACAGAAATAGAACTTTCTTATGTTCATTTGATGTAAGAAGCGGCCAACATCAACGATTAACTTGGGGATCAGGTAACACCTATTTACAAGACATTACTCATGATGGACAAACGATCTACTTCACAACCGGTCAGGAAGATTTCACCAAAATACCTACTACAAGACAGACTCTTTATGCATTAAATCTGAATACTTTAGAGAGTCAAATAATATGGCAAGACAAGTCAGATGTAAGCATATCTGTCTCGCCGGACGATGGTAAACTTCTGGTTCAGGGAAGTAAAAATTGGTTCAAACCTGAACTGGCACAGGAAAAAGAGTTAATAAACGACTTTAACACCCAACTCTTCCTATATGATCTTGCCACAAAGAACATTGAATATCTAACTTCAGACTATGCCCCAAAAATTAACGATGCCATTTGGGATAAATCTGGAAAAAGCCTACTGCTGAGAGTTGAAGATGCAACTAGAAATAAGTTGGTTAAACTAGACTTAACCACAAAAAAGTTTACCCAAATATCAACTCAGATTGACGTCATAGATCAACTCTCTGTTGCATACAATGGCAATAAGATGATCTTTGCCGGTACGTCATTACAATACCCTTCAAGAGCTTATACTGCCAATAAAGACGGATCATCAATGCGGCTGGTTGCTGATCCGGGGAAAGATCTTGTCAAGCAGATAGTTTTCGGAGAGACGAAAGACTTCAGTTTTACTTCAAAGAATGGCGATTTTGTTGACGGCTTTTATCTTTTACCACCCGACTTCGACAAAAGCAAGAAGTATCCAGTAATTGTCTACTATTATGGAGGCACCAATCCTATAAATCGTGCGTTCGAGGGTCGTTATCCTAAAAACTTCTTTGCCTCGATGGGTTATGTTGTTTATGTAATAAACCCAGCTGGAGCAACCGGATATGGGGAAGCTTATGCGGCAAAGCATGTTAATGCATGGGGGATTACAACAGCTGATCAAATCATTGAAGGAACTAAGAAATTCCTTGCGGAGAACAGTTGGGCAGATAGCACCAATGTAGGGTGTATCGGAGCTAGTTATGGTGGCTTCATGACCCTCTATCTACTTACTCAAACCAAGCTATTCAAAGCAGCGATAAGTCATGCGGGAATAAGCAATCTTGCAAATTATTGGGGTGATGGATACTGGGGATATTCATATAGTGAAACAGCTACGACCGGTAAATACCCCTACAATGCGCAAGAGTTCTACACAAATCAGAGTCCCCTCTTCAACGCATCCAAAATCATAACCCCTTTGCTTCTTTTACATGGTAATAAAGACACAAATGTTCCTCCGGCAGAGAGTCACCAAATGTTTGCTGCCTTAAAAATTCAAAATAAAACTGTTGAATTGATTGAGATAGATGGTCAAGATCACCATATTCTTGACTATTCCAAGAGGATCAAATGGCAATACACAATCATTGGTTGGTTTGATAAATGGCTAAAAGGCGAGACCGATTGGTGGGAAAACCAATATCCAGATAGGTCATTTTAAACATAATCACATTTTTAGAGCAGCGGGATCTTTTATTTTTGAAGGATCCCGTTCCTTTTTGGATCAAGTTCAAAACCCATAGAATAAGATGTTAGAATAACCTATCTGAATCCATTTCAAGTTAATAGATCCAGATTAGCCATAACAAACCTTATAAACAAAATAAAAAGAAAAAAGGCCGGTCATAATTAATAGACCGGCCTACACAAAAAGATGTTGTTGTTGTTGCCTATTTACCGAGAGCCTTTAAGGCCTCGTTATATCTTCGTTCAAGTTCCGTCCAATTCACAATCTTCCAAACAGCATCAAGATAATCTGCCCGCTTATTCTGATATTTCAGATAATAAGCATGTTCCCATACATCTATTCCAAAAACAGGGATACCCTGTTTTGGTGTAATATCCATGAGAGGGTTATCCTGATTTGGAGTTGAGCTAACAAAAAGAGCACCATCTTTATTTACTGAAAGCCATGCCCAACCACTTCCAAACTGAGTCTTTCCAGCGGTAAAAATAGCCTCCTTAAGCTTGTCAACAGATCCGAAAGTACTATTTATAGCCGTCAAGAGATTACCATAAGGCATGTTTGCACCACCCGGAGCAATCATCTCAAAAAATAGTTGATGATTGTAATGTCCTCCTCCATTATTTCTAACAGACATAGGATATTTCGACATTGACAGAAAAATGCTTAGCAGTTTCATATTAGACTCTGAGGATTTTTCAAGAGCACTATTTAGGTTATTGACATAGGCCAAATGATGTCTCGAAAAATGAATCTCCATTGTTTTTGCATCAATGGATGGCTCCAAAGCATCAAAAGCATAGCCTAATGGCTTTTGAGTATATGGATAAACCATGTTATACTCGCTCACCTTTGATATAATTCCTTCGTTTAAATCCTGAGCAAATAACGTGCCCATTTGAAGAACGAGCACCAGACTTATTAGAATTTTACTGTATTTCATATTTACTTTTGTTTGCTAGAGATCAAACATAGATAAACTCGATATTGTTTAAAAGAGCCTCAAAAAAGTAACCCACGTTCGCTATTTCACAAACAATCAGAGTAGAATCTTCCCCATTAAACTCCTACCAGTGTCCGATATCTCTGAACAGTTACTAAAGTTGTAAGGAAGTATTGTATTATTTAAAATTCAACGATTCAAAATCATGCGAATTGACTGAACCAAGTAACTCATCCAAATAGTGAAAAGAGAAAACCACTCATTTTTACTCTTGAATGAGACATACAAAAAAAACCGGTTAGGCATCTCGCGTAACCGGTATCTTCTATCTCCCATTAAGAGAGATAATCCTTAATGTAAAGAGAGTTTAGTTTGGTATTAAGTCGTAGTATAGAGACTACGAGGACAAATGTAGTAAAACTTTTATACAAAAGGTTACTATCTGCCACTTTTTTCAAAAAAAAAGTGAAATTTCTTAATTAGCCGAGGTAAAACAAGGGTAAAAGGCCTAAAAAAGGCACTTTTGAATGGCATCTATGATGAAATAATGGCTTAAATGGTAAACGTTTTTTGAAATTGGGGTGCTGAGACTATTCAAGAGGTAATCAATAACGGTTAAAAAAATCTCGATTCTTTGCCGACATACAGATGGCTCTAAAAATTCAACCATGTAGCATCCGATTTTTGATAATTTATGTCAAAAAGATCTTGATTAATCGATAGAATAGCAGGTTAATCTATTTAAACCTAGTACATTTATCCAACAATTCAAAAGCTGGGAAAAGTAATTCAAAAATGAGAAGCAAAAGAATCACCAACCTCAGGATATTCTGTTTTTCAGGCACAGGGAATTCTAAAAATGTCGCTCAATGGATAAAAAAAACCGCCGAAGAGCAGAATTGCAGAGTCAATCTATTAGAACTACCTCTTAAGAACGATGAGATTTCCCCTTTTCATCCTGATGAAACGATAATTCTCACCTCTCCTGTTCATGGATTCAACTATCCCCCATTAGTGATCGGATTCCTTCTTAGGCTCCCAAAAGGAAAAAACAGCGTCATTTTAATGAACACCCGAGCCGGAATGAAAATCGGAAGGTGGATAACCCCGGGTCTCAGTGGTATTACATTTTACTTCGCTGCCTTTGTTCTCATGCTAAAAGGATACTCAATTAAAGGAATGATTCCGATTGATATGCCCTCAAATTGGATTTCTGTACACCCTGGACTAAATTCCAATACCATAAACTACCTTCATGAACAAAATTACAAGCGTGTGCTGGCTACTACTAATAGAGTACTTTCCGGTAAAACATGCTTCATAGCCCTGCGTGAAATCGTTCAAGATCTACTTATAGCCCCTATTGTCGTTGCCTACTATTTTATTGGCAGATTTATTATAGCAAAGACCTATTATACATCATCAAAGTGCAACGATTGTGGTCTGTGTATAACGATGTGTCCTGCCAAAGCCATAAAACGAATAAACCAAAGGCCATTTTGGACAATGAAATGTGAGAGTTGTATGAGATGCATGAGTAATTGTCCCCAAAAGTCAATTGAAACAGCTCATGGGTTTATTGCAATCATCATTTTTGCTTACTCGGTAGTTATCACAAAACTTCTTTATCCTCTTTTAAAATCCTCACTCCTTTTCACCTCTTCCATAATCAACATGTTTTTTGAATCTATGGTATTTTTAGTTTTAATAACCATTGGCTACAGGATATTTCACCTCTTACTCAAATTCAAACCATTTGAAAGCCTAATGCTAATGACCTCCCTGACATGGTACCGATTTTGGGGTAAAAGATATAAGGCCATTAAAAATTTTGGTCAGAAGTGATTTTCGTTGAGTTAATAACTATGTACTTTTCCATGTCAGATTTAAGGAGAAAAACATCAACCATAACCCATAGAAATCTAATGGAAAGGAAACGATTGAATAAAGTAGGAGTAGCAGTTCTCATTGGCACCATCGTATTCATCTCATCGAACATTCTATATGCGCTTGTACTAGATGGGTTCTCTGTAAAATCAGTCTTGATTTCATTGGCATTAACGATGCTTTTAACTCTCAACTCAATTCGTCTGGTATTTAATAAAAGGAAATCGTATAGAAAGAGGTGCTAACACAAGAGTGATGAATTGAAATGCCTATAAACTTTAGTTGCACAAAGTTCTTGTAATTATTCTGCTCGCCGCACAGTGTTTTAAGTGGCTACAAGACACCTTTTAATAGTCTTGATATCTACATATTGAGATAAAGTGGTATTATTCTGGTTCTCTTGATCAATTCGAGAAACATACAATTTGACATTTACATTACAAGTTGCTAGGAAAAGGTCAAATTATTAGTTTAAATAGCCATAAATCACTAATTTTCAACAGAGTGATAAATACAAAAAGCAGAAAATAAGAGAGTAAATACCTTCAGGATCATTTTCTTGAAATGTAAGAAAATAGTCATTTTTCATCAATCCATTTGCTTTTAAACTAAATATTACTTAAATTGCAAAATCACTAAACCTAATATTGATGAAACAACAAATAAGTATTTACACCTCCTCCAACAAACCAACTGAAAATCAAAAAAATCAAATAACAGAATTTCTTTTCGATCACTTAGAACAATTCGGGGATAGCAAAAGCGATATTCTTAAGTCAATCAATTATTCTTTAAAAGAGAGTCCATCTTTTGGTGGATTTGTGATCACCAAAAGAGATGAGAATGAGATTATAGGAGCTGTAGTTGTAAATCAAACAGGAATGAATGGTTATATTCCAGATAATATATTAGTATATATTGCAGTTCATCGAGATTTAAGAGGCCAAGGATTAGGCAAAGAGTTAATGAAAACGGCTATTACATTAGCCAAAGGAGATATAGCTCTTCATGTAGAACCTGATAATCCTGCAAGATTTTTGTATTTTAATATAGGATTTAAGAACAAATACCTTGAAATGAGATATAAAAAGGAAGATAACTAATGGCATTTATAACACTAGATAGAGAGAAACTAAGGTTTAACTTTGAATACCTAAACAACATATTTAAATCGGAAGAGATAGAGTGGGCTATTGTGACGAAGGTGTTATGTGGAAATAAGCTATATCTCAAAGAGATTCTGGACTTGGGTATAAAACAGCTTTGCGATTCAAGAGTTTCTAACATCAGACGGATAAAGGAATTATCGGACGATATTGAAGCTATATATATAAAACCACCCCCGCTAGGATTTATACCACAAATAATTCAATATACAGATATCAGCTTTAACACCGAGCTAAAAACCATTAAACTACTCTCGAAAGAAGCACAAAAACAGAACAAACGCCATAAGATTGTAATTATGGTAGAGCTTGGTGAATTACGAGAAGGGGTAATGAGAAATGAGTTAATGAACTTTTATGAGGCCGTATTTGAATTACCCAATATCGAAGTAGTTGGAATTGGAACAAATCTAAGCTGTCTATATGGAGTGCTCCCAAACCATGATAAACTGATACAGCTCATCCTATACAAGGAGCTCATTGCCGCAAAGTTTAACAGAAATATCAGGTACGTATCAGGAGGATCTTCTGTAAGTATCTCACTTGTCAATAACGGTACATTACCTAAAGGCATAAACCATTTCAGGATTGGCGAAACCTTATTCTTAGGGACAGATGTCTATAATGACACCCTATTAGATGGTATGCTAAATGATGTTATGATTTTATATGCCGAGATCATTGAACTCACAGAGAAACCCATCGTTCCTGACGGTACTATGGGAACTAACGTTGAGGGTCACAGCTTTAATTTTCCAGATCAGCTTAATGGGTCAAATACGACGTTCAGAGCTATACTTGACATAGGACTTTTAGATATTGACAGTTCTCATATTATTCCCACCAAGAATGAAATAGGTATTTTAGGCAGTAGTAGTGATATGCTTGTTGTAGACCTAGGTGATAACTCATTTGGATACAAAACAGGAGACCTTTTATCATTCAGATTGGATTATGTTTCGTTACTTAGGGTAATGAACTCAAAATATATTGAAAAGAGAGTCATATAAATATCCAACTATTTTAAACAAGTCTTATATCGACCCACTGATTTACAATAGCTGCAAGTCAACATCCTACATCTGCCTCCTCCATTTCCAATTCCTCTCTAGACACTCTGTAGTTCCTCTTCGTTTTTGTCTTTATCTTGATTCTTCATGCCTGCTTTTTTTGATTTTCGAGATGCCTTATCTGCTTTCTTTTAAGCCTCAATGGCGGCCAATTGGCCACTGGTCTTCGCTATGAAGACCTGACACATCTCACTTACTACCTCTAAGCTGATACACTTTCTTATCATCACAAAAAGACTGGAATCGAAAATAGGATGAATTGTCCATCCTTTTAACCCAACAAAGTACGGCATGTATGAGTTTTGTTATATCGCTTCAATGGTTCTGCGATCATCAAGTCCTTCCATGTGTTTATGATTAAATCTCCAATTGTCATCCTTGAAGTTAAAGAACGAGCTCCTTTCTTCTTACTGAGATTCTTTATGAAATGCAGAGGCAATCAAAAATGGCAATATTTGACCTAACACTAAAAGTGATATAACACCTTGATTAGACACGAAATTGCTACCAATTAAACCATATGTAATACTAGCATACTTGAATATACTGTATGTAGAAAAGATCATTAAGAATATCGAGAATACTTCAGCCCATCCGGCAGCCGAATATAATTCATAAGCTTCGGATCTGGTTAGTTCCATTTTTTTCCTGACTTCGACACAGGGACACCCTAAATGAAGGCCAAAATACTTCATCAAATAATCTGGTAAAAGAAGAGATTCTTGGTACTAATCACATAACAAAAACTTAAAGATATTGATCAATGACTCTCTTGAAACTTCTCCGCCGCTATGCCTTCGACTTCGCTCAGGCCGCGACCCGGTGGTTGAGCGAAGTCGAAATCACTGTATCCACAAGGTCATCTCCTGTTCCCCTCCTGTTCTCC
>MTLC01002540.1_pt1 | contig 17888 bp, 15 predicted proteins | sample 1982451 | NCBI WGS metagenome assembly MTLC01 (sample SAMN05710165, study PRJNA340218) | biofilm metagenome | isolation source: sample SPH anode biofilm adapted to +100 mV | place: USA | collected 2012-02-03 | reverse complement strand
CCCGCCATGACCGCGGCCAGGAGCGGCAGGCGCGCCTCGCGCACCAGGAGCCATAGCATCTGGAACCGGGTGGCGCCCAGGGAGAGGATCTGCAGGCGCAGGTCCGGGGGCAGCTGCTGGAGGGCGGCCACGCTGATGCCCGTGATGATGGGTGTGGCGATGACGGTCTGGGCCAGGATGATGGCCGAGGGCGTGTAGAGGAGCTCGAAGCCGCCCAGGGGACCGTTGCGCCACAGGAACATGGTCACGAACAGGCCCACCACCACCGGCGGCAGGCCCATGCCCGTGTTCACCAGGCTGATGACGACGCGCCGGCCGGGAAACTGGGTGAGGGCGAGAACGAGTCCCGCGCCCAGGCCCAGCACCAGGCTCGCGCACGTTGCCAGCAGGGTGACCTTCAGGGTGAAGAGGGTGATGCCCAGGACCTCGGGGTCCAGGGTGCGCAGAAGGTCAAAGGCCTTCCGGATGCCCTCCCACAGCAGCTCCAATCCTCATTCCTCGTCCATGAAAGGATAGGCGAAATCCCGGTGGGGGGCGAAGCACTCCTTGATGGTGCGGGGCGACGTCCAGCGAATGAGGTTCAGGAAGCTGCCGGCCTTGTCGTTGGTGCCCGAGGCCCGGGCGCCGCCGAAGGGCTGGTGGCCCACCATGGCGCCGGTGCACTTGTCGTTGATGTAGAAGTTGCCGGCGGTGTTGGCCAGGGCCTCGGTGAGGCGGTTGATGACGTAGCGGTTGCGGGCGAAGATGGCCCCGGTCAGCGCGTAGGGGCTGGTCTCGTCCAGGAGCTTGACCGTCTCGTCCAGCTTCGCGTCCTCGTAGACGTGGATGGTGAGCACCGGCGAGAAGATCTCCTCCTCCATGGTGACGAACTTCGGGTCGGTGGTGACGATGATGGTGGGCTCCACGAACCAGCCCCGGCTCTTGTCCCCGTGGCCGCCGTGGATGATCTCCGCGGCGGGGGACGCCTTGGCCAGCTCGATGTAGCGCATGGTGTTGTCGAAGCTGGCCTCGTCGATGACGGCGCCCATGAAGTTCCGGAAGTCCCTGGGGTCGCCCACCTTGATGCGGGCCATCATGCCGAGGATGAGCTCCTTGAGCTGGGGCCAGTGGGAAGCGGGGACGTAGGCCCGGGAGCAGGCCGAGCACTTCTGCCCCTGGTACTCGAAGGAGGCCCGGACGATGGCCGTGGCCACCTCCACCATCTCGGCGGAGTGGTGCACGAAGATGTAGTCCTTGCCGCCGGTCTCCCCCACGAGGCGGGGGTAGATCCGGTACTTGCCCACGTTGTCGGCCACGGTCTTGGACATGGAATTGAACACGCCCGTGGACCCGGTGAAGTGGAGGCCCGCGAAGGCGGGGTGGTCCAGGACGATCTTTCCGATGACCGAGCCCCGGCTGGGCACGAAGTTGATGACGCCCCGGGGCAGGCCGGCTTCCTTGTAGAGCTGCATCAGGTAGTAGTTGGAGAGGATGGAGGTGCTGGCGGGCTTCCACACGACGGTATTGCCCATGAGGGCGGGGGCGGTGGCGAGGTTGGCGCCGATGGCGGTGAAATTGAAAGGCGACACCGCGAAGACGAAGCCCTCCAGGGCCCGGTAGTGCACCCGGTTCCAGGTGTGGGTGTTGCTCTCGGGCTGCTGCCGGTAGATCTGCTCCATGAACTTGGCGTTGTACCGGAAGAAGTCCGCGGTCTCGCAGGTGGAGTCGATCTCCGCCTGGTGCGCGGTCTTGGACTGGTTGAGCATGGTGGCCGCGTTGAGGATATAGCGGTACTTGGTGGAGATGAGGCTGGCCATGCGGTTGAAGATGGCCGCGCGCTCCTCCCAGGGGGTGTTCTCCCATTCCGCCTTGGCGTCCAGCGCCGCCTGGATGGCGAGCCGGATCTCGGCCTCGCCGGCCTCGTGGTACTGGGCGAGCACGTGCCCGTGCTCGTGGGGGCACACGGCCTTCTGCAGGCGTCCGGTGCGCACCTCCTCGCCGCCGATGATGAGGGGGATGTCGACGACCTGGTGGTACTGGCGGTCCAGCTCGGCCTTGAGCAGGGCCCTTTCGGGGCTGCCCGGGGCGTAGGAGAACGCAGGCTCGTTGAAGGCTTCGGGGAGATTGAAGATGGCGTTGGTCATGGGTCCTTTCCCGGGTCCTTGGGGATGTTCCCAGTCTAGGGACCCCTAAATAACAGCCCTAGTTGTCCTTTTTGCCCGCGTCGGGGAAGAACAGGGGAGAGCCGAAGTGATCCTTCCCGAAGGTGCGGATCACCTCCTGCGCGGGGGCCGAAACGAGGAAGGCCGCGAAGGCCTTGCCCCCCGCCGCGTTGACCTTGGGGAACTTGGCCGGGTCGATCTCGATGACGTGGTAGATGTTGGCCAGGGACGCGTCGCCCTCGGAGACGATGGCCAGGCCCAGGTTCTTGCGCATGGCCAGGAAGGTGCCCCGGTCGGAGAGGGTGTAGGCCTTCTTCTCGGAGGCGACGTTGAGCGTCTGGCCCATGCCCTGGCCCGTCTCCAGGTACCAGGGCTTCCCGGCGGGGTCGATGCCCGCGCCCTTCCAGAGCTTCTTCTCCTGGGCGTGGGTGCCGGACTGGTCGGCCCGGGAAACGAACGTGAAGGAACCCGCGGCCAGCTTCCGGAAGGCCGCGGCGGCGCCCGGGGCGGCCTTCAGGCCGGCGGGGTCCGCCTGGGGGCCCAGCACGACGAAGTCGTTGTGCATGACCAGCTTGCGGTTGAGGCCGGGGCCGTCGGCCATGAAGGCCTTCTCCGCTTCGGGGGAATGCACCAGGAGCACGTCCGCCTCGCCCTTGCGGCCCATGGCGATGGCCTGGCCGGATCCCACGGCGATGGTCTTGACCTGGAAGCCGGTCTGCTTCTGGAACATGGGCACCAGGACATCCAGCAGGCCGGAGTCCTGGGTGCTGGTGGTGGTTGCGAGGATCACGCTGCGCTGGGCGAAGGCGGCGGGCCCCAGGCAGAGGATCGTCCCGGCCAGCAACGTCAGGAACCGGTTTTTCATGGAAGCCTCCGATCACGGCCGCCCCGGGGGGATGGGAACCGCACCCCTCGTATGGGGGCGCTAGGGCGCGGATCCATCCCGGCCCCGGGGCGGGCCGGTGCCCCGATGGTTGCACGTGTATATAGCGGATGGCAAGTCAGACGTGGCGCCCGGGCTCTGCCCCGGCACCACGTGCATGTCAGTCGGGCTGAATCCCCCCCGGAAGGCCCAGGAGGCGCTGGTATTCCCGGACGGAATGGCGCACGGCGTCCCAGGCCAGGGCCTGCAGGGCCCGGTAGCGCTTTACGGCCTCCAGGCCCAGGTCCGTGAGCACCGCGCCCCCGCCCTTGGGGCCGCCCAGCCGGGTGGCCACGACGGGTTCCTTGAAGCAGGCGTTCATCTCGTCCACCAGGAGCCAGGCGCGGCGGTAGCTCATGCCGAGCTTCCGCCCGGCGGCGGAGATGGAGCCGGTCGCCTGGATGGCCTCCAGCAGGTCGGCCTTGCCGGGGCCCATGGCGTAGCGCTCCCCCATGGGGATGCCGACGCTGACGATCTTCCTGGCCGAGGTATTCATCGTTTCCAGGGTAGCCCCCGGGCGGAATCCCGTCCATGCGCCCGGACATGAACGGGGGGGAACGCGCGCGGTGCCCGGGCAGGGCCGGGGCACCACGTCTGATACCATGGTCGGCGCGAGGAACGTGAGGATGCTCGGATACCTGGAGGCCCTGAAGCTGGTGCTGGAGCGCGCGGAGCCCCTGCCGCCCCGGCGGGTCCCGCTTCTGGAAGCCCTGGGGCTGGCCGCGGCGGAGGACATCCGTGCGGCCGAGCCGGTGCCGCCCTTCACCAATTCGGCCATGGACGGCTTCGCTCTGCGGTGCGGGGACGCGGCCCCGGGGCGCCTGCCGGTGGCCGGCACCGTTCCGGCCGGCATGGCCGAGGTGCCGCCCCTGGGGCCCGGGGAGGCCCTGCGCATCATGACCGGCGCCCCGATGCCGGCGGGCGCCGATGCCGTCGTGCCCATCGAGTTCGTGCGGGTGGAGGACGGCTGGGTGGTTCTTTCCGGGACCCCCCGTCCCGGCGCCAACATCCGCCTGGCGGGGGAGGACATCCCCGCCGGGGGCCTGGTGGTGTCCGCTGGCGCGGTGCTGCGGCCGGCCGAGGTGGGGGTCCTGGCCGCCATCGGCTGCCCCGAGGTCCCGGTGCGGCCCCGGCCCCGGGTGGCCGTCATCACCACGGGCAACGAGCTGGTGGACGCGGGGGATCGCCCCGGTCCCGGCCGCATCCGGGACGCGAACATCCATTCCCTTTGCGCCCAGGCCCTGGCCGCCGGGGCCATCCCCCTCCCCCGCCCCCGGGTGGAGGACAGCCGGGAGGCGGTGGCCCGGGCGGTGCGCGAAGCCCTCGACGAGGCCGACGTGGTGCTCACCAACGGCGGGATCTCCGTGGGGGACTTCGACTACATCAAGGCGGTGCTGGAGGACCACGGGGCCGAGCGGATCTTCTGGAAGGTGGCCCAGAAGCCGGGGAGTCCCCTGGGCTTGTGGGTCCACAAGGGCCGGCTCATCTTCGGCATCCCGGGCAACCCGGTGGCGGCCATGCTCATGTTCGAGGCCTACGTGCGGCCCGCCCTGCGGCGCATGATGGGGTACCGGAACCTGCACCGCCCCGAGCGGGCCGGGATCCTGGAGGCGGCGTGGAAGCGCAGCGGGGATCCCATGCGCACCGAGTTCCTGCGGGTGGTGGCCGGCCCCGGCGGGAAGGTGGCCCTGGCCGGACCCCAGGGCTCCGGGATCCTCTCGGGCATGATGCGGGCCAACGCCCTGGCGCTGATCCCCGAAGGCCCCACCGTCCTGGAGGCGGGCAGCGAGGTGCTGCTCCAGCTCATCGACGAGGCGGAGGACCATTGAACGAAGGATCCGCCCTCCCCTGGGCCCGGCCGTTCCAGGTGGGCCTGCGCACCATCCACATCCTGGCCATGGCCCTCGTCCTGGGGGGGGTCGCCCTGGGGGCCGGCCACGACCGGTTGAAGACGTCCATCGTGGCCACCGTCCTCAGCGGCGCCCTCCTGTTCGCCCTGGACCTGGCCAAGGGCACCACGGTGATCCACCACGCCAGCGGCGTGGCCGTGCTCGTGAAGCTGGCCCTCCTGGGCGTGGGCAACCTGCTGCCCCAGCAGCGCCTGGGGTGGTACCTTGCCGCCACGGCCGTGGCCTCCATCGGCTCCCACATGCCGGGCAGCTGGAGGCATTTTTCACTCATCCATGGGAACGTGGTCAGACGCTAGAGGGACGGCATGGGCATTGCGGTAGGCGGACATCTCGACAAAGTGGCCCTGTGGCTGGACCACACCGGCTGGCAGAAGCTGCAGCGCATGCTGGTGGTCATCGCCACCTGCCTGATCATCCTCTGGGCGCTGCGCCTGGTGTCCAAGGCGGTGGCCCGGTCCATGGCCACGGGCATGGGCGAGCACAACCCCGAGGCCCAGCGCCGGGCCAAGACCCTGGGCGCGGTCATCGGCAACTTCGCGCGGGTGCTGGTGATCTCCTTCTTCATCCTGGAGACCCTGCAGGAGTTCAGCGTCAACGTGGGCCCCCTGGTGGCCGGCGTGGGCATCGTGGGCGCCGCCATCGGCTTCGGCGCCCAGAACCTCGTGAAGGACGTCATCGGCGGGTTTTTCCTCCTGGTGGAGAACCAGTACGGCGTGGGCGACATCATCTCCGTGGGCGACAAGCACGTGGGCACCGTGGAGCGCATGACCTTCCGCATGACGATGCTGCGGGACATGGAGGGCCGGGCCCACTTCCTGCCCAACGGCACCATCAGCGACGTCATCGTCCTCAGCAAGCAGTTCGCCAAGGCCCTGGTGGACGTGGAGGTGAGTCACGACGAGGACCTGGACCGCATCATGGCCGTGCTCCGGGACGTGGGCGCCGAGCTCATGGCCGCCCGGGAGGACGTGCTGGAACCCACCGAGGTCCTGGGCGTGGAGGCCATGAACGCCGCCAGCTGCACCCTCCGGACCCTGACCAAGTGCCTCCCCGGCCAGCAGTGGGCCGTGGCGAGGGAGCTGCGCAGGCGGGTGCAGGTGCGGTTCAAGCTGGAGGGGTTCGGACGGCCCATTCCGCAGCGGATGATAATAAACAAATAAATTGGATTCGAATTAAATAGAAATTGAATTAATGGAATAGAATTCTTGACGTTCATCTAGGACCCGATTGGCTTGGTGCATCAATCAAAAAGGTAATAATTTACGTCAACGCACGGACCCATCGATCTGCGAATACCAAGGGAAAAACTAAACGCTGGGGCGCAGAGGTCTCGCTGAGGCGCTGGGTTAAAAAACCTGGGTGAAGGAATAGGTAGATTCTAATTTTCCTGGCAGATTGGCATAAGACCCCCCGGGAGGGTCTGTCATAGGGCCTTTCAAAATTCCTTTTCTCTTCCCAGCGCCCCAGCGAGACCTCAGCGCCTCTGCGTTTGATCTTTTTGATGGAGCTTCCGATCCACTCCGTACAATCCTGTCAAGCTAAAGAATTGAATAATAATCCTATTAATTAATGTGTATCTATAATATTTGTAATAAATGCTGTGCGCCAACACGACCGGATCTGAAGCGGCAAAGAGATGTACAGGTTTCAAGATTCTTTTTTCCCCCCCATTATTGAAATGCCACCTAGCCATTGACCAAACCGCACCATGCGCATTCCTGGCAGACCTCGGTTTTCCATGGTTCTCCACTCCGGGATTTCATCGCATCCTCACGCACCCCGCACAGCCGGGCGGTCCCTGGAGGGCCAGGAAGCAGATCCCCTGGCCCCTCCTGAGGTTCACCGTGCCGGGGCCCGCGCACTTTGCCACGAGGGTGAAGCTGGAATCGAACAGGGTCCAGGCGGTAAAGCCGTTCACGGTTACGTGGGTTGCGCCGGCGGGCACGGTGCGCCATTCCACATGGCCCTCCTTTCCGGTGGCCAAGTCGTTGGAGCCGTCCCGGAGGACGGGAACCGCGCCGAGCGGCCGGTAGATCCGGCCGGCGTAGCGCAGCCACACCTCTCCCTGATGGTCAAGGGGCCACACCTCGAACTGGTCCTGCCCGGCGGGTCCCGGGATGCGCAGCATTGCGGTCCCGGGGCCGTCCTTGCGGGTGAAATCCAGGGGGTGGAATCCCATGGCCCGCACGAACAGGGGGTGCTCCAGGCCTGGCAGGGAGGTGAGGGAAAGCGTGGGGGACGCCATGAACCGTGCGCTGTCCAAGGATTCGTTGACGAGTACCCAGGTCCCGCCTTTCAGCAAGGCCCAGAATTCGCTCAGCTTGCCGCCCGGGGCCACCTGTTCGGCGATGATCCGGCTGTCGATGCTGAACCGGGTCAGGCTGCGCAATGACAGGTAGAGGCGCCCCTGCCAGGGGAGGAAGCCATAGGCCGGTTCGCACGCCCCCTCTGGGCTGAAACCTCCGTCCGCCCGGGGCCGCAGGTCCGGCGCCAGCCGCTTCCAGGTGGCGGTTTCCACTTCGTAGCGATCGAGGTCAAGTCTGCCGGCGAACCGGCCCGGCCTGACCCGGTAGGTGTCCTCCCGGGAACCGTAGATGCCGAGGAATGCCTCGACGGGCCGGGGATCCGCCTGAGGGTCGGCGCCGGCTACCAGCCCGGGCGGGGCGGGCATTTCCGGGAGGGCGCCCTTCTCCACCAGGGCCCGCATCAGGATGCGCTCCGCGACCCGGACCAGGGCGTCGGCGTTCGGCCTCGTGGCGCCGGCGATGAAGATCCCCATCCGCTCCGAGGGTACGAGGATCATGGCGCTGGCGTAGTGGGGGGTCTGCCCCTGGATGGCCCAGGCTTCGTAGCCGGCAGCGCGGAGGGCGGGTTGGCAGACCGTGTCCCAGCCCAGGCCGAAGGCCGTGACCGGGGACGGCAGGGGTTCGGCCTCGGGCGGGAAGTGCCGGCGCCCCATTTCCCGCACGGAGGCCTCCTCGAGGATTCGGTCCCCCTTGATGCGGCCGCCGTCCAGGAGCATGGCCATGAGGCGGGCCATGTCCGGCGCCGATGCGTAGAACCCGCAGGAAGCATAGGCGTTGGCGTATTCCAGGGGATGGCGGCGCATGCCGTCGAAGGCCCGGGCATAGGGGTCCTTCCGCGGACGGGGGTTAGGTATGAAACAGCAATTGCGCATCCCCAGGGGATCGAGGATCTCCCGTTTCACGTAGTCGATGTAGGCAAGCCCGGTCACGGCCTGGATGCATTCCTGGATAACCGTGAAGCCGTCGCCGCAGGGCACGGGAAGGGTCCCCGGGGCATGGTTGAGGCGCTGGAGGGCCAGATCGTCCAGCACCTGGCCTCCGTGGCCGGCGAAAGGCACGGTGGTGAACCGGTTTCGAGGGGCCGTGCCGGGTATTCCGGACGTCTGGCCCAGCAGCATCCGGTAGGTGATGCCCCGGCATCCGGGGGATAGCATGCGGAAGGCCGGGAGGTGGGCCGCCACGGGGGCGTCCAGGCTGACCCGGCCCTCCTCTGCAAGTTTCAAGACCGCCACCGCGGCCAGCAGCCTGCCCACCTCGCCCACGCCGAAACGCGTGTCCGGGGTGGCGCCGATGAGCCTGGCGCCGGGACCGTCGCCGGAGGCGTTGGAAAACCCGAAGGCTTCTTCCCAAACGAACCGGCTGCCGTTCACCAGGGCCAGGGCCACGGAGGTGGTACCGGTGGCGGCCATTGCCTCCCTCACCGCGGCGGCCCCTTCGGTGGAGGCGAAAAAATGGACATCCTGCAGTCCGGATGACTTTAGGTGCGCAGGAAACGCACAAATAGGTAATAGGATGGCCACAATATATCCATAACGAAGTGGCATTGCCATTTGGCCTCCCGTTCCAAGCCTCCCCTTCCCAGTGCTGGACGCCTCCTGGAAGTTCGCGAATGGTCGGTCATCCCATTGCGAATCGGCTGCCAGCCGCTCATGATTTATTACAAATATAAAAATAATAATTTAAACTTTGCTGATTGAAGTTCTATTGAAACCGATTACTCCGGTCTATCAGATCCTAGTGACGGGGCTGTGCGGCCTCGGTAATTGCGGGACCATTCGTCCCGAAAGGAGAAGGGTTATGTACTTTAAAAGTATTGGCTTTCAGGGAATCGTGTGTCTTGCGGTTTCACAAACGCTGGGTGCTTGCGTGGGTGAATCTGAATGCCCACCCGTCAAGTTGGAGAGACCTGCCGTGACAATGGTGGCGGCCGCGGACGTTTTGCAAAGCATTTCCCTGCTGAGACAAATGGAGGTAGGGAACATGCAGGGTGCGCCAAGTAATGGTCTATATTACCTCGCTGTATGCTTGACGTGCCGGTTGGGTTCTGCGATCACAACGGACCCCTCGGTGTGCGTGCAATGGGGTCAGTTCCACAGCGCGAATAATCCGACGCATAACGTCGTGCTCCGGTCAGCCAGTAACCCAGCGGTGCTTGCACCTTGAACGCGAAGGGGTCCCGGAGGGCCAAGGCCACGAAGAGAGCCCCGCCCAGTGATTTCGTGACATCCCGGCGGTGGTAGGTGGGGCGCCGGGCCTGACCAGAGTCCCTGAACACCCGCCCCGCTCCCCCGAGGGCAGGCAGAAGAAGGACCCCTCCGGAAGACGGTTCCATCCCTTTTATCCCAGACATCACTGTTCATCCCTGTCCGGCAGGGCAAGCGATGGCTTGGGTCGGCGCACCCATGACCCACATGCGCCAACCCATCCAGGCCTCAGCCCTGCGGAAACGGGATGAACAGTGATGTCTGGGATGAAGGAGATTCGGCCTACAGATTCTCGGCGCCACAGGGGAGTCCGAAATATCCCCTTCCCGGGGAACCTTTCCGTCCCTTCCGTCACCCCTTGAACTTGTGAACGGGCGGCGCCATCCGGACTTCCGGGAGGCAAGGGATTGGGCAGGTGATACGATGGAAGGTCCCCCCCCGCTGGGGGTTTTCAGGGGTCGAAAGCATGGAATACAACTACGAAGGCAGGACGATCTTCGGGGCCTCCCGCGCCGAGGAGCGCACGGCGTTCGTCCGGAGCGTCTATCTGTGGCTGATGGGCGGGTTCGCGGTGGCGGCGGTGGGGGCTCTCGCCTCCCCCTTCGTCCTCAACTACCTCATCGGGGCCCTGGGCCGGTTCTTCTTCTGGCCCATCCTGGGCGTCTACTTCGGCACGTTCTTCTGGGCCCAGAAGGTCAGCCGTTCCCGGCCCCAGAACCGGTACGCCTATGCCGCGTTCACGTTCGTGGCGGGCATCATCGCGGGCATGGCCATGCTCGCGGCCATGCAGCAGTCGGGCCCGGGCATCATCCTGGCGGCCCTGGGCATGACGGCCGCGGACTTCCTGGTGCTGAGCGCCGTGGCGCACTTCAGCAAAAAGGACTTCAGCTTCCTGGGCAGCTTCGTCACGGTGGGCCTGGTGGTGGCCATGGTGGCCATCCTCATCGGGTTCTTCGTCCAGATGGAGATCTTCCACCTGGCCATTTCGGCGGTGATCGTCATCGCGTGCTCGGCCAAGATCCTCTGGGACACCTCCCGCATGCTGCGGGAAGGCGACTACGGCGACGCGGCGGGATTCGCCCTTTCGCTCTTCATCAGCCTCCTGAACATCTTCCTCAACCTCCTCCGCCTGCTCTCGGGCGGCCGCCGGAACTGATCGCCCAAAGGATGTACATGCTCCGCAGCCTCGTTTGCACCACCTTCTCCCTCGTCCTCGCCGCCCAGGCTCCCGCTCCCAAGGCCCCCGCTCCCAAGGCCCCCGCCCCCAAGGCCCCCGCCGCCCCGGCCAAGGAGGACAAGGTCCTCGCGACCCTGGGCACCTCCGTGGTCCGGGAATCGGACTTCGAACTCTTCCTGAACGTGTCCCTGCCCGAGCAGCAGCGCGCCCAGGTCATGATGATGCCCGGCGCCCGGGAGCAGTACCTCAAGCGCTTCCTGGACTACAAGATCCTGGCCGCCAAGGCCCGCAAGGAGGGCATCGCCAAGGGTCCCGATTTCGCCAAGAAGATGCAGCTCATGGAGATGCAGGTCCTCATCCAGTCGCTGTTCGACCGCGACGGTGCCGGGCTCAAGGACAGGTCGGCCGTCAAGGACGAGGACGTGAAGGCGTTCTTCGACAAGCACCCCGAGAAGTTCATGACCCCCGAAAGCTTCAACGCCCGCCACATCCTGGTGAGCACCCGGGCCCAGGGCGCCGAGAAGGCCCGCACGGACGATGAGGCCAAGGCCCGCATCAAGGAGATCCAGGACGCCCTCAAGGCCGGCAAGTCCTTCGAGGAACTGGCCAAGACCTATTCCGACGACCCCGGCAGCAAGGACAAGGGCGGCCTCTACGACAACATGCCCTTCGGCCGCTTCGTGCCCGAGTTCGACAAGGCCGTGCGCGACCAGAAGGTGGGTGAAGTGGGCGAGCCCGTGAAGTCCATGCACGGCTACCACCTCATCAAGGTGGACAAGATCACCCCCGCCGTTCCTCAGACCTTCGAGGCCGCCAAGGAATCCGCCAAGCAGCAGGCGACCACCGACCGGCAGGAAAAGGTCATGAACGAATACATGGACGCGGCCCGCAAGGAGGTTGCCTTCACGGAAGGCGCGGCGGCGCCGGTGGCCAAGGCCAGGAAGGGAGCCAAATGAGCATCCGCGGGCTCGCGCTCCTCTCCCTCCCCTGCATCCTCATGGGCGCGCCGGAGATCCGGGAGGAGATCCTGGTGGTGGTCAATGGCCACACCATCACCCGCAGGGCATATCAGCAGGCGGTTGAGCAGGAGACCGCGTCCCTCTACCGGCAGTTTTCCGGCAAGGTCCTGGACGAGAAGCTCAAGGACGCCCGGGAGAAGACCCTCCAGGGCCTCGTGGACAACTACATCATCCAGGACAAGGCCGAGGACCTGGGCATCAAGCTCCGGGACGAGGACATCCGGAACTACATCGAAGACATCAAGAAGCAGAACAACTTCGCCACCGACGCCGATTTCGAGCGGGCCCTCAAGGGCTCGCTGGGCATCGGCCTCCAGGCCTACATGGCGCGCACCCGCACGGACATGCAGAAGCAGGAGGTGCTCCGGCGCGAGGTGTACTCCAAGATCGCCATCGAGGAGCAGGAACTGCGGGCCTACTACCTGGACCACAAGGAGGACTACCGCCAGCCCCCCCGCTTCCGCATCCGGGAGCTGGTCCTGGCCAAGGGCGTCACGCCCGAGGACCAGGCGGCCACCAAGGCCGTGATCGCCAAGATCCAGGAAGCGCTGGCCAAGGGCACCCCCTTCGAGACGCTGGTGAAGGAATACTCCACCAGCACCAGCCGCAGCACCGGCGGCGACCTGGGGTGGCTGCCCAAGGGCATCCTCCACGCCAACATCGAAACCGCCTCCCTGGCCCTGAAGCCCGAGGAGGTCTCGGCGCCCTTGGAGACGGACAAGAACGTCTACCTGGTCCAGCTCATCGAGGCCCAGTTGGACGCCATCAGGCCGTTCGCCGAGGTCAAGGAGAAGATCCTGGAGAAGCTGCAGGAGCCCAAGGCCCAGAATGCCATCGAAAACTACCTGTCCGGCTTGCGCATCCGCGCCAACGTCCGATACATGGTGCTGAAGGACGAGATCATCAAGGGGTGAACGTGCGCCTGGACCTGTTCCTCAAGAAGACCCACCTCGTCAAGCGCCGGGAACTGGCCCGGGAGCTTTGCGAGGAAGGCATGGTGCGGGTGGACGGCACGCCCCGCAAGGCCAGCTTTGAAGTGAAGGCCGGGGTGGAGTTGGAGTTCCCTCTGTACAACCGGCTCATCCGCGCCCGGGTCCTGAACGTCCCCGAAGGCAACGTGCCCCGGGGCGACCAGTGGACCTACATCGAGGTGCTGGAGGAGCGCTGGGCGCCCACCGACGACCCCCAGATGGCCGATCCCCTGGCCCCGCGGCCCAAGACCCCGACGTTTCATTAGGATGAAGTCATGACAGAGCCGGCAGCCCTCCGCACCCTCAAGGAGGGCGACGTCTTCAACGGCTTCCTCCTGGCCCAGGAAGTGGCCTTCAAGACCAGCGCCAAGGGCTCGGAGTACCTCGAACTCCGCCTCTCGGACGCCTCCGGCGACCTCAAGGGTTTCCTGTGGGACCTGCGGGCCGTGGAGGGCGACCTGGACCAGGTGGTGCCCGACGCCTTCCTCAAGGTGAAGGGCCAGATCTCCAACTACAACGGCCGCACCCAGATCCGCCTGGACAAGCTGCGCTTCGCCCGGGACGAGGAGGTGGGGGACCTGGGCCGGTTCTTCCCCGTGAGCCGCCGGGACGCCGAGGAAATGGCCCGGGAGCTGGACGGGCTCGTGGCCGGCGTGAAGGACCCCTGGATCCGGCGGCTGCTGGAGGCGCTCTTCATCGACGACCCCGTCCGGCGCGCAGCCTTCCGCCGGGCTCCCGCCGCCAAGAGCATGCACCACGTGTGCCTGGGCGGGCTCATCGAGCACACCCTGTCGGTGGCTGGCATGGCCGCCAAGGCCTGCGCCCACTACCCCGACCTGAACGCCGACCTGGTGCTGGCCGGCGTCCTCCTCCACGACCTGGGCAAGACCGAGGAGCTCACCTACCAGCGCAGCTTCGGGTACTCCGACGCCGGCAACCTGCTGGGCCACATCTCCATGGAGGCTGAGTGGATCAGCCGCGCCGCCGCGGCGATCCCGGACTTCCCCGAGGAACTGCGCCTGCACCTGCTGCACATCGTCCTGAGCCACCACGGCAGGCTGGAGTACGGGTCCCCGGTGGTGCCCAAGACACCGGAGGCCCTTCTGGTGCATTACCTCGATGACCTGGACGGCAAGCTGGAGGCCATGTTCCGGGGCATGAGGGACGACGCGGGCGAGGGTTCCTGGACGCCCTTCTCCCGTTCCATGGAGCGGATGATCTACAAGAACCGGTGGCCGAAGGTAGATTAAATCAATGAACCTGGGACGGAATTGCCGTATTCTCTCCGCAGGTACACCTTCCTTCGTCCCATCACCAGGCTGTATGCAGCCATCCGCCCCTCCGGGCGCGGGCATGCGTCGCTCCCCGCCAGGTCGCCATCATGAAACGCTCCCGGAAAGCCAAGCGCTACGATGACACCGTCCTGCCCGGGGACTTCGTGGGGTTCGAGCCCTTCAGCCACGGGGACGCCGAGAGCGAAGGCGAGGTGAGCGGTGCCCTGCGGCGGACCCGGGAGGGCCTGGAGCTGGGCCACATCACCCTCGAGCGCCTGGCCGCGAAAAAGCAGACCTTCGCCAAGCTGAAGTCCCGGGCCGAAGTGCTGAGCCGCCAGCTCACCTACCTGGACGAGCACCTGGAGATCGTGGACCACGACCGCCGCGGGATGTACATCCAGCTGCGCAGCCTTCCCCCCTACAAGGACGAGGCCCAGATCCGCTTCAACGAGATCTCCATCGGCCGGGACAAGGTGGAGGTCAAGCGCATCGCCTTCTCCCGGCGCGACGAGGTGAAGCAGCAGGTGCCCCTCAGCCTCACCGAGGACCTGCTCGAGCGCCTCATGTCCGATCTGCGCCAGGTGCTGAGTCCGGTCTAAGGTATCGGCACGAAGGTGAGCCCCCCGGCCGGACCGCGCAGGACGGCGCTGGATTCCAGGATGCCCACGAGGATGGCCTTCTCGTCGGCGCCGGTGGGAAGGAAGCGCAGCTCGTGGGTGCCCAGGTCCAGCCTGGCGAGCATGAGTCCCTTGGCTTCGCCGGGCCCCAGCTGGTAGGCGGGCACGGCCATGAGGGCGACGTTGTTGTTCATCCACCAGGCCAGGCCGCCCCGGTCCCCGTCGGCCAGGGCCAGGAGGGGCAAGGGCTTGCCTTTCAGGGCGAAGTCCTCGGTGCCGGCGAGGGTCCCTTTCTCGATGTCGATGACGTCCAGCTTGAGGCTCTCCCCGGAGGTGAGCAGGATCTTGCCGTCCTCCCGGATGGCGATGCGATGGCGCACCTGGGCGGCGAGGCCCCCCTTGGACGGCTTGACGCCGTAGGTCCACATGACCGAGCCCCCCTTCAGGTCCCGGCGCTCAAGGTAGGGTTCCCGGGTGCGGTAGCACAGCACGAAGCTGCGGGCGTCCCAGGCCAGGTCGGCCACCTCCGCGGGCAGGGAATGGGAGGTGCCGACCTTGCCGGACTTCTCGAGCCGCTCCAGCGTCGTGGCGCTCACCACCCAGGCGTCGCCGGCGGGATCCATCACCCACTTCTCCGGGGGCCCGTCCAGCTTGGCCACGGGCAGCAGGTCCGTGGTGCCCATGTCCCGGGACCACACCCGCAGGGCCTGGGCCTCCGGGTCGTGGAACACGCAGGAGCCGTCCCGGTCGAAGGCGGCCCAACCCGTGGCGCTCTTCACCGGGTCCCATCCCTGCGCGGCGGCTGGAGCGGCGGCTAGAAGGAGGACGAAGGCTGCGGTCAGGACGCTGGCTGGGTTCAACGAGACCTCTGGCTGGGGTTGGCTGTATCAACCATAGTCAAGGCCCCGGCCTCGGGCAAGAAATCAGGCGTTTTTAATTTGCGGGCAGGGTGGAGGCGTGGGGAAGCGTCCGGTGGAACTCAACGATTCGTTCATAAAGCGCCCGGGGACTCAGCCCCTCCTCGTCCAGGAGCCGCGCCTGGTCCCCGTGATGGACGATGTGATCGGGCACCGCGCACCGGAGCAGGGGCCGCAGGATGCCCTGGTCCGCCAGGAGCTCGGCCACGGCCGCCGTGAAGCCGCCCGGGGCGCAGCCCTCCTCCATGGCCACCACGCCGCGGACGCCGCGGCTCCAGTGGCTGATGAGGTCCGCGTCCAGGGGCTTGACGAAGCGCGCGTTAATGACCGCGCAGGAGACGCCCTCGGCCTCCAGGCGCTGGGCCAGGGCCTCGGCGGGCGCAACCAGGGTGCCGAGGGCCACCAGGAGGAGATCGGTGCCCTCCCGGAGCAGTTCGCCCTTGCCGATGGGAAGGGCGGCGACGGGGTCCTGGAGGGGCACGCCCAGGGCGTTGCCCCGGGGGTAGCGCAGGGCCGCGGGGCGGTTGCTGTAGATGGCGGTGAACAGCATCTGGCGCAGCTCGTTCTCGTCCTTGGGGGCCATGATGACGATGTTGGGCATGCACCGCAGGAAGGACAGGTCGTAGAGCCCATGGTGGGTGGGGCCGTCGGCCCCCACGATGCCGCCGCGGTCCATGGCGAAGGTCACGGGCAGGTTCTGCAGGCACACGTCGTGGAGCACCTGGTCGAAGCCCCGCTGCAGGAAGGTCGAGTAGATGGCCACCACGGGCCGGAGCCCCTGGCAGGCCAGGCCCGCCCCGAAGGTGACGGCGTGCTGCTCGGCGATGCCCACGTCGAAGCAGCGCGTGGGGTGGGCCTTCTGGAAGATGTTCAGGCCGGTGCCGTCAAGCATGGCGGCGGTGACGCCGACGATCTTGGGATCCTTGCGGGCCAGGTCCGTGAGGGTGGTGCCGAAGACGCTGGTGTAGCTGGGCAGCGGCGGCTTGGCGGGGTCCACGGGAGGCTTGCGGATCTCCCCGGCCTCGGCGTCGAAGGCGGTGACGCCGTGCCACTTGAGGGGGTCCTTCACGGCGGGGTCGTAGCCGAAGCCCTTCTTCGTCTGCACGTGGAGGAGCACCGGGCCCTCGGCCATGCGCTCCTTGGCCTCGCCCAGCCCCCGCAGGAGGGCCGCGACGTCGTGGCCGTTGACCGGGCCGATGTATTTCAGGCCCAGGTCCTCGAAAAGCAGGCCCGGCACGGCGATGCGCTTGAAGGATTCCTCGCTCCACTTGGCGACCTTGGCCAGGCGCCGGCTGACGCTGGCCACGGGGATCGCCTTGATGGCGTATTCGATGCGGTCGCGCCAGCGGTTGTAGTACTGGCCGTTGATCATCTGGTTCAGGTAGCCCTGGAGCGAACCCACGTTCGGGTTGATGCTCATGTCGTTGTCGTTGAGGATCACCATGAACTTCCGGGTTTCCAGGAACCCGGCCTGGTTGAGGCCCTCGAAGGCCATGCCCGCGGTCATGGAGCCGTCGCCGATGACGGCGATGCTGGAGAAGTCCTGCCCCAGCAGGTCCCGGGCCTGGGCCATGCCCAGCGCCGCGGAGATGGAGGTGCTGGCGTGCCCGGCGCCGAAGTGGTCGTAGACGCTCTCCTCGCGTTTGAGGAAGCCCGAGAGCCCCCCGTGCTTGCGCAGGGTGGGGAAGCGGTCCTTGCGGCCCGTGAGGATCTTGTAGGGGTAGGCCTGGTGGCCCACGTCCCACACGATGCGGTCCACGAGGAAGTCGAAGTGGTGCATGAGGGCCACGGTGAGCTCCACCGTGCCCAGGTTGGAGCTGAAGTGGCCGCCGGTGACGCTGATGGAATCGATGAGGAACTGGCGCAGTTCCTGAGCCAGCTGTTCCATCTGGATCAGGGAGAAGTGCTGGATCTGCTGCGGCACCGTGACCGAATCGAGGAGGGGATACCGGCTCACGCGCTGCGCCCCGCCAAGTACGTGGCCAAGGCCGTCAGGGAATGCGGATTGGGTAGCGATCGTAACTGACATAATGCACGCTCTGTGGCCTCCCGCAAGGCGTTGCGGGCTCCAGCGAGCCCGAGCAGCAGGGGGTAGGTGATTTTACCCTTGCCCTCGTCTTTGCCAACCCGCTTCCCCATGGCTTCCTGGGTGGAGGTGGCGTCGAGGATGTCGTCCTGGATCTGGAAGGCCAGCCCGATGGCCTCTCCGGCCTCCCTCAGCGCGGCCCGTTCCTCCGGGGCGGCGGCGCCGGCGATGGCGCCCAGCTCCAGGGAGGCCCGGAGCAGGGCCCCGGTCTTGAGGCGGTGGATGACCTGCAGTTCCGCCAGGGTCACGGGGGCGGCGGCGCGGGTGCGGGCCTCGCCCTCCAGGTCCAGGGCCTGGCCGCCGACCATGCCCCGCCAGCCCGCTGCCTCGCCCAGCACCCGGAA
>MTLC01003060.1_pt1 | contig 17905 bp, 10 predicted proteins | sample 1982451 | NCBI WGS metagenome assembly MTLC01 (sample SAMN05710165, study PRJNA340218) | biofilm metagenome | isolation source: sample SPH anode biofilm adapted to +100 mV | place: USA | collected 2012-02-03 | reverse complement strand
ACATGGTATGCCGGCCTTCTGCTAGTGTAGAGTCTATCCTTAGCTATTCTGGTGATACACACTTTATCACTCTGGTTACCACCTAATACATGGTAACAATCATCATCCTCGCCTATATAAAGACCAACATGGCCTGCCTTTCTGCCATCTGAGGTTTTTCTGACAAAAACAAGCACATCACCAAGCATTGGAACAGGAGTATAAACACCAAAGGCACCCCAGTTTAATGCCCATAAAGGATCTTTGACACCAGCCTTACCTCCTCGTTTTGCCACTATCGCCATGAACAATCCACACCAGGGGATTTCATCAGCCTTATATAAATCATCTACTTTACCACCAATCTCGCTGGCCCAATCAAGAATAACCTTATTATTCGCTTTACCGGGTGTCTCTACTACGCCATAAAGATCGAGGGCAACCTTTAACATTCTGGGGCCATTCTCTTTGGTCAACCACGAATACTGTTTTTCCAATGTCATAGGGCTTAATAATTAGGGTTAATCAATAACAAAGATAAACACATCAGTATATCACAAGCGTAAAACATCCATGAATATATAAGAAAACAGCGACATGACAAGCCAACACCCCTACTTAATTCGGCAGAACCAACTACAGGAAGGTCACTTTAATGTAACGAAAACATTACATTACCATGCTTCAGCAGGATAACTAAAGTTGCTGAAGTGTAGCTACCAGATTCTCATCACGATCAAGGCTCATTTTCTTTCTTAAGCGCGTGCGGGCAACCATGATACTCTTAGGCGACTGAAACGTTATGGCGGAAATATCTTTCGAAGACATATTAAGGCGTAAGAATGCACAGAGTTTAATCTCATTCGGGGTAAGATCAGGATAAAGATCACTAAGTTTCTTGTAGAAATCCTGATGAACATTCTGAAAACGAACCTCAAACTCATTCCAGATTGTCTTATCGATATTGCTCCTCATAGTCCTGATTATATCCAGCAGGCTCTTTTTAGTAGCAGCATCTGATTGCTTTCCCAGCTCGGCAAGTTGTTGCGAAACAGTGCCGATAAATTCATTTTTATTTACAAGATACATTACGTGAGTGGCAAGCTCCTTATTTCTGAATTCAAGCTCCATTTCAAGGTTTTTGTTTTCAAGAGAAAGCTTCTCGCTTTTAAGCTCAAGTCCCTCATTTTCGAGTACCGTTTGCTTGATCCTGACCTTTTGATGCCGATATCTTTGCCAAACCATAAGAAAAGAGAAAAGGAGAACCAAGGCAATAACAAGAATGGCAAAGGTTTTCTTTTGCTGAGCCTCAACGGCCAATATCTTCTGATTTTGCAGATCCTTTTCAAGTGCCGCATAATGATGTTCCAGTTCAAGTTTGGTTACATTCTTTATCTGCTCAGAAGAGACTATAGAATCATGAAGAGCCTTATACTTCTTAAAAAAATGGAGTGCCTTATTAACATCACCCTCTATCTCGTAAACATCTGAAAGAAGCCCCGTTGCTATCAGTTGTGAACTAAGCATATGACTCTTGATACTTAAATTATAAGCCTCTTCAAGATAGTAAGCAGCTTGTCTATAGTTTTTTATCTTGATAAAATAGTCGCCGAGGTTATTGTACACCTGAGCTATACCCACCGTGTCTTTAAAAGATGTTCGTATTTGAAGTGACTGATTATAATACTTTTCAGCTAACGAGTATCGCTCTGTGGCTGCATAAACAATACCCAGATTATTAAGTATAGCAGCAAGAATCGTTTTGCTTCCATAAAGGTCATTCTCATCACGAGCTTTATTAAAATAGATAAGGGCTTTATCAAAAGCCTCTTTACTCAAATAGGTAGATCCGATATTAACAAGCATTGTTATTCTCTTCTCTTTACTCTCATGGGTCTGAACCGGCAGATTATCAAGGCATGATAGAGCCTTATTAAAGTACTCCATGGTTCTGTTATAATCCTTAAGATCATAATAGCATCCTGCAATTCTAGATAAGATCTTTGCCACCTCAATTGAGCAATCACCAACAAGGCCTGTTTTACTTACACTATTCTTAGTTGACCACTCCAATGCGTTGAAATAGTTCTCAAGGGCTTTATCAATACTATTAGACTTTGAGAAAAGATCACCAAACAGCAAGTTTAGTCGAGGTTGAAAAGAGGTCATCTCCTTTTTAGAAATTAACTCATTTACCCCTACCAGAATATCAAGCACATGATCCGGATTATAGTTTCTTTGATTTAGGAGATTCTCAGCTTGATTAAGTTTTGCGGTCACAAAAGCTGTATCATTTTTTACTATTCCTATACCGAATGAAGTTTGGCTTATTAATAGAGACAAAAACACACCTAACAAAACACCAAAGCTTGATTTTCTCAGACGAGGAAAAGATAATTTAAATACCATCACAGTGAATTCAATCTTTTAATTAATCATAAACAGAAGAGACTCCTGGCAAGAGGGATTTGGTATTGTGCTACACAATAATCAAGGCACTCATAATTTGACAAACAAATGTACAAATACAATAAGCCATAACCATCCAAATTGGCCAGTATCAAATTAACGGTTTGCCAATATCATGCCAATTGACAAAAATACTTAGTAACAGCCAATAGAGAGAGAGAATAAGGCCATTTAGTAAATCACAACTCCTGACCTGATCACCTGATAGTCAAACCCATATATCTACTTGTAGTCATTTTGTTCCTACCAGAAAACAGATAGTAGTATTAATATAGATATTCTAAATAAAAGCCATTGAGCTACTATCCTGAACTTTGTTTGCAGGCGGAAAAGGGGCTAATATAAGGTTTTCAACACACCGTAAAACAGCACTTCTTTCCGAGAAAAATACAATTTAGCCTAAACAATTAAGCCAATGAAAAAAAAGATTTCAACTCTTTTTCTGGCAGTACTACTTTTTGCCTCACATATAGCCTTTGCACAAATCGGCTATCACGGAAATAGTATTACTGAACCAACGAATCCTGCTCTAAAAAGCGGGACGGCCTACTACAGTCAACTCTCACCTGCCTCTTCCGGCTTTATGCTATCACAGTCTTTTACTGACCCTGCTTCAGCAAACTATTCAAGTCAAGCAGCTGATGACTTCACTGTTCCTGCTGGTCAGACATGGGAAATTACCAACATTGATGTAATTGGTAGTTACTTCGCATATACAGGAACAAAGATTGATGGTCTTAATATCATTGTTTATACTGATAACAATGGAATGCCCGGAACAGAGGTTTACCGTCATGATAATGTTACTACTTATAATGAGGTTAAAATTTCTCCCGACTATGAGTCTTACCGTTATGAAATTACCTTACCCCAGCTTTTATCTTTAACTCAGGGAACCTATTGGTTAAGTGTACAAGCTGTTGGTGATATGACCCTTATGGATCGTTGGGGTTGGCAACAGCGTAGCGGCCAAATCATTGGACAGGAATTTCACTGGAGAAACCCTGGTGATGGTTTTGGAACATCATTAATAGATTGGTCTCCCTCATCTTATCTTTTGTGGAATGACCTTAACATGACATTTGCCCTATATAGTGTAGGCCAAAACAATGATTTGGCTCTCTCTGCAATCCTTTCTCCAACAACAGGATCCAATTTATCTTCAACTGAAACAGTGATCATTGATGTAAAGAACGAAGGGCTAACAACAGTTAACAGCTTTACCGTATCCTATAAACATAATAACGGAACTCCAGTCTCACAAACAATCACTGGAGCCAATCTGGCTGCTAACCAGCATATGACCATCAACTTTACTACTCCTGTAGATATTTCTGCAGCAGGATTACACTCTATAGAAGCTTCTGTAACTATTGCCGGAGATCCAAGACCAGATAACAATAGCACCTCTATCTCGCTTTATAATCTGGTTAATGTTATTCCAATGGCTGCATCAGGAACACAAAACCTTAATAACTGCAACTTTACATTTACCGACCAGGGGGGCTTAACGGGTGATCTTGACCCAACTGCAAACGTCGTTACTGTTCTCACTCCAGCAACAACCGGCGATAGAATCAGAATTAGCTTTGCTGATTTCAACATAAGTGATAATAACCTTATGATCCACAATGGATCTAGTACCGCTGCCCCACTTATTAACTATTACGCTGGGATTAACTCTCCAGGTATTATTGATGCATTAAACCCAGACGGAGCGTTAACAATCGTATTTGAAGGAATGGGAACCAATGCTGCTACTGGTTGGGCTGCTTGGGTGGAATGTTTAACCCCTTATCAAAACGACTTTGAACTCAGCTCTTTAATAGCATCACCTACGGTAACCCTTGAAGGCGATCCACAAATACTTAAAGCAATCATCAGAAACTTAGGGAGTCAAACCCTTAGTAAAGAGGTTACCTTTAAAGTTGATGGTACCTTACTTACTGCCATTGTAAGTCAGCCCATTGCGCCTTTAGATACTGATACTGTAGTCTTTACCTACAACCCTATTGCCTTAGGTAATCATATCATTGAGGCCTCTATTCCTAATGATAACAGTCCTGTAGCTAATAATTCTAAAAGTGTTAACACCGCAGTCCTTCCCTGGAATACCTTCTTTGAAGACTTTGAAGGAGCCGAGTTTCCTCCATCAAACTGGAGACATGGTAGTTTATGGACTCAAGAGCCTGCCAATACCTATTCTGGCCTTTTCTCTGCTTCTGTATTTGTTCCTGCTTCACTAACGGATACACTTGTAAGTTGCCGAGTCAATATCGATCAGGATGCCCACTTAACCTTTGCAGCTAGATCAAATATGTGGTTTCCCGGAGCATTAGAGGTATACTGGTTAGACGAAACAACGGGTTTAAAAACTTTGATTGGATCTCCTGAGATCTCTCCTCTTTCATTCCAACTCTTTGATCTGCCTTTATCAGGTTTAAATGGAATAGGTCGATTTGGCTTTGTTGCATTAGTAACTGATCCTTTTGCATCTATGGGAATTGTCACATTAGACTACATACAAGGCACCGGATTAACTGTCTACAAAGATGAACATGACATTCAGCTTAAACAGTTTAACCCATCAGTATTAACTGCTCAACATAGTTCATCAAACTATGAGGTCACTGTCAAAAATAATGGCTTACAAGAAGTAACAGCGACTGATTATACCATAAGACTAATCATAGATGGACAAAATCCACTTGAAATAGCAACAATTGCCGGAGAAACACTTGGAATAAATGAAACACGTACCCTTTCTTCTGCATTTCCAATTGATTCACTTCTTCAATCATCAATAAAAGCTATCGTAGATTACCCGGCTGATCAATATATGGTTGACAACTCATCCGGTGATAAACTGATATCTGTAGTCTCTCCCACAGCCACAATAAAACAAACACCTCAAGGCGATCCATACAATACCTCTGTGCCTATTGACTTTGTTTATCAACATACATTATCTCAGACTCTCTATTTCCCCACAGAGATAGGAAACACTGGCTATATCTTCGGTATTGCATTACATTATATCTTCGCTCAACAGGTTACAGCACCCAATGTAACTATCTGGCTTGGGATGACTGATAACACTGAAATCTCAGAATGGATACCTTACGACAACTTCTCACAGGTTTATTCAGGAGCATTAAACTTCATTGAAGGAGAACAGACTCTTTATATTCCATTTAATGTACCTTATAACTACAGTGACAATACTAAACAGCTAGTAGTCATGGTTAAGTATGATGGTACCGAGTCAATATCGGGTGCTGCCTATTATAGTTATCATCCTGAAATTGCTAGCCTCACAACAATCACAGTTACAGATTCACAAAACAGCTTTGACCCTCAGAACATGCCAACTTTTGGGTCTGTTTCTGACTTAACACCAGAGCTCCAGTTTGTATTTAATGATCAACTTACCAGTTTATCAGGAGTTGTTACCTCTACTGATGGCACTCCAATATCAAATGCCAACCTAGAAGTAGAAGCGTTAAACATGACCACCTCATCCGATGCTAACGGACAATACTCATTTCCGACAGCTCCAGCCGGCACTTATAATGTAACAGCAGTTCAAATTGGCTATTTTGCAAACACACTGGAAACAACACTTGTTGCCAATGAACCTGCTACATTGAACTTCGAGCTATTACCAATGGCTACAATCTCTATTCAAGGCAGAATATTAGGAAATGATAACCCTGGAGTTGGGATAGCCGGTGCTACAATAGTTCTGGAGGGATATAGCAACTTCACGACTACGACTGCTTCTGACGGTACCTTTACACTAGATGGCGTTTTCACCCAAAATGATTACACCCTTACAGTTACAGCTTCAGGATATCAACCAGCCGTACTGCCTGTAACGGTTTCAAATGACCCGATAAACGTTGGGGATATCATCCTCAATGAGGCTATGCTTCACCCGTATGCAGCTGTAGCAATTGAATCAGGAGCTAACAGTGTAATCACATGGAAAGCACCCAATGATGCAGCATATAAAACGCTACAAACTGATGATGGTACAGCTGAAGATGGTTATGCCGCAGAACCCTCAGAAGAGGTTTCGCTGGGTAATAAATTCATCTTTAATGAGCCTACTACAATTACAAGCATTGATCTATTCTTTAAAGCATATACCGGAACACCTCAAGTCCTGACTGTAGACATCTACGATGAGGCAATGAACCTTCAAGCTACCACAAACGCTTTTACTTCAACCACTGAGGAATGGATCAATGTTGAAATGCCTAACAGAACCTTTACAGGCACACATTACATTATGGTACATTGGCCCGGATACGCCGATCAGTCAACATTCCTTGGATTCGACAACAATGTAAACACGGCTGATAATGCCTATTACTACTTCTCAAATGGTTCTGTTGGAATTTTATCTGAGTTAACTCAACAAATGGGTTCATTCCTGATTCATCTGAATGCCCTAAACGACAGCAAAAAGGAGAGCAATACTAAATCGCTCACAGGATACTCTATAACTAAAGGAAGAATTGAAGATATCGCTAACGTTTCTTCATGGCCTATCCTTAACTCGGCTCTCCTCTCTTCTACTACCTATACAGATACCGATTGGAGTAATAGTCATACCGCAGACTGGATCTATGGTGTCAAAACACATTATACCACCGGTAACTCTGAATGGGTATTCTCTAATCCCTTAACCTTCCTGGCTGTTGGAATTGAAAACACCCCCAATCAATCAGTGAGTGTTCACCCCAACCCCGCAACCAACTACATCATGGTGGAAGGTGCCCAGGGAAAAAACTATTCTCTCACTACTACTGACGGAAAACTTTTATTCTCATCACAACTAAATAACACTAAACAAGCCATTGATTTGTCGGGTGTTGCCCCCGGCAGTTATTTATTGATTCTTTCTGATGAATCATCCGTCACTACTCACAAAATAATTGTAAGATAGCCAAATACCCCAGCAAACACACTGCTGCCCGGAGGGTGTCTAACCCAGACACCCTCCTTTTTTTTTAATCAGATCTTATCTGCCTACCCCTCTGAATAAATCCTGCCTCATGAATCTCTATCTTTGCCAAAAAATTTGAAATGATCAGTGTAAATAATGTCGCCATTCATTTTACCGGCGAAGACCTCTTCTCAAATGTCTCATTTATTATTCCAGACAGAGATCGTATTGGCCTAACAGGGAAAAACGGCGCAGGGAAGAGTACTCTCTTAAACATCCTCGCAGGAACGCTCTCTGCAACTGCCGGTGAGGTGACCCGTCATGGCGACTGCACGATCGGATTTCTCTCCCAAGAGTTGGTGCCTGATACCCATCGAACTATCCTCGACGAAGCGTTACAGGCATTCGTAGAAGTCAATGAACTTAAAACTCAAGTCGAGAAATGGAGTATTGATCTGGCCGAAAGAACCGATTATGAATCCGATGGATACCTTAAGCTTCTGAATAAGATTCATGACGCCGACGAACAAATTCGCCTCCACGGTGGAGATTCCCTAGAAGGAGATACTCTCAGAGTACTCGAGGGTCTAGGCTTCAAACCGGGCGATCACTCACGATTAATGGGAGAATTTAGCAGCGGCTGGCAGATGCGTGTGGAGCTAGCTAAGATACTCCTTCGCCGCCCCGATGTTATCCTTCTCGACGAGCCTACCAACCATCTCGACATCGAATCTATCAGCTGGCTTGAGGAGTGGTTAAAATCTTATTCAGGTGCGGTAGTCCTTGTCTCTCACGATAGAGCCTTTCTTGATAATGTAACCACCCGAACCATCGAGATTAGCATGGGCAAGGCTTGGGACTACAAAGCATCGTATAGCGACTATGTACTCATGCGTGAAGAACGGATGGAACAACAGATGGCTGCTCTTGAAAACCAGCAGAAACAGATAGCTCAAATTGAGCGCTTTATAGAACGTTTCAGATATAAATCTACCAAAAGCCGACAAGTACAGAGCCGTATTAAACAACTCGAAAAGGTTGATAGAATTGAGATAGACGACATTGACACCTCAGCGATTCACTTCTCTTTCCCTGCTGCTCCTTCATCTGGAAGGGTTGTCCTTGAGATCGAAAAAGCCTCTAAAGCTTATGGCGAAAACCTGATTCTCGATAAAATAGAATTAACAATTCAAAAAGGGGAAAAAGTAGCCTTCGTTGGCCGAAATGGAGAAGGTAAGAGTACCCTCTCGAAAATGATTGTCGGTGAACTTGACTACTCTGGTATAATCAAACTCGGTCATAATGTCGCTATTGGCTATTACGCACAGAACCAGAGTGCATTACTCGATTATTCCAAGACGGTCTTTCAAACCCTTGACGATATAGCCACCGGCGATATCAGAACCAAAACCAGAGCCATCTTGGGAAGTTTCCTATTCAGCGGTGAAGCCATTGAGAAAAAAGTAAGCGTGCTCTCGGGAGGTGAAAAAGCGAGACTTGCTTTAGCCACTCTTCTTCTTAAACCTGTTAACCTACTCATCCTCGACGAACCTACCAACCATCTGGACATGGTCTCCAAGGATATTCTTAAAAGCGCTCTACTCAGATACGATGGAACACTAATCATCGTCTCTCACGACCGTGACTTTCTTCAAGGGCTCACCGATAAGGTCATAGAGTTTAAAAATAGAACCATCAAAGAATACCCCGGTGATATCTATGACTTTCTGGAAGCTAGAAGCCTGGCTTCACTGAAAGAACTTGAACAGCCCACTTCTAAGTTGAACTCAATCGCTGGTCAAGAGGGTGTATCAGAAAATAAACTCAACTATGAGCAAAAAAAGGCTTTAGAGAAAGAGAAAAGAAAAATAGTAAACAAAATCAATCAAGCAGAAGCCGAAATCATTAGATTAGAAGAAGAGATTGCAAAATGCGACCACCTACTTGCAAACCCCTCAGAGAACCCCGGAATAATGAATGATACCAATTTCTTCTCAAAATATACTTCTCTAAAGAAGAGTTTGACCGATACGACCACCCTCTGGGAAGATCTTCACATCGAACTTGAACAATTCGATTAAATAGACAAATCTTGCATTTGCAGCCTTATTGGAATCGTATACTTACTAAACAGCCTCAATTAACAATTGCAATTTGCTATCTATATTGAAGCCAAATACCTTTGTTCGATATTTCATAATTTAATCAGAAACAACGGTTCGTTTTCACCTAACTGCGACAACTCTAATGGCACACTCCTCCATCCAACTACGGCCATGGTCATTTGACGATATCCCTAATCTCGTTCAACTGGCAAATAATATCAATATAGCAAAAAACATGACTGATGCTTTCCCCAATCCATACACTTATATGGACGCCGAGGCCTTTGTCAGAAGAGTTTCAACTGAAATGCCACAAAAAGTTTTTGCTATAGCATATAATAACAAGGTGGTTGGCTCTGTCGGCATCTTCCCGAAAAAGGATATTCATCGTAAAAATGCGGAGATAGGATATTGGTTAGGCGAGCCTTACCATGGCAAGGGTATAATGACTGAAGCAGTCAGACTAATTGTCAAGTATGGCTTTGAGACATTTGATATAGAAAGAATTTATGCAGCTCCCTTTAGGAATAATAAAGCTTCTCAACGTGTTCTTCAAAAATCGGGCTTCATCTTAGAGGCTGTGCTAAGAATGAGCATTATTAAGTATAACGAACTACAAGATGAAACGATCTACTCTATCAGAAAAGTAGACTATATAGGTGAAGGGTGGTAAAATTATTTGACTGTCCTGAAAGCATTCCTTCGCCCTATTCAATCATTAGCTTCAAGACAGTCATTTCCTCTGCCTGTTGAATACGGATCAAATAAAGACCGCTATTGAGTGTTGTGGTATAAACAAAACCTGTACATGCAGGCTCATAAACAACAACCCTACCTGTCATATCTATAACAGTAACCTCTGCATTAACACCCGTATTCAACCCTTCTATTTTAAAATAGTCTGATGCAGGATTAGGTTTAATAAAGAGATGTGAGGGGCTATTTATCTCTTGCTCACCAACGGTGAGACAGGTACCGGGAATATTCTGATCGAGCCAATTGAGTCTGTGATTTAACCAAGACTTAAACGAGTTAATCTCCTCCTCCCAAGTGGTAGGCCAAGGATAGGGATCAGGCCATGTGTAATGTCCCAGCGTAGGCCATGTTTTAAAATTCCTATGAGCTGCCGGTGCTAACATTGCAGTAAGACTATCAATCATTGTATTCATCTCCTGATTGCTCAGAAATGAACCACGAAACATGCTCCACTGACATTGTAAGCGATCAGTAAAAAGTGATTGGCTCATAAGCTTCTCCCACCAAAAAGGCACCAACCAATAGTCGTCTGAACAAGGAAACTGATAAGCCCAACCCGAATATAAATTACCATCACAATAATCGGCATTACCATAGGCTATATCATAATCCCAAACAGGTCCCATGCTAATCCTGCCGTCCTTGCTCTCTCTATCCTTATGTAGAAAAGTACTTAGCCTATATCCATCAACATTTTTACTAACCTCATTTACTAAAAGATAGTCCGTAAAAGTATACTCTTTAGCATATTTTCTCCAGCCGATCAACGTATCCGCAGAATTTGGACCATCAAGAGCCTCCTCAAATTCATTAACGTAAGTTGAGATATAACTCTTCTGCTCAGGAACTATATCCTCTTGCTTTGGATATTCATACTGAAAAAATATAGTCTGACCACCCGATGCTGCCGGTGGAGGAAAACTACTTGTCCACCCATCACCACCGCTACCGGTCGATTTATCCACCTTAAAGATATAACCACCTGTCAGCTTATCACCGCTTGTAGAGGAAGGTTCTAACTTAGAGATATTGAGTCTGTTTTTATCCCTTTTAATCTTTTCAGAAAAGAGATACAGTCCTTTGTATCTACCATTAAGCATCACCTCAACCCAACGATAACGAGTTGCATAATGACCCATATTCATCCAGAGTTGATAAGAAATAGCATTATGCATTAACGTTTTATCCGCATAATTGGCATTTAAAATCCAATCTGATTCGGCGGGCATTCCAAGCAATGAAGTATCAATTGAGTTACCGGTATCGTCCCATGTCTCAAGGCCATAACTCTTCTTTGGGAAAGTCTGTGAGCTACTACCCCTAAGTTCAATTCCAATCTTTCCAACAAAAGAAGGATTATCATCAGGATGATTCGATGCCCCTAATCCATTATCTATAATGATGAAATCAGCCATTATCTTCGGATCATCAATAATCTCATGGCCATTGGTGTTAATCATTACAATTGGCAGATTTGTAGACTTAAAAGCGATCGGCCTTCCGGGATTATTATCAAACTGCAACTCCCAACCTAAAAGAGAGCCGGACGAACTCCATGGGTCAGTATCTTTGATCCATAATTTCCACAATCCATTTCCGGATTGCTTATTATTCAGATAACCCAAATTATCAATTGGCCTGTAAGACCCTGTAAATGGAGCTGATTGAACAATAATACCCTCTGTAGCATCATCACGGAAGGCAGTATTAATAAAATTGGTGCATCCCCAACATAAATCCTGAAACAACAATATGACACTTCCATCTGGTGCCTCTAGCTTCACTATGAGCTGTGAGGCATTACTATGTTGAATATTAAGTTTTACCTGACTCAGTCCAAATGTGGTATCAATCTGAGAAACTGATAAACCACTGACATTAATAGAAAACGAATGCCACTGACCATTATCAGAAAGCTCGCCTCCGGCTCCTCCATAGGTCTGAGCTGTGACTGAGTTTACAAAAAGTAAGAATATCAACAAAACAGAGATGTTCAGAGTAGTCAAGATCGGCTTCATAGGGAAAACATTTAAAGAGGCGCAATGTAAAAAAAAATAAAACACCAAAAGTCAACTTTTCATAACAAAAAACAGCCATAGTGACTGAAAAAATCCATCATCATTTTTTGACTTATCCTCTACAGACATTTGTATATTTGGCAAAGAATGAGTTTACGATAAAACTATCCCCATTCAGAATCATCAACCGCTGAAAAAAACAACACCTCAAACACAAAATAACATGGCAAAAAGTATTATCTGGACATTACCATCACGTCTAATCCACTGGATGCTTGCGGCAGCAATAGTTATCTCGTGGCTTTTAGGCGAGCAAGATGCTTTCATTAATTTTCATGCTGCTTTTGGTGCAATGGCTGGCACCCTTATTATCTTCAGAATTATCTGGGGCTTTATTGGACCTAAATACTCAAAGTTCAAAGATTTCCCTTTATGCTTTACAAACATCATCAAATACCTTCGTAACCCCAAAGAAGAGCACTTGAAATATGCCGGGCATAATCCTCTTGCTTCCTGGGTCATGAGCGGCATACTAGTTATCGGACTAATAACCGTGACAACGGGTTTTGCTGCATATTCCGCTCAGGGAAACGGCCCTTTTGCCTCAATACTGCCCGATGCTGAAGCTAAAGAGATAAAAGAGACTCATGAACTCTTTATAACAATCCTAATACCTCTGATTCTTTTGCATCTATTAGGATTACTAAGCGATTTCCTTCGCTTCAGATCAATAGGCACAGTCTGGTCAATGTTTACCGGCACTAAAAACATAGAGGCTGAACCTGCCAGATTAAACTTCCTTCAAAAGGTGATTATTTCTGCCGGATTGTTATCCTCTATAATCATTTTTTATATTGTCTTAAACAGCCCGGTCAAACAGGATGGTGACAAAGATGATGCCGAACACCACAACATTGAGATGATTGACCACTCAAGAGATTAAAAAGAGAAAGAGAGGTGGCAAGTTACAATAGAACTTACCACCTCTCTTCATATTATTAAACCTCGTCTCTGTATGACTCTATCTAACAAGAGATAGATACCACCTTATTGTTTAACCACCTTCGCATCTGCCACAACACTGTTACCTGCGGTTAACCTTGCCAGATAGACACCGGCCGGCCATGAACTAACATCCAGGGTTACCTGCTTAATCTCCTTGCTTATGGCCTTTGTAAGGATAGTTCTGCCTAGAACATCCACTATCTGCAGCTGAAGGTTCTCAGGAAGTGAGAAATAGAGCGTCTTACTGCTAAGGCTATTGCTCTGCCACTCTTTTAACATACGGTCAGGAAGTGTCAACATTAGCTTATCTGTTGAAGGGTTGGGTGCGACCTGAATAGAATACCGCTCCTTCTGATGCATGGGCTCCTCCATACCCACGATGATATCGCAATCAGGGTAAATTGTATCCATAAGTTGGGGGGTACCGGAACATAAGTAATCATAGACCAGCGGACGGGTATCTAAGGGAGGATACTCTAAGTCAGAGTTATATTTATAAAAAAACATCTTCAGAGAATCATCTGTCACCCAGTAACCGGATGTGGTTAAGATATGATTATCACTGGTCTTCTTTAAGCTAAGAATCGAATTCAAATCGATCATCTGTTCTTTCTCTTTCAAAATATTACCGAGAGTATCAGATAGTCGAACAACAGTGTGGCCAGGTACATAACCTGGTTGGTCTTTGTAAGTTGTTGCTAGAGCTATTTTATTAGAATCCAAGTACGTTAAGCCAGTAATTGCCCCGGCACCATACCATTCAGGAAGCCCTTGAGTATATCTAATCTCAGGGAAATTTACGCCATCCTTGGTCTGCCTGAACAAAACAGGAGGGTGACAGTTGCACCCAATCCATCCTGAAATATGACCACCCCCAGTTGAATAATTCCCCCTAAAGTCTTGAGCTGACACTCTTCCTCCATAATGAGTTGAGTCATAAACCATATACCAGGGCTTACCCCATATCTCTTCGCCATCAGGAGCAAATTTAATGTGCAACATCTGAAAACTCCAAAGAGTTGGATTTACATAATTATCATACACAACACACTCTCCCGTAAACAATAGATTCTCCTCATCATCCTTTAGCAAGGAGTAACCATATCCATTGGTTGCCCACTGAGGATGCTCAGAGGTAAGATATACTTTCTGCCATAACGTCTCGCCCGAAGGAGATAAACAGAAGAGCCAAATTCGCTCTTCAGCTATATCATATCCGAAATAATTCACCAATACAACATAATTGCCATTACTCAATTGTACTACATCAGCACCATAATCAACATCCATTGGTACGGAGTAAATCTTACACCAATCCTTCTCTCCACAAGCATTCAATTTCATAATCCACACGTCATAACAAATAAGATCCGAACACTTATCAATGACCGTTGTCGATCCAATTAAAATACATCCCCCATCCTGAGTGGGTGTAAAGCGGGCAAAGGAACCATAATAATTCGGGTCACCAATATATCTTGTCCAGAGGATATTCCCATTCACATCAGTCTTCAATAAAACATTCATTCGGTTAATCATATCATTATCAACCAGTGTTCCCAATAACATGTATCCGGAATCATACGCTTCAAATATATCATCACCCCCTGCCAGACTATTAAAATTATAAATCTTTGGCCAGAGTTCTTTTGTGCTAATCTGGTCTCTATTGGGTCTTCCTTTCAAGTTTTTCTTAAATGTTGTCTGAATGTCTTTCTCAGGCTTTGGTAATTGTGTTTGAGCCTCAAGGCCAATGCATAGAAAAAAGGCTAGGAGATAAGTAATTAGAGTTTTCATGTTATTCAGATTTGTTTCTCAAAAATCTACGACAGGTTATGATTAATTATTTCTAAAATCAGAAGATCTACTATCTTCTATTGATGTCGGAATCTTTAGTTAAAAATACAAAATTACGGGGGAAACAAAGATTAGTTTTCCTCATAATTATAAATTACTCATTGAGAAAAGATCCCTAATTCCTGAATGAATATTTGATACGGCAACTAAAACACCTATAATAAGGAACAATACATCACTTTTAACTTCTATAATGGTCAAAATAATAATTTGGTAAACTCGCACATAAGCGATAATTTTATGTAAGTCCATACCGGCGGTTTAAATTTTTACGGCTCTTTTCGTCTCCTTAGCATATCTTCTATTGCTTTAATTTCTTCAAGATCATTTTGATCAGCCTTTAACGCTTCATACTCCTTTCTCTTTTGATCAAATTGCTCGTAGACCTTTTCTATATAGTTCTCCATTTGTTCATTTGATACCGTTCCGCTTCCTTTCAAAATCTTCTTGTTTTGAAAATTCAACAATCGATCAACATTTTCTTTCCAAAACGACATGGTAAGATCTTTACGTTCTTTAACATTAAGTTCAGCCGTTTCAAGAAAGATTACCACAAGACGGTTCAATGTATCTATTTCATCTGCTGTCAGATAATTTTTAGAGATGATAATATCCTGTTTGCGCACAATTGCGCCTTTCCAAGATGTTAAGCCCATGTTTTCTTTTTGTGCATCAGCTCGTCCAATTATTATCTCTGCAGCAGTTGCGCCAGTAACGGCAAACAGTAATTTGTTTTGGGTCTCGGCAAAAAACATCTGTGTTGATTTATCGGTACCATCATAATCGCTACTAAGGGCAAACAATTCGCGTATTTTTTGATAAAATCGTTTTTCTGATGCTCTAATATCCCGAATTCGATTGAGTAATTCATCAAAATAGTCCGGACGGCCATCAGGGTTCTTCAATCGCTCATCGTCTATCACAAAACCTTTTCGTAAATACTCAGTAAGGTTACGGTTTGCCCATTGCCGAAATTGTGTTCCACGTACTCCTCGAACCCGAAAGCCTATGGCCATAATCATTTCGAGTGAATAAAAAGTAACGTTATAGTTTTTGCCATCAACAGCAGTTGTAAAGTAATTCTTTACAACTGAATTGGCATCTAACTCACTCTCTTTTAAGACACTTGACACATGTTGTCCTATATTTTGTTTCGAGGTGGCAAAAAGCTCGGCTATTTGAGTTTGATTAAGCCACACGTTACCATCTTTAGCGTACAGGCTTATGGAGCTTTTGCCATCCTGGGTGTTGTATATGATTATGTCGGTCATTTTAGTTTATCTATAGGGAACCTTTAAAATACAAATTGTTGATCTATTTTGCATAATTAGAAGCCCCTTATATTCTCATAACTCATAATCTGTTTTCTATTGTTTAACCACCTTCGCCTCTGCCACAACACTGTTACCTGCGGTTAACCTTGCCAGATAGACACCGGCCGGCCACGGACTAACATCCAGGGTTACCTGCTTAATCTCCTTGCTTATGGCCTTTGTAAGGATAGTTCTGCCTAGAACATCCACTATCTGCAACTGAAGGTTCTCAGGAAGTGAGAAGTAGAGCGTCTTACTGCTAAGGCTATTGCTCTGCCACTCTTTTAACATACGGTCAGGAAGTGTCAACGTTAGCTTATCGGTTGAAGGGTTGGGTGCGACCTGAATAGAATACCGCTCCTTCTGATGCATGGGCTCCTCCATACCCACGATGATATCGCAATCAGGGTAAATTGTATCCATAAGTTGGGGGGTGCCGGAACATAAGTAATCATAGACCAACGGACGGGTATCTATGGGAGCATATTCCAAATCCGATGTTAACTTATATAAAAACATCTTTAATGAATCTTGAGTTACCCAAAAACCCGAGGTCATTAATATGCTTTTATCTGTTGTAAGAGAGAATCCCAGAATTTCATTCAAATCATCATACAGATGTCGTTCTTTCAGAATATTCCCTAGTGTGTCTGATATTCTTGCTACAGTATGAGCAGGAATAAAAACCCCGGGTTCATCAAGATACGTAGTTGCAAGAGCTATTTTATTGGCTTCTAAATAATCCATCCCGGTAATCGCTCCTTGACCAATGTAGGCAGGAAGCCCTTGTGTATATCTAATCTCCGGGAAATGAACGCCATCCTTGGTCTGCCTGAACAAAACAGGTGGGTGACAGTTGCACCCTATCCAACCCGTTCCATGTCCTCCTCCCGTAGAGTAGTTCCCATGAAAATCTTGTGCCGACACACGGCCTCCGTATTTTGTTGAGTCATAATTCATATACCAGGGCTTACCCCATATCTCTTCGCCATCAGACGAAAATTTTATATGCAATAACTGAAAGCTCCAAGATGTCGGATTTACATAATTATCATACTCCACACACTCTCCCGTAAACAATAGATTCTCCTCATCATCCTTTAGCAAGGAGTAACCATATCCATTGGTTGCCCACTGAGGATGCTCGGAAGTCAGATATACCTTCTGCCATATCGTCTCGCCCGAAGGAGATAAACAGAAGAGCCAAATTCGCTCTTCAGCTATATCATATCCAAAGCAATTAACCAATGCAATATAATTGCCATTACTTAATTGCACCACATCTGTTCCATAATCTAAATCCATGGGCACCGAATATATCTTACACCACTCTTTCTCCCCACAAGCATTTAATTTCATAATCCAAACATCATTACAAAAATAATCAATACATTTATCCTAAGTACATGACAAAAATTCAAAAATATTGATACGTGATTGATTCTTAGC
>MTLC01000202.1_pt1 | contig 17928 bp, 14 predicted proteins | sample 1982451 | NCBI WGS metagenome assembly MTLC01 (sample SAMN05710165, study PRJNA340218) | biofilm metagenome | isolation source: sample SPH anode biofilm adapted to +100 mV | place: USA | collected 2012-02-03 | reverse complement strand
GGACTGCCGGTGTAATCCTGGGCCTGTCCCCATTACAGCGTCACCTCGCGCACCTTGCGGTAAGTGCCGGGACGAACTGCATCACGTCGGCCACCACCAACACGTCGGCGATCTCGCCGATAGGGGCATCCTTGTCCTTGTTGATGGCAACGATGAAGTCCGCCTTCTTCATCCCCGCCAGATGCTGGATGGCGCCGCTGATGCCGCAGGCGACGTAGAGCTTAGGGCTCACCGTCTGCCCGGTGGTCCCCACCTGGTGGCCGTGATCGACCCAGCCTGCATCGACAACCGGGCGGCTCGCGCCTAACTCCCCTCCCAGGGCGCTGGCGAGAGCGGCAATGACGGAGACGTTCTCTTTCTTGCCGACTCCACGGCCGGCGCTCACGATCACCTCGGCCCTAGTCAGATCAACCCCCTTAGCCTCGGCTGCCTCGTAGCCGACGAACTCGATGGAGGAGCCGCCCTGCGGCAGCTCCAGTCGCTCCACCTGCGGCGTTCCCTGCGGCTCACGGGACGGACTGAAGGCGCCGGCCTGGATGGTGAGGACGCACCTGCCGGTCGCCGGCTTCACGGTCCGGCGCAGCTTCGCGTTGCAGCAGTTGACCTCGAAGGCGCCCTCGTTGAGGGCCACGATCTCCGATACCTGCCCTGCTTTCAGGGCGGCGGAGATGCGGGGGGCCAGGTCCCAGCCGTAAGATGAGTGGACGAAGACGACGCAGTCCGGGTTTTCCCTTTCGATCGCCTGAAGCACCAGCTTCTTGTGCAGGTCGGGGTTGTACTCGCCGTACTTGCCGGCGTCGGCCAGGTACACCTTGCCACCATATTTGGGGAGTTCCCCCTCGCTTCCTACCACCAGCATCACACTCTCGGCGCCGAGCCGGCCGGCGAAGGCCTGCAGTTCATATGTCGAGTCGAGGAGCTTGCCCTGACGGTATTCACCTATAAGTAACGCTTTCATGGTCTCCTCCTATCTGAGCACCGCGGTCTTTTCCTTCAGTATCCCCATCAGCCGGTCCACCTGGTTGCCGACGTCGCCTTCCAGGACAACGCCCCCCCCTTTCTTCGACGGAGGATAGATCGCGTTAGTGGCGGTGAGTTCCTCTTCCCGCGCCAGTTCGGCTACCGGCACGGCTGCGATTTCCTTTTTCTTAGCCTTCATGATGTTGGGAAGAGTCGGGTAGCGCGGGGTGTTGAGCCCCAGCTGGCAGGTGACCAGCGCCGGGAGATTCAGCTTGGCCACCCCCTTGATCCCCCCTTCCAGCTCCCTCTTCACCGTGACGGTCCCGCCGTCGTAGGCAAAGCCGACCAGTGTGGTGGCGCAGCTTACACCCAAAAGTTCCGCCACGGTGACGCCAACCTGTGCCGAACCCCGGTCCTGGGACTGCATGCCGGTGAAGATGAGATCGTACCCCTGTCTCTTGGCGTAGCTCGCGATGATCGACGCGATCTGCCAGGGGTCCTTCCGGTAGTACTTGTCGTCCTGGATGTGTACCGCCCGGTCTCCCCCCATGGCGAGCGCCTTCTTGATCGCCTCCACGGCCCGGTCCGGGCCTATGGAAAGAATGGTGATCTCGGGGTCCCCTCCCAGTTGCTCCTTCAGTTGCACCGCCTGCTCCACCGCGTACTCGTCGTATTCGTTCATGCGGAACGCGAGGTCGGTCTCGTCATACCAGGTCCTCTCGCTGTTCGGCCTGAACCGGGACTCCATATCAGGCACCTGTTTGATGCATACCAGTATCTTCATAGCTCCCTCCTCTTTGGTTCCGTCGTCACGCCGATACACCTTCTGCGGCAGCCATCCGCTCCTGCTCCGGCTCCCCTTGCAGCTGCTCTTGCTGCCTTTTCGCCTCGATGAGCGACTTCACGGCTGCGGCTGTCTCCTCTTCTGCCCTGCCCCGATCCCCAAGCGGTGCGGTCAGCCGTTCCGCCACTACCTCGGCCAGGTCCCGGACGGCGAGTTTCCCTTCGCACTCGCCCGTCTTGATGCCGTCCTCGAACATGGTGAGGCAGAACGGGCAGTTGGAGACGATGAGTGGCGCCCCGGTCTCTTCCGCCATCTTGATGCGGCGGACGTTGATCCGGCTCCCGAGCTTCTCCTCAGCCAGGATCCGCCCCCCGCCGGCGCCGCAGCAGAAGCTTTCCAGCCCGTACCTCTGCATCTCGTTGATCCTGCCGCCCGCCACGTGCAGCACGTTGCGAGGCTGCTCCATGATTCCCTTGTAGCGCCCGAGGTAGCAGGAGTCGTGGTAGGTGTAGTCAAACTGGTGCGGAGCAAGGGTAAGGGTCCCGGCATTGATCAGGTTGTCGATTAAGACGGTGTAGTGCTCCACCTCCACGTCGAGCCCCAGGTCCTTGTAATCACGCCCCAAAGTGTTCAGGCAGTGCGGGCAGGTGGTGACGATCTTCTTGACCCCGTACCCCTTGATCAGCTCGATGTTCTCCTGGGCTGTCATCTGGTAGAGGTACTCGTTGCCGAGCTTACGCAACGGTTCGCCACAGCATCTTTCTTCCTTGCCGAGGATGCCGACGCTGATGCCCGCCGCGTTGCAGATCTTCACGAAACTCTTAGCGACCTCCTGATTGCGCTTGTCGAAGGAGGCGTAGCAGCCTACGAAGTAGAGGATGTCCGCCTCCTCCCCTTCGGACAACCGCCGGACACCGAGCCCTTCCGCCCAGTTGCCCCGGTCGGCGTAGGCCATACCGAAGGGGTTGCCGTTCACCTCGACGTTGTTGGCGGCGACCATCACTTCTTCCCCGGGGAATTCCCCCTGCATGAGGACGAGGTTTCGTCGCATCTCGATGATCTTGTTGACGTGCTCGACCTGGGCGGGACAGATCTCCTGGCAGGCGCGGCAGGTCGTGCAGGACCAGACCGCGTCCTGGCCAACGGTCTCGATCAGATTCGCCTGCGGGTTGGCACAGGCCGCCTCCCCGATCTGCTGCACCACCTGCATCGGCGAGAGGGGCTTTTCCGTGCCGTGGGCGGGACAGCGGTCCTGGCACCTCTTGCAGCTGGTGCAGGCGTCCGCGTCGAAGATGTCCTTCCAGGTGAGGTCTGCGATCTTATCCGCGCCGAACTGCTCCACTCCTTCGGCCTCCAGGTCAATGGTGTCGATGCTCCCTTTCTCCCTCAAGTCGACGAAAAGGTAGTTAGCGGGGGTGGTCAACAGGTGACGGAACTTGCTCCACGGGATCGAGGCGATGAAGCCGGTCACCAGCAGGAAATGGCACCACCACCACAGCCTGTGCAGCTGTTTAAGGGAGTCGGCATCGAGGTCGGCAAACGGCGTCGCGAACATGAGCCCGACGGGGGAGAAGCGCGCCAGATCAGGGTTTTGCCGCAGCTCCGTCGCGGCCATGCGCACCCCCTCGGCCAGGAACCCCGTGAGGATGATGGAGGCGAGCAGGCCGTGCATCAGGTAGTCGTCGCGCGTGATCTTGAGGCCCTTGGGCCTCACCACGAAGCGCCGCAGCGCCAGGCCGAGCAGGGTGACCATGGCTGCAGCACCGGCCAGATCCAGCACCAGAGAGTAGGCCTTGTAGAAGCCGCCGGTCAGGAGAAGGACGCCGAAAAGGGGCTGCGAAAAGTCGGCCTGGGCCATGACCAGGAGTGTGCCGATGAAGAGCAGGACGAAGCCCCAGAAAAAGAGCGCGTGCGGAAGTCCCGGGCCCGCCACGCGCAGCACCCTCACCTGGCCGAACAGGTTCCCGGCCATGAGCGACAGCCTCGTGCCAAGATCGCCCAAGCGGTGAAGCGGCCTTCCCAGACGGTAGACCTGGACCCGCTTCCAGCACCCGTAGCCGCAGGCGGCGAAGGCGAGGAGCGTAATCAGGTACATCGGGAGCACCACGCCGTGCCCTACGTTCCAATATATTTCCCTGGTAGCTTCCATAAGTAGCTCCTGCTTCGGCTGGCGGTGTTCCTAGGTTACGATAGCAGCATTTTTGATATGACAACGCGCTGGACCTCGTTGGTCCCTTCGTAGATCTCGGTTATCTTGGCATCGCGGTACATGCGCTCTACCTCGTAGTCACATATGAAACCGTAGCCGCCGTGGATCTGGATCGCTTCCTTCGTTACGTAGGTTGCAGCTTCGGACGCGAGCATCTTGCACATGGCCGACTCCGCCGTGTAATTCTTCTTCGCGTCTTTCAGACAGGCCGCCTTGTAGGTCATCAGCTTGCTGGTCTCGATGCGGGTGTACATGTCGGCCAGCTTGAACTGGATCGCTTGCAACTCCGAGATCGGCTGGCCGAACTGCTTGCGCTCCTTCGAATAAGCCAGTGCCCGCTCGAATGCCCCTTCGGCGATGCCCAGGGCCTGCGATGCGATCCCGATGCGCCCGCCGTTCAGGGTGTCCATGGCGATCTTGAACCCCTGCCCTTCCTGGCCGAGGAGGTTCTCGACCGGGATGCGGACGCCGTCCAGGGCGAAGGCGGTGGTGTAGCTGCCGCGAATGCCCATTTTGTTCTCGTTTTTCAGGATCTCGACCCCTGGGGACTGCAGATCGATGATGAAGGCAGAGACCCCCTTGTGCTTAAGGCTCTTGTCGAAGGTGGCGAAGAGGACGCCGGTCCCCTTGTAGCCGCCATTGGTGATGAAGATCTTGGAGCCGTTGACGACGAAGTGGTCGCCTTCGCGCCGGTAGGTGGTGGCAAGAGCGCCGGCGTCGCTGCCGGCATCGGGCTCGGTGAGGAGAAAGCAGCCGATGCTCCTCCCCGTGTTCAGCGCGGGGAGCCACTTCTTCTTCTGCGCCTCGGTGCCGAAGGTGTAGATGGGGCCGCTGGCCAGGGAGGTGTGGGCCGAGATGAGCACACCGCTGGAGCCGCAGGCCTTGGAGACTTCCTCCACGACGATGGCATAGGAAAGCATGTCCAGCCCCGCGCCTTCGTACTCATCGGGCAAGTAGCTGCCGAGAAAACCCATCTCAGCCATCTTCTTGACCAGCGAATCAGGGATCATGTGCTCCTCGTCGATCTTCATAGCGATTGGCTTGATCTCCTTCTCTACGAACTCGCGTACCGAATCCCTCAACACCTTGTGGTCCTGGCTCAATTCAAAGTCCATCTCATCCTCCCCTTTGTAGAAGCGTTCTATGTTCCACAACGTAGAACGAAGAACGGCTTCCCGTTTCCGGTCATTTCCCCTTGAACTGGGCCTTGCGCTTCTCCACGAAGGCCCCCATCCCCTCTTTCTGGTCCTCGGTGGCGAAGAGGACCCCGAAAAGGGAACTCTCGTAGCGGAAGCCATCCTCCTTGGTCATGTTCAGACCGTTTACGATAGCGTTCTTGGCGTAGCCGACGCTCACACTTCCGTTTCTGGCGATCTCTCTGGCGAGTTCCAGCGCCTTCGCCGCCAGCTCGGCCTGCGGGAAGACCTCGTTCACTACTCCCCAGGCCTGCGCCTTTTGCGCCCCGATGATCCTGCCGCTTAAAACCAGTTCTTTCGCCTTGTTGGGACCGATGAGCCGGGCGAGGTTCTGCGTGCCGCCGAAACCGGGGATGATGCCGAGGGTCACCTCGGGAAAGCCCAGCTTCGCGTTGTCGGAGGCGTAGATCACGTCGCAGGCAAGGGCAAGCTCAAGGCCGCCGCCGAGGGCGTAGCCGTTCACTGCTGCGATTACCGGCTTGGTCATTTTCTCGATGAATAGCATGACCCGCTGCCCCTTCTGGGCGAAGCGGTGCCCCTCGAATGAGCACATCTGCGCCATTTCCTTGATGTCGGCGCCGGCGACGAAGGCCTTGTCGCCCGCTCCGGTGATGATGACCACCTGTACCGGGGCGTCCTGTTCCAATCCGAAAAGCGTGCACTCCAGTTCGTCCAGGACCTGGCTGTTCAGCGCGTTGAGGCTCGTCGGACGGTTGATGGTGACCCGCGCCACGCCCTCGGAGATTTCACACAGGATATTTTTGTTTTCCATGACATGTCCTCTTCGCGGGGATCCCGCCTTAGTAGTTGTAGAACCCTTTGCCCGACTTCTTGCCGAGGTAGCCCGCGTTGACCATGTTCACCAGCAGCGGGCAGGGGCGGTACTTGGGATCCTTGAACCCGTCATGGAGGACGTTGCAGATTGCGAGCACCGTGTCCAGCCCGATGAAGTCGGCCAGGACCAGCGGGCCCATCGGCTGGTTGGTGCCGAGCTTCATCCCCTTGTCGATGTCCTCCGCCGAAGCGATCCCCTCGTAGAGGGCGAAGACCGCCTCGTTTATCATCGGGATCAGCACGCGGTTGACGATGAACCCGGGGTAGTCGTTGGAAACAGCCACTTCCTTGCCCAGGCGTGCGACCAGCGCGCCGATGGCCTGGAAGGTCTCCTCGCTGGTCCCCAGCCCCCGGATCACCTCAACCAGTTGCATGATCGGCACGGGATTCATGAAGTGCATGCCGATCACCTTGTCCGGACGCCTGGTACAGGCCGCGATGCGGGTGATGGAGATGGAGGAGGTGTTGGAGGCGAGGATGGCCCCCTCTGCCACGATCTCGTCAAGCTTGCGGAACAACTCGAACTTCAGGGCCTCGTTTTCGCTGGCGGCCTCGATCACCAGGTCGCAGGCCGCGAACTCCTTGAGATCCTTGGTGGCGGTGATGCGCGTCATGATCCCCTCGATGCTGGTGGTGAAGATCACCCCCTTCCTCGCCTGGCGCTCCAGGTTCTGCTCGATGGACCGCAGCGCCTTGTCCAGCTGGGCCTGTGAGATGTCGTAGATGAGAACCTGATATGCGTGCTGGGCGAAGACATGCGCTATGCCGCTTCCCATTTGCCCTGTGCCTAAGACACCGACTACCTTGAACATGTCACCCCCCTAAGTTGATCTGAAACGTTCTGGGGCCTAGACCCGCTCGAAAATCACCGCCACTGCCTCGCCGCCGCCGATGCAGAGCGTTGCCAGGCCGTAACGCCCTTTGCGCCTGTGCAGCTCACGGACCACCGTGGCAGCCAGCCTGCCGCCACTGGCACCGATGGGGTGACCGATGGCACAGGCGCCGCCATTCACGTTAACTTTTCCCGGATCCAGGCCAAGCTCCTTGATGGCGATCATGACCACCGCAGCGAAAGCCTCGTTGACCTCGAAGAGGTCGATGTCGCCGGTCTTCAGCCCCGCCTTGGCGCAGGCGCCCTGGATGGCTCCGACCGGAGCCTCGGTGTATTTCTCTGGATGGAGACTGCAGGTGGCATAGGCGACGAGACGCGCCTTTGGGGTGAGGTTGTAACGTTTGACGGCATCAGCCGACGCGAGCAAGGTGAACGCCGCACCGTCGCTGATAGTGGATGCATTGGCGGCGGTGATGGTGCCGTCCTTCTTGAAAACCGGCTTGAGGGTCGGCAGCTTGCTGAAGTCGACCTTGAAAGGCTCCTCGTCATCGGCAACCACGACATCTCCGCTCCGCCCCTTCTTCACCACTGGGACGACCTCTTCTTTGAAGATGCCGCCGCGGACCGCCTCCTGCGCGAGGGTGTAAGAGCGGATGGCGAAGTCGTCCTGCGCCTGACGGGAAAGTGCGTGCCTGCCGACCGCCTCCTCGGAGATGTCACCCATGTGCCGCCCCGAGTAAGGGTCCTGCAGGCCGTCGTAGATCATGAGGTCGGTAAGCTCGCCGTGCCCCATCCGGTAACCGTAGCGCGCCTTCTTGAGCACGAACGGAGCCTGCGACATGTTCTCCATCCCGCCCGCTATCACCACTTCTGAGTCCCCGAGCCTGATGGAGCCGGCGCCGAGCATGATCGCCTTCAGGCCGCTGCCGCAGACCTTGTTGATGGTGAGCGCGTGTGCGGCATCGGGGATTCCGGCGTAGCGCATGGCCTGACGTGCCGGTGCCTGCCCTACGCCGGCGGCAAGCACCTCGCCCGCGATCACCTCGTCAACCCGTGCAGGGTCGAGGTCGGTCCGCTCCAGCAGCGCCTTTATCACACTACCCCCAAGGACGGGCGCCTCCACCTCGGAGAGTGAGCCGCCAAAGGAGCCAAAGGGTGTTCTGAGGGATTCCACAACAAAGACGTCTCGCATCAGGTGCCTCCGCATGATGAATTTGATGGGTGAACTTTATATGCCGTTTACGTTAATGTCAAGCTAAAGTATAACAAGATTATATAAACGATTAAAATTCAGCCTCTGAATTGACCTCACAGCATCACGGCGGACGTGCAGGGCAAAATCCGACGGAAGTAATTTCGTAGTTGCAATGGATTAGGCCCAAACCGGCATAAAAAAGGGGACGCATTAGCGCCCCCCATTTATAAAACAAAAATTGTTTTTATCGTTACAGATAGATCATATCATCCGGCAAATCCGTGATCCTCACACACCCCTCGGGGGCAACGGCAAACGTGTTTTCAATCCCTATAACACCCACTCCCGGCAGCACGAACTTCGGTTCGATGGCGATCGTCTGCCCCGCCTGGAGAGCCGCCTTGAACCCCTGAGCCAGTACCGGCAATTCATCCAACTCAAGCCCGACGCCGTGCCCCACGAACCTCGCGTTCTCTCCCGGCGCCCCTTGGGACCGAAGACACCCGCGAACTCCTTGCTGGAAGGGAAAGGTCGGATGTCGTCGATCACACTCTCGCTCTGGGCCCAGCAGTAGCTCTTCTTGACTATCAGGCGCGGCGTCCCCTCCGCCGGAATCTAGAGGGCGGAGTTTTGGCGGGTGCCGGAAAAATAATAAATATCGATGGGATAGATGAAGAGCGCGCCGTCTACGCCCATTGCATTCAGTCCATTTTGCAGTCTGGCTACTCTTTGCTGCGATTCGGCCTTGGTCAGCATGCGCTCCCCCATTTGTTGTGATAGGCAATTTCCGCCAACTCCTTACGCGGCCGCTGTCTGGGCTCCTGGTCCGGATAGCCCAGAGGTGTGACCCCGACCACCCTTATCCCCGCCGGAATGCCAAGCGACTCCTTCAGGGCCGCCTCGTCGTACCAACCCATCCAGCAAGTGCCAAGGCCCAGTCCTTGGGCCGCGAGGCAGATGTGCTCGAACGCGATGGCCGTGTCGGCAACGTAATATTCGATGCCATGTTCAACACCCGATTCGGCGGGGTCGCCGCAGACGACGATGGCCATGGGCGCCTGGGCGAGCGCTGTTCTCCCCGGGTTATCCTCGGGAAATGCCTCCATGAGGGCCTTCCTCTTCCCTTCGGCGGACACCACGAGAAAGCGCCAGCACTGCATGTTTTTCCACGACGGCGCCAGGCGCCCGGCGTCCAGCACCTGGCTCACCTTCTCCCATTCGACCGGGGTGTCCAGGTACTTCCGGATGCTCCTTCTCTTGCTGATCGCCTCAAAGACGTCCATGTACCGCCTCCTTCTTCTCTCATCCTGTCACATTGGGAATGTCCCCCTCCCCTCAAAGGAGGGGGACATGCTGCAAGCTGCAGCCTGCCGTAGCGGCGACGGCGACACTTTTCGCAGAATGTTGTCTTAGCCTGCGATTACATGTTGCGCCGATACTCCCCGCCCACCTCGTAGAGGGCCCGGGTGATCTGGCCCAGCGAGGCGCATTGCACCGTCTGCATCAGCTCTGCGAAGATGTTCCCGCCGGAAACGGCAGCCTCCTGGAGACGCTTCAGAGCGAGCGGCGCCTTCTCCTTGTTCTGCTCCTGGAACGCCCGCAGGTTCCGGATCTGCTGCTCTTTCTCCTCGACCGTGGCACGGGCCAGTTCCCCCGGAATCTGGTACCCCTCTTCTCCGGCGCGAGGATTGAGGAAGGTGTTGACGCCGATTATCGGCAGCTCGCCGGAGTGCTTCCTGTCCTCGTAAAGCATCGACTCGTCCTGGATCTTGCTCCGCTGGTACTGGGTCTCCATGGCGCCCAGGACGCCGCCGCGCTGGTCTATCCTCTCGAACTCGGCAAGCACCGCTTCCTCCACGAGGTCGGTAAGTTCGTCGATGATGAAGGCTCCCTGGAGCGGGTTCTCGTTTCTCGCAAGCCCCAGTTCCTTCGTGATGATCATCTGCACCGCCATCGCCCTGCGCACCGATTCCTCGGACGGGGTGGTCACCGCCTCGTCGTAGGCGTTGGTGTGCAGCGAGTTGCAATTGTCGTAGAGGGCCATCAGGGCCTGAAGCGTGGTCCGGATGTCGTTGAAGTCCATCTCCTGGGCGTGCAGCGACCGTCCGCTGGTCTGGATATGGTATTTGAGCTTCTGGCTGCGCTCGTTGGCGCCATACTTCTCCCGCATCACCACCGCCCAGATCCGGCGCGCCACGCGGCCGATCACCGTGTACTCGGGATCAAGACCGTTGGAGAAGAAGAAGGAGAGGTTGGGGGCGAAGTCGTCGATGTGCATCCCCCGCGCGAGGTAATACTCGACGTAGGTGAACCCGTTGGAGAGGGTGAAGGCAAGCTGAGAGATCGGGTTGGCTCCCGCCTCGGCGATGTGGTAGCCGCTGATGGAAACGGAGTAGTAGTTTCGCACCTGCTGCTCGATGAAATACTGCTGGATGTCCCCCATCATCCTGAGGGCGAATTCGGTGGAGAAGATGCAGGTGTTCTGCCCCTGGTCCTCCTTCAGGATGTCGGCCTGGACCGTGCCGCGCACGGTCTGCAGAGTGCGGCTCCTGATCTCCCCGTATTCCTCCGGCGACGGCTCGCGCCCCTGCGTCGTGCGGAACAGTTCCAATTGCTGCCGGGTCGCCGTGTTGAAGAAAAAAGCGAGCATGATCGGCGCCGGTCCGTTGATGGTAATCGAGACGCTGGTTGAGGGGGCGCAGAGGTCGAAGCCGGCATAAAGCTTCTGCATGTCCTCGACAGTGCAGATGGAGACGCCGCTCTCCCCCACCTTACCGTAGATGTCCGGCGGGTAGTCCGGGTCCTCGCCGTAGAGGGTCACGCTGTCAAACGCGGTGGAAAGACGCTTGGCGCCGTCATCCTGGCAGAGGTAGTGGAAGCGCTTGTTGGTCCGCTCCGGCGTCCCCTCGCCGGCGAACTGGCGCTTGGGGTCCTCCTCGGCACGCTTGAACGGAAAGACCCCCGCGGTGAAGGGGAAGAATCCGGGGACGTTCTCCTTCATGGACCACTTGACGATCTCTCCCCAGTCCTCGTACTCGGGAATGGAGACCCTGGGAATCCTGGTCCCTGAGAGGGACGTGGTGTAGAGTTCGGTGCGGATCTCCTTGTCGCGCACCTTGGTCACCTGGGCGTCCTGACGGTAGCAATCCTTGAGCGATTTCCAGCCATCGATGATACGCCGGGGCTCTTCCTGGAGCTTCGCCGAGCAGGAGCTGATCAACTGGTCCAGCTCAGCCACGCTCCCCTCCCCCTTGACCAGTGTCTTGACGCCGGAAAGCTGAAACAGGGTGCGGGCGATCGCAGCCTGCTCTTCCACGGTTTTTCGGTAGCCGCGCACGGATTGCACGATCTCGCCCAGGTAGTGGACCCGGTCCGGCGGGATGATGTACTGCTTCAGGCTCTCGCGCTCGGTGATCTGCAGGCACGATTGCCACCCCGCCCCCTTCTTCTCGTTGATGCGTTCGATCACGGCCCGATACAGCACGTTGGTTCCAGGGTCGTTGAACTGAGAGGCGATGGTGCCGTAGATTGGAAGTTCCTGGTCTGGGATATCGAAGAGGTTGCGGTTGCGGCGGTACTGCTTGCGCACGTTGCGCAGCGCGTCCTCGGCCCCCTTGCGCTCGAACTTGTTGAGCGCCACCAGATCGGCGAAGTCCAGCATGTCGATCTTTTCCAGCTGGGTCGGCGCACCGAACTCGCAGGTCATCACGTACAGCGAAACGTCGCAGACCCCCACCACCCCTGCGTCCCCCTGCCCGATCCCGGAGGTCTCCACGATGACAAGATCGAAGCCGGAGGCACGCACCACGTCGATGGCGTCCTTTATGGCAGCCGACAGCTCCGAGCGGGAGTCGCGGGTCGCGAGCGAACGCATGTAGATCCTGTTGCTGTTGATGGAGTTCATCCTGATTCGGTCGCCAAGGAGCGCCCCCCCGGTCCGCTGCCGAGATGGATCCACCGCCAGGATCGCGACGCTTTTATCAGGGAAATCCCTGATGAAGCGGCGCACCAGCTCGTCGGTGAGCGAGCTCTTCCCAGCCCCTCCCGTGCCGGTGATGCCGACCACGGGGATCTCCCGCCCCATGGACTGGATCCGCTCCCGGACCGCGCCGAAGTCTTCGCTTTGTTCGTGGACCGACTGTTCGGCGAGGGTGATCAGCGTGTTGACGGCCCGGATGTCGCGCTCTTTGAGCCGCTCGATCTCCTGGGCGAGGTCGCGCTCGGGGCTGAAGTCGCAAAGCTCCAGCATGTGGTTGATCATTCCCTGCAGCCCCATGCGCCTACCGTCCTCGGGTGAGAAGATTTTACTCACCCCGTACTCCTCGATCTCCCGGACCTCTTTCGGGACGATGACCCCGCCGCCGCCGCCGAACACCTTGATGTGCCCGGCACCACGCTGCTGCAAAAGGTCGCGGATGTACTTGAAGAAAGGGACATGCCCTCCCTGGTAGCAGCTCACCGCGATCCCCTGGGCGTCCTCCTGGATCGCTGCGGTGACGATCGCCTCCACCGACCGGTTGTGCCCGAGGTGGATCACCTCGGCCCCCGAGGCTTGGAGCATCCGCCGGATGATGTTGGTGGCGGCGTCGTGACCGTCGAAAAGACTGGTCGCCGTGACGAAACGGATCTTGTGTCTGGAGCGGTACGGCTCCGCAGCGGCTATGTGCATGTCGATTTCTCCTTGCATGGTGGTCATTGCTGCCGTGGGGGGAAAACCCGCCCTAATTGGTTTCCAGGGTAAACTCCCAGGCGCACCAGAACTCTTCCGGATGCGGGTCCGGGGGGCACGTGATGCAGCGGGTGGCAATCCTGGGATCGATGGTCCGGGCGAATTCGCCGTATTCGACGATCCCAACGGACTTGCAGGGGTGGTCAGGCAGCCCCTTGCGCTTTCTGGCCGACTGGACCCGACAGTCGAGCATCCGGAACACGGCGCGAGTCTTTGTCACCTCGATCGATTCCTGTAGGTTGAGCCGAGCATAGAATCGGTGTTTCAGACACTCCACCAGGGCGGGGATGCCGCCCCCTGGCTTCATCGAGAGCCGCTCCATGATCCGTTTGGCCTCGATGACGGTAAAAATCCGCCAGGCGTCGGTGTCGATTTCCACCGCCACCTCCATACCGTATTTCTTCTCCAGCGACTGGAACCAGACCCCGTCATGCGCCAGCCAGTTCTTGGCGTCGTCCACTATGATCCTGATCAGCTCCTCCTTGCTGAGTGAGTAAAGCAGCCGGATCCCCTCGTCCCCTTCGGGCTGCGGCACTGCCGCTTCCTGCAGATTGGTAGCGTTTGTCACAGCTTCACCTCCATTCGTGGTTTACTCCATCTTGCGCCCCCCCTCCCGACCCTCCTGCTGAGGGGGCCGGGAGGGGGGGGACGGTTCCAGCAAGAGCGGAACTAGTGCTCGGCCATTTTGTCCCGAGAGGACCGAGCGCACCATCGTCCCCACGAACTTGCTGTTCCTCGCGTCAGCGTATTTATTTGTCCTTTTTGCGAGATAACTGGGCACAACTTGGGTTTATTCAGAAGCAGATCCAGGCTTGATACAGGATAAAACAGTGCAGGATCTCCTTTGACAAGACGGATTAAAGTGCCTATTGACGCTCAGTTCGCACCACGGTGAATCAATTATTTGCTGCTGCCCCCTTTACAGTGCGAGCCGCCACGCATCATTAAGTATTTGGATTTAGGCAGTTGACCCATCGCCGCCTGCAGTAGGCGTAGAAAAAATATCAGCAGCTTACGTGAATGTCAATCACAAATAAAACATGATTTTAAGCGTACCGTAGAACCCAACTTCTCAATGCCCGTCCCAGCAGACTTTGGCCGTGTGGAGTAATGGTTGACAATTTGTCCGGCCTAGTCGAGAATTGGCAAAATTTACGTAAAGGTGAAGCAGATGACAAACACGCTGAGGGAAGGTGAGACCGTCGTATCGATAAGCGACTTGTCCATAGAGTTGGGACTCACGACCAGGACGCTGCGTTACTGGGAAGAGGTAGGGATAATCGAATCCGTAGAACGCCAGGATGGGGCAACAAGGGGATATACCCCCTACTATGTCAGACGAATCAAGTTCATTTTGAAGCTGAAGGAGTTGGGACTTTCCATCAAGGAGATGCAGGACCTCTACTTGGCTTACGGTGATGCCAAACAGACTGAGAGGATGATCCCGCACCTTATGGAGATTCTCGACCAGCATGTCCGTAAAGTGGATGAGAAGATGTCACAGCTGTCATCGCTGAGACAAGAGATCATAGGCTACAGGCAGATGATTATGAAGAGGTTCATGCTCTCAAACGAGACGCCGGAGGATTAAGGCGGTAGCGATGCCTACCCCAAGTTGGAGCGCCACATCGGGTGCATCTCCGACGCTGAGATTCGACGGCATGTCGATCGGCATCCAATTTTAACCCACCATCGGCATCTTGAGACCCACCCCTCAATCTGTAAAGGCTCAATATTTCATGGGAGTGGGTCACCGTTGGACGCCGATACCGGGTTAAAATTCGAAGCCGCCCCACATTCTTGTTTTGCCCGTTCCTCTTAGAGGCTTTTGGGTCAGAAAAATTCCAACGCCGGGTCTTGAGGAGTACTGAAACGGCCACAGCAACGACTTGAAATGAAGTATCTGGGCAACACATACAAGATATGGCGCCCAACAGCCAACTGTCACCAGATATAGTTCAAAAAGGAGAATTTTAAGACATAAATAATAATTCGAGGTAGAAAGACTATTCAGGAGTAAGAGGGGAGCTGGCCTGCTCAGGGGAACCAGAAAAGGAACCAAAAAATAAAAAAGGCTTAGCCCTTACGGCTAAGCCTTTGATTTCTTTGGAGCGGGAAACGGGATTCGAACCCGCGACCTTCAGCTTGGGAATATGTAAATAACGGCTTTCACAGCATTTTACGACTTTTCAGCCATGTAACCCCCATGGTTATTTTTATTTGTGGTTCCGGGTACTTTCCGTTTATACTGCGTCACAGGATTTCACCTGCTGCCAACACATGAGAGGTTACACTAGAGGTTACACGAAAATCCGTGTAACCTCTGCTACCTTGGAGGAGCCCATGAGATTTACTGATAAGTACATCATCAACCTCAAGCCGAAGGAAAAGATGTATCAGGTGCGCGAGGGGGATGGATTCGGCATCCGGGTCCTCCCTTCCGGCGTCAAGATCTGGGTGTTCATCTATACAATAGGCGGGAAGCGCCGCCAGATGAACCTTGGCGACTATCCCGATATTTCCCTCGCCGACGCAAGAGATCGCCTGCTGGATTCAAGGAAGACTCTCAAGAATGGACACGACCCGCAAGAGGAGGGTTTTGAATGGCACTGGAATCCCGAGAGGGAGAAGCGCGAGACGGCAAAAACCGCTGAAGCGGAACGGAAGAATCCGACCGTAAAGAAACTCTCGGAAGAGTACATGACTCGGCACGCTAAGGCTAACAAGCGGGAATCGAGCTGGAAAGAGGACGAGCGCCTTCTTGAAAAGAACGTCCTGCCGCTTTGGGGAGACCAAAAGGCAAAAGACATCAAAAAGAGGGATTGCGTGGCGCTGCTGGATACCTTCATGGACCGCCCCGCTCTATGCCACAACATTTTGAAGCTGACCCGCAAAATGTTTAACTTTGCAGTGGAAAAGGACATCTTGGAGTTCTCCCCATTTATCGGAGTTAAGCCTCCGGTACAGATCAACCACCGCGAGAGGGTCCTCTCCGAGGAAGAAGTCCGGGCCTTCTGGACAACCGAACTGCCGAGGGCTTCCATGAGCCCAGAGGTCAAGAGGATTCTGAAGCTTGCACTGCTGACTGGCCAAAGGGTTGGTGAGATATGCGGCATTAGCAGGCGCGAGATCGATGGGCAGTGGTGGACTATTCCCGCAGAGAGAACAAAAAACGGTGTGACGCACCGAGTGTACCTCACCAAGTCGGCAATTGGTGAACTTATCGAAAGGGATTGTGACTTCTACTTCCCCTCGCCAAAGAACGGTCAGCCAGACGAGAACGGTATACCCCGGTACTGCCACATTGATGAGAATGCCATCGCTTACGCTATTCGCCGGAACCTGAAGGACTACAAGCCCAGGCGCCCCATTAAAGGCGACACAGTTAGCATGGTGAAGGTAGCTGACCATAAGAAGATGGATATGGAGCATTTCACTCCCCATGACCTTCGCCGTACCTGCGCCACGTTCCTTGCCGTGTTGGGATTTTCTGACGAGATCATCGACGCCGTGCTGAATCACAAGAAAACCGGCGTGATCAAAATCTACAACAGACATAAGTACGATCAGGAGAAGCAAAAAGCGATGGAAGCATGGGAACAGAAACTGCTCACCATCATAGCCGAAAAGCGAAGTAATGTAGTCCCCATTGAAGCGGCCAGGAAAACAGCATAACTGGCATATACACTGGAACGGTTGAAGTAAACGGAACGCTATAAGGTCAACAATGATACTACCTGAACCTCATTACATTTCCATGGAAGAAGCTGCAAGACGATTCCGAGTGCCCATCGAAGATTTGCAGTGGCTTGCAGAAGAGCAATTATTACCAGTATACGTAAGGGCCTCAACAGATCCAATAATGTACGCTAAGCTAACTACCCCTAGATGGGAATACTATAGATTGGCCTCAGACTTAACTTTCTGTAAGTCAACTATCATAGACAATGAAGGCAACCCGGTTGCAGGAGACAAAAATATACTTTATACTCCTGGATTTCCTTTCTCTCTAATATTCCTTAAGCCGGATGAGTTAAGACTACTGGACCAAACACGGTACGACCCAGTTTCCATTTCTGAGTTAGAAGCTCAGCAAGTACCAGCAGCCCCAGAAACATCCGATTTCCAGGTCACTGTTTCTAGCTCTGAAAAGCACATAGCACCATCAGATTCACAAACTCCGGAGTCTTACGTTGCTGAACTCAGATCAAACAGGGAGAAGGTTGAGATAATAGCTGTGCGGCTAGCTGAGAAATTTCCTGGCATGACTGGATATGAATATATGAAAGTGCTTGATCCTCGAAGGGTTCAAGACTGGGAGCAAAGCGAGGGACAACAAGGACGACCAAAACAATGGTATTACTACTTGAAAAAACAGGGAGAAAGAATCCTAATCGCCCTAGCGGAAGATAAATTATGACACCTGTCACATATACGCCTTAGCGTCACAAACCACACAACCACTTGAAATCAAAAGAAGAGGCCGGGAAACCCCCGGCCTTTTTTATGTCTTGACGTGACAAAACGTCATTGGAGTAGCCTTGAAATCACTTTAAAGGTGCTGGCCAGCCCTGAAATCTCAGGAGGTACTCAAGTGCATGTTCAAGATAGGGTGGTGAGACCTGCAGAGGCTGTGACGATCACAGGCCGCTCACTGGCCTCAATGTGGCGCGACGAAAGAGCCGGAAAATTTCCTAAACGTCTCCGGCTTGGCGAAAACGCGGTGGGGTATCGGCTCTCGGAACTCCAAGCGTGGTTGGACTCGCGCGAGGTAGTTTCCTCTGACAACGCAAAAGTGGTCGCCCCCGGTGCAAAGAGGGGGCGCAAATCCAACACGGCGGGGGCATAGGCCATGAAAAATAAATTCGGCCAGGTACCGAAAGCCCTCAGGCGTCATCTTCAATTTGTGTGCTGGAAATATCATCCTGACCCGAATAACCCCAGCAAGGACAAGAAAGTTCCCTTTGACCCCAAGACCGGCAGAAAAGCCTCTGTCACCGCACACGCCACATGGGGGACATACGATCAAGCAATCAGCTGCTGTAAAGAAGGTGGTTATGATGGCATAGGCTTCGTGTTCTCCAGCAAGGACCCTTTTATCGGAATAGATCTCGATAGCTGTCGCAACAAAAAGACCGGTGAAATCGCTTTATGGGCTCAAGACATCATAAACGAATTTGATAGTTATA
>MTLC01000297.1_pt2 | contig 17931 bp, 13 predicted proteins | sample 1982451 | NCBI WGS metagenome assembly MTLC01 (sample SAMN05710165, study PRJNA340218) | biofilm metagenome | isolation source: sample SPH anode biofilm adapted to +100 mV | place: USA | collected 2012-02-03 | reverse complement strand
TTGTGGATACAGTGATTTCGACTATGCTCAACCACCGGGTCGCTGCCTGAGCAGAGTCGAAGGCTACAGTGGTTTCGGCTTCGCTCAACCACCGGGTCGAGGCCTGAGCGGAGTCGAAGGCAAAGAGGCGGAGAAGTTTCAAGAACAAGTCATTGATCAGTATCTTTAAATTTTTGTCATGTGATTAGTACCAAAAACCTCTTCGTTTACCAGATTATTTGATGAAGTGTTTTGGCCTTCATTTAGGGTGTCCCTGAGTCGAAGTCAGGAGTACAATTTGATTAGAGTAGATTATTACTATGCGTTTTAATTTATGATAAACGATGCACAGAGAAGAGGCAAAAGTAGTTAAGTAAGATTAAAGTGATTGAGTTTCTAACCCTTTTTCTAGGGCTGAATTTTACTTATTTGTTAAGAAGAAATTATTGTTCAGGTATAATTATAATGGAAAATTTTTCGTAAAATAGTCCTCTAAACCTTAAAAAGATTGCAGTGGTTTAATGAGTTCATACTCAGAGAACCGGAGGGGCTGCATCAAAAGGAAAAGCCGGCTTTCGCCGGCTTTTCCTTTTGTAATAAGAGTCTATAAGATAGATTATGAGCGACCTAACTCTTCGTCAGATGCTGAAATCCATTGGTAGTTATAGAGGCCTTTGAGTAGTCTTTGTTCTTTTTCTTCAGGAGAGAGATTGAGATAAGCATCTTTTTCAGCTTGGATCTTTTTTCTTTTCTCCTCTTCAATTGAATGAATCTCGTTCATATAACGTTCTTCAATCTTTTTCTTAAGGAAGTCATTAGCGACGTTGGGGAAGAGCTCAAGAAGTAATTCATCTCTTTCATTGTCCGCAAGACGAAGTCCACCATATTCCTCAAAGATAGGGTTGTCCTGTCTTTTATAATAGCGGGTATCGTAAGGGGTTTCCTCTTCCACACCTGCAATTTTATATCTAAAGCGTGAGTCAACCTGAATCGGAGTGTGACCGTAAACGCCTTTTACTAGATTGACAAACTGAATAGATTTGGTAGTATAGATGGGGTTTCCCTTTTCTTCATCAATAGCGCAATTGACCGCTTGTGCACCTACGATTTGGCTAGTAGGGGTTACCAAGGGAGGTAGACCTGCAGCCAACCTTACTGAAGGAATAAGTTCTAATGTTCTTGGCAGAAGTTTTTCTAACTTGAGCTGTTTCAACTGAGCAAGCATATTGGTATACATACCTCCGGGCATCTCTGCTTCACGAACCTTTTCGTCAGGAGCAGGGAAACCGAACCATTCCTCAATCTTTTGGGTTGCTGCCAATAATTCCTCCTCTTTATCAGCTTTAGCCAACTCAATAGCTTGATCGAATAGTTTATCAATATGTGAGGGTAATTTGTCACGAGTTAAATCAAAGACTCTGGGACAAATTTTAATTGAATCAACGAAATCAAGTTCTTTGCGAATTTCTCTTAATTCAGCATCGATACGAGCAATTACTTCACGATTTACATCCGTCTCAACACCTAGTTTATCGCAGAACATTAAGATAAGCTCTAGCGCAGGAGCAGCAGGGCCGCCTGCGAAAGCTAAAATAGCTGTATCTAAGATATCAACGCCATTGATAATTGCTTGAAGAGCAGAAGCTAGTCCGTATCCGGGAGTACAGTGAGTATGGAAGTCAATAGGAACCTTAACATCGGCTTTTAATAGCTTCATTAAGTTGGCAGTCCGTGAAGGAGGTATTAAACCAGCCATATCTTTAATGGTGATCATATCTGCTCCAAGGCTCTCCATTTGTTTGGCTTTAGTCAGAAAATAATCATCAGTGAAGACTTTTGGGGGAAGATGGTGCTCCTGCCATAATGTTCTTAACTTGTCTTTGGTAGAATATTTGGGGTCAACCGTATAACAAACAGCGCAATCAGCTTTTCCACCATATTGCTTAACAAAACGAATGGTAGCTTTTACGTTGTCTACGTCGTTAAGAGCATCAAAAATACGCATGATACCAATTCCTGACTCTACGCTATGACGGCAAAATCCCTCAATAACTTCATCAGGATATGGATTATATCCAAATAGGTTACGGCCTCTTGATAGAGCCGTTAAATAGGTGGTATCACCAAGTTTCTTCTTGATAATATCTAATCTTGTCCAAGGATTTTCACCAAGATAACGCATAACAGAATCGGGAACTGCACCTCCCCAAACTTCGGTAGCGTAAAACCCGGTGTGTAAATAAAGATCAAGGACCCGATCAATCTGGTCCTGCTTCATTCTTGTCGCGAAAATCGACTGCTGACCATCTCGCAGTGTCACGTCGCGTATGAGAAGTTTTTTATTCATAAGACAGAAATATAGGTCGGAAGATATGTAAATAGTTGCCGTTCAGCACCAGTGTACTAAAACTTTGCAAATGTAATGAAAAGCCCGATATCTAGTCATTTAAATGTGGTAAAAAAATACACATCTTTTGATTTTATTATTACTGGGTAAACTCTTTTTTATACTGTTTTAGTTGATATAGTTTGGTTTATTGTACTTTTTTCATCCCTGCATTGCTTTATTCGATATCCTACCCGTTTTGATCATACATTGCTTGGTAATAACCCTACCTGTCCTGTTTTTGATACATAATTTATAAATGCAGATTACCTCAGTAATTTATCTTAAGTCTTCTCATTGTTGTAATGTAACAGATAGAATACGTGCTTTTTATCTAAATATTTTATCTTTAACTAAGAAATTAGTTGACTTTTGGATTAAAGTAGTTTATCTTCGCCTCATAGTTCAACTAAAAACTTAGTTCATTATGGTTCAAAAAGAATTGACACGGGCCGAAGAGCAGATTATGCAAATACTATGGAAGCTTGAAAAAGGCTATGTCAGCGATATTCTTGATGCGATAGATGATCCAAAACCTGCCTATACCACGGTTTCAACAATTGTAAGACTGCTCGAGACCAAAGGTTTCGTTAGTCATGAGACCCATGGACGGGCACATCAGTATTATCCTTTAGTTTCTAAGTCAAACTACAGGAAGTCGAGTTTTAAGCAATTAATGGTGGGCTATTTTGAGAATAACTACCACACACTCGCTAATTTCTTCACTAAAGAGGAGGATTTGACCTTGGAACAGTTGGAGGAGATTCAACGATTAATTGATCATGAGATAAAAAGAAAGAAAGATGGATAACTCTGAATTAATTTCTGACATCCTCAAAGTAGGTTTCTTACAAGGGGCAATGCTTCTCGTTTATGTAGGGATATTAAAGCCTTATTTCTCGCATAAGCTTAAAAGGGGATATCTGTTATCTTCTCTTGTCCTTCCGTTTTTAATAACAGTGCCAATTCCCACTGATAGCTCTGCAACAAGGGTTATTTATTCATCGCAACTCCCCGAGATAAACATCTCCATTCTTCCTGATGCGGAGGTACATCAGTCGATTACTTCATTTCTATCAGAGAACATCACATTAACTATCTATTCCGTTGGATTGGTGTTTCTGGGATTCATTTTTCTTGTCAGGTTGTTTATGACATTAAAGTTGACTCGTAAGTCTACTCCTGTTATTCTTAACAATCGCAAAATTTACTTACTAACGGATATATCTGGTCCTTTCTCCTTTTTTCAACGTATCTATATTCCTGGTAGCCTGTTCCAGGAACGTGAGGAGATATTGCCGATTCTTCTTCATGAAGAGGCGCATACAAAGCAACTTCATGTAATTGATCTTCTCTTTTCCGAGGTAATAGTCCTGTTTGTTTGGTTTAATCCTCTTGTCTGGATTATTAAAAAAGAGATTATTCTTAATCATGAATACCTTGCAGACCAATCTGTAATTAACAATGGGATCGTTCCTCGAGAGTATCAATTAACCCTTCTTGAGCATTCAATTGCAAAAGAATACTCTTTTGCTTTGTCATTTAAATCACACCTAAAAGAAAGAATCATCATGCTAAACAGAAAAAAACTTAGTCTTACGGGACAGATATTTCTCTTTTTAAGTGCTGTCCTTATATTATTATCATCTGCTCTTATTTCGTCACGTGTTGTAGCTAAGCCACTGCCTGAGGGTAATCAAGCATTCCAGAGTCAGGTTCAAGATACTGCAGAGTCAGTTGTTTTTCCCGGAGGATTTGATGCAATGTCTGCATTTATCCAGAAAAATCTAACTTATCCTGAACAAGCCCGGCTAAAGAATATCGAAGGCCCGGTTGCTATTCAGCTAAAATTCGACAAGAAGGGAAAGATTATTGAGCGTTATGTGTTAAAAGGACCTGATCCGGAATTAGATAAAGAAGCAATACGTGTTGTTGACCTAATGCCTGATTGGATCCCGGTGGCTCATATTTCAGATAAAGAAGAAATTACTAAGGTTCTTATCATTCGTTTCAAACTCGATAATGCAGAGTCAAAATCTAATACTGATGAAAGTACGTCTTTTGTAACACCTGAGAATATTGCTGAGTATCCTGGTGGGTTACCTGCATTGACCTCATTTATTAGATCCAATTTGGCCTATCCTGAGCAAGCAAAAAAGGATAAGAAAGAAGGCACAGTATTCGTTCAGTTTATTATTACTAAAACGGGCCAAATTGAGCAGATTAAAGTTCTTAGAGGCGTATGTAAAGAGCTTGATGAAGCGGCAGTCAATATTATTAAGAAAATGCCCGATTGGAAGCCTGCAACGCAAGATGGAAAGGCAATCTCATCAATTTACACTATGCCTATTAAATACCAATTAACCAAGTAGAGCAATACTAAGAGGTAAACTTACTGTCACCAATTTATACTATTCTTTACTTCTTTAAAGGGGAGATTACTCCTGCCTTTTAACCCGGGCTGTAATTTCCCCTTTTCAATTTTGCTGTTTCACTCAAATTATCAAAAGATGGTTTTTAAGATAAAAGCAATTATCTGCATATTTCTTTTAGCTTTCTTGTCTTCATGTTCTATTTTCTCATTTTACACAAGATTGAATCAATATGACCATTTAGGTAGAAGAGAAGGTCATTGGATTGAGTATTGGGATGATTCGACTAAAACAAAGTCGATGGATGGTTATTTTAGAGAAAACAGAGAGGTTAAACGTGTGACCTATTACTATACCAATGGAAAGCCCAGTAACCAGTTTAAGTATAGATGTCGTGGACGGGTAAAGGTTAAGTTTTGGGATTTACAAGGAAGGCTAATTCAGAAGGGAACTTCGTTGCTGACCCGGGATAACAATGAGATTCACTATAGATATCATGGAATCTGGACATTTTATGATACAAATGGTAGAGTGATTGATAAGGCTCGATATATTGAAGGCAATTTGGATACAACATTCGTTTATAAAAGTAGACCTAAGACTTAAGTACATGACATTAATTGGATGATATTGTTATAAGGTTGATTTTTTGTGATGTACTTAAGCCTAAATCTTAGGATTATTAAAGTTGTTCCTTGGTGGCTTTTGACTTAAAATGAATGGCCAGCAAGAGCTATGCTTGCAATACTGATATTACAATTTGATGCATCTATAAGCAGTTGAGCACATGATTCTAGCGTTGAGCCGGTGGTGATTACATCATCAACGATTAATACATGTTGATTAGTTAGCCTCTCACTACCTAAAAGCGAAAAGACTGTCTTAACATTTTCCCACCGTTTAAATGCACTTTTTCTGGTTTGGGTTTCGGTTTTTATCTGTTTGACTAGAATATTAGAATAGACTGGAATACCCATGGTTTCGGAAAGTCCTTCAGCAAACATAAGGCTTTGATTATACCCTCTTTTTCTCTCTCTTTGAGGGTGAAGGGGAACAGGGAGAATCATGGTACAAGAGTTAAATCGTTTCTCTTCACGTAGAATCTGACCATATTGTCTACCCAGGGCAACTCCTATCTTTGGGTCATTATGGTATTTCAGTGAGTGGAGAATAATCTGAATACTGCCTTCTTTCCTGAATCGGAACATTGCTGTTGCTGAAATAAATGGTATTCTTCCATAAAAGAGTCGTTCAACAGGGTTATCTGAAAGTTCATGAAAATCTGTGAATGGTAATTGGAGTCGGCACTCAAAACAGATTATTTCGTCTGGACTATCAAGAATAAGTCCACAACTTCTGCAATAATTTGGGTATAGGATAAAAGCTAAATCCTTTATTAATCTAATTATTGAGAAAGAGGTCATGTGATTAAGGTTAAATCCAATCAGATCGGTCTGATTATCTGCTATAATTAGCGTTTAATATTTCTTTCTAATTTATGATGCTTTTGTAATAGTAATAAATGACAAAACCCATATTATCACTTTTTGCCAATTGATTTGAATTGAATTCTAGTTGCTGTTCTCTTTCTTCTTAACACTCTAATTTTCGTGTAGCATAAATAACACATCGACCTTTTTCCATACTTTTGCAAGAAAATTAGTTATTAATATGAATATAAGTGTAAGATTAGAAGGCAAGGCAAAAGTAATTGCTGAGTATAATGGGATGGAGATTGTTACAGATCAGCCACAACCTGTGGGTGATGGTTCAGCACCAACCCCTTTTGATCTCTTTCTTGCATCGTTAGCTACCTGTGCAGGAATCTTTGTGAAATCTTTTTGTGATCAACGTGGAATCGATACCAGTGGGATAAGAATTGAACAATCAATGGAGTTTGATCGGGTTAAGCATTTGATCAGTAAGATAAAAATTGACATCAAGCTTCCAGCTACTTTCCCTGTTAAATACAAGGATGCAGTAATCAATGCAGCCGCCTTGTGTGCGGTAAAAAGACATTTGGCAGATCCACCAGTTATCGAAACAGTAGCATCGATCCAAGAGTAATTCATTAAGGCGGGCATTTTATAAAGCCCGCCTTTTTTCATAGACAGTCGTTTTTCTTAAGATCCTTTTTAAAGCATTACCCATTATTTTCTCTATGATTGTTTGACATACAATATACCAAAACTGGTAATCTATGGTTATCTCTGCAATACTGATTAGATCGATTTTCGATATTTCCGTACTTTTGTGGCTAGAAATGGGCTTGATAAACTTTGAGTTAAAAACAAGTAGCCCTTGATAGGTTTCCGACCTACTTCACAGGATACGTAAAATGAACCCACTGAGCATGAATGACGGTGATTTCGAAACAGCACTTGAAAAGATGAGGTCATTTTGTAGTTATACCGAGCGATGTAACAGTGAGGTGTATCTTCGATTGAGCAAATTTGGGCTATCGGTGACTGAGAAAAACAGAATTATTGAGTTGCTGGAAGAGGAGGGATTTCTCAATAGTAAAAGGTACCTTTCTCTTTATGTCAGAGGCAAATTAAGTCATAATCATTGGGGTAGGATAAAGATTAAATATGAGTTGAGAGCAAAAGGATTTTCGGATGCTGAAATAAATGAAGCTCTTACGACGATAGACCAGGATGAATATGCCGTTCTGGTAAAGAAATTGATAAGTAACCTGAAGACTCAAAAGGCAGTTGGAGCCGAACTTTCGAGAAAGGATAAGGAAAAAGTTATTCGGGCTATGATGGCTAAAGGCTTTGAGTATGATCTTATTCGAACCAGTTTTACTGAGGAGTTAGATATTGATAATTAAATCATTACTAGATAATATGATCTATAAAGAAAACATAGACAGTTTGTATCAAAGGCTCGATGCCTTAAGGAGGTTCCTTTGACCTTGATCAGAAGGAATTAACTATAAAAGAGTTAGAAGAGAAGAGCCTTAGTGATAGCTTTTGGAACGATCCTAAAGCTGCTGAGAAGGTTATGAAAGAGATAAGAGAGCTTAAGAGCTGGACCGACAGATATTATAAATGCCAGAAGGCAATAGAAGATATTGAGGTTATCTATGAGTTCCAGGAAGCCGGCGAGATTGATGAAGCGGAGGCTGACATCAACCTATCTAATACTGATAAAGCGATAGGTGAGCTTGAGTTTATGAATATGCTTGGTGCTGAGGAGGATCGTCTGGGTGCTATAATGGAGATCAACTCTGGTGCTGGTGGTACCGAAAGTCAGGATTGGGTTGAGATGCTGATGAGGATGTATATCAGATACGGCGAGAGAATGAATTTTAAGGTTACTGAGATTGATCTTCATGAGGGAGATGTAGCTGGAATAAAAAGCGTAACTCTCGAGTTTGAAGGTGAATACGCTTTTGGTTATTTAAAAGCCGAAAACGGGGTTCATAGACTTGTCAGAATCTCTCCATTCGATTCAAATAGTCGAAGGCATACCTCTTTTGCTTCTGTATATGTCTATCCTATTGTTGATGATAATATCAATATTGAGATTAACCCGAGTGAGATTACCTGGGATACCTTTAGAAGCAGTGGCCCTGGTGGACAGAATGTAAATAAAGTTGAGACAGCTGTTCGTTTAACCCATGCTCCTACCGGAATTATTATTGAATGTCAGGTCACCAGATCACAACAACAAAACCGGGATAAAGCTATCCAGATGCTAAAGTCTCAGTTGTATGAGATTGAGTTACGTAAGAAGCGGGAAAAAATAGAGGCTATTGAAGCTTCTAAAAAGAAGATAGAATGGGGAAGCCAGATAAGATCTTACGTATTACATCCTTATAAGCTGGTGAAGGATGTGCGTACTTCCTACGAGACGGGTAATACTCAAGCTGTGTTAGATGGCGATATTCATGAGTTTATTAAAGCCTATCTGATGCAATCTGGGGGTACTAATTAAAAACCCGTTAGTTGTGATATAACAAAGTGAGGTTGCTTTAAAAAGAAAAAGAGTCACTGTCTCAGACAGTGGCTCTTTTTCTTTTTATGGGTTTTGTCGTATCTCGTTATTCAATCTCTGCACTTTTATATTCCAGTGGAAAAGAATCAGTGTTTGGAATATTGCTATCAGATAGAATTTTTATAAGTAAGATAAGGTTAAACCGCGATTATTGAGCATTGTAAGGTTACACATCTTTTGAAGTATACGAGCACCAACGTTAGCATCCCATTCGTCCTCATTCTGATTGGGAGAGACCTCATTTAAATCAAACCCTCGAATCTTTTTTCCTGAAAAAGCTAGCTTTTTTAGAAGATACTCTGCTTTTCTAAAGGATAGTCCGCCAGGTACTGGTGTACCTGTATTAGGACAAAGATCTGGGGATAATCCATCTATATCGAAACTAATATATACATCAGATGGAAGCTCAGCAACTATCTGATCACAGATTGATGACCAGTTCTCTCCTTCAAATTCGCGAGCACTTAATGCGGCATCGAAGTAGGTCGAAATTCTGTCATTGGTGTTTATCAGATCTACTTCAGCCTGACAATAATCTCTTATTCCTACCTGTATTAATTTCGCAGGATTGGCCTCTTTTAATACGTTATACATGATACTGGCATGAGAATAGGTAAAACCTTCATACGCCTCTCTTAAGTCGGCATGAGCGTCTATATGCAGAATGCCCAGGTCAGGGTATTGTTTGCATATTGCTTTAATTAAACCAAGTGGAGTACTGTGGTCACCTCCAATAAGAGCTGGTATTTTGCCTTGCGCTAGAATTGTGGTTGCACTTGACTCGACGAAATCATTGAGCAGGATTGATGATTGATTTATTCTGGCTAGTTGATCTTTAATTGCAGGGTCATCATTATCACCTCCATTGGCTAGGAAATCAATGATTGTCTCAGCTATTGGCCTCAGGTTTTTATTCAGTTCGAAAATGGATGAATCAATGGGTTGAGTATAGATTTTAAGATCCCAGGCTTCCGGGACATCTACATCATATAGATCCAGTTGTACACTGGCATCAATGATAGCCTGTGGTCCATCAGAGGTGCCAGGTCGGTAAGAGGTGGTGACATCCCAAGTTACAGGTATTAGAATAAGTTGTGCCTCTTCAGCTTCGCAGGGCAGAGCCAGAAAGTTTCCATTGGCAACACCCACTCCATTAGGATCAAAATTACTCATCTTTTTTTTGGCAAAAATAGTCAATAATTTGTTGAGGATAGATGGCTGCGGGCTACTGGCATCTGGCCGCTGGAAGGGCAGATTCAAGGATTCAAAGATTGGGCATCTGGCCGCTGGCAGGGTAGATTCAAGGATTCAAAGATTGGGCATCTGGCCGCTGGCAGGGTAGATTCAAGATCCATTAAAATGCGTGTCATCCGTGTGCATATGTCCCGATGCACGAAGCGCATCTTAGGTTTGTGACATCAATGGCAGAATATGAGTTTCTAAAATGATAAATATTTCGGTGCGCTGCACCTTAGAGATGATCATGGGGGTGCTTTACCTGACGGCTACAACTATTTCCGGTGCTAGTGCACCTGGTTTCTCCCAAAATTGATGTTTGATTCTCTGTAGGTAGGTTTTCAGGGACGGGCTAATTCTCTTTTTTTGTTTTCAGGATTCAACGAATTCTCGTGTAGAGACGCGATTCATCGCGTCTCGGATTCATCGGGTCTCGGATTTATCGGGTCTCGGATTTATCGCGTCTCTGATTCATCGCGTCTCTGATTCATCGTGTCTCTGATTCATCGGGTATCGGATTCATTGCGTGAAAGGATAGGAGGCAGACCGATTATCATCTATTTCTTTTCTTAGCAAAAAACTCTTTTATGAGAGCCAAAGATTCTTCAGCCTTTATACCTGATAGAACTTTAGTTTTGGGATGAAGGGCACAAGGGGGTATGAAGGTGGTATCAGGAGAGAAAGCTGAAGTCAACTCTGATGTTTCATCTGGTTTTCTGGCACTCTTTCTCTTTTGATTAGGACGGTCATTAGGGGATGCATTGCCTTGACCCGGCATGGTAAATGAAGGTTCTGAAAGTGGTTTAAAGGCTTGAATGAAACCCATCCTGGGATCAGCAGCTGCATAGATAATTTTCCCTATTTGAACCCATTGAAGAGCTCCTGCGCACATTAAACAAGGTTCAAGGGTAATATATATGGCACAATTGGAAAGGTACTTTCCCCCAACTGCCTCTGTTGCTGCTGTAATGGCCAGCATTTCAGCATGAGCAGTCGGATCATTAAGACGTTCCGTCTGATTGTGAGCCCTTGCAATGATTCGATTATTCCATACCACTACGGCACCAATAGGAATTTCATCCTCTTTAAATGCTAATTGAGCCTCCTTAAAGGCCTCATTCATAAAATATTCATCGGAGAAGATAGAGAGACTCATATAATAAAAGCCAAGCTACATGATAGGTCATCAATGAGATAAAGATGAGATAAATGGAACCTTTCGTTTTTAAGGCTGTTGTAAGAAACTAGATTTTAGCCATTAAGGAATCCTTCAACAGTTGAAATAAGCACTTCAAGGGAGATTGGTTTTGTTATATAGCCATCGCAACCGGCCTCCATGCAGCTTTCGGCGTCTCCCAACAGAACATGGGCAGTTTGAGCTACAACTGGAAGTTTTGGTCTTAATTCCTTAATTTGCTTAGTGGCCTGTAATCCATCCATTATGGGTAAATCAAGATCCATAAGAATGAGTTCAATCTCCGGATGTTCCTTAGTTAGTTTAACAGCATCTACTCCATTATCAGCCCATAATATTTTTACACCGCTTTTTAATAGGGCTGCCCTGAAGTACTGAATACTAGTTTCTGCATCTTCAGCAATCAGGATTGTTCTTTCTGCCCATTTATTTTGTTCTACCATAGCTTTACGCTTTCGCTTTATACAAGATATAGATTAAGTTATTGATTTTCTTTTATAGCTCTTTCGACGATATTGATTAAATATTTGCCATCGAAAGGCTTAGTGATAAAGTGATTCATACCAACTTCCCAGCAAGCTTTTTTATCATCAACGGTTGTGTTTGCAGTCATTGCGATAATTGGAACCGCATGGATATGGTTCTGAAGTTCATAGTTTCTTATCTGACGCGTAGCCTCCAGTCCGTCCATTTCCGGCATCTGGATGTCCATTATCACAGCATTGGGTTGGTGTATGATATATCGATCAATGGCTTCTTGCCCATTATTCGCCAAAACGACTTGCATTCCGGCTTTTTGAAGGATGGTTGCTGCTACCTTTTGATTTATTTTATTATCATCGGCTAACAGAATATTCCAGTTTTTAAATTGCTCGTTCTCTTGATTCACAGAAGTTGACTGCTGGTAAGCAGGAGTATTAAGAGTTATTAATTTTATAGTAAACCAAAAGGTAGAGCCAGTGCCCAGTTGAGATTCAACACCGATAGTGCCATTCATCAGTTCACAGAGACTTTTAGAGATAGCTAATCCAAGTCCGGTTCCACCAAACTTTCTTGTCATTGATGCATCGGCCTGAGAGAATGATTTGAAGAGGCGGCTTTGTGCCTCTTGAGAAATCCCTATTCCTGTGTCTGTGACGCTAAATTTTAATGTTAGCTCTTGTTCTATCTGGCTTATAAACTCTATAGATAATAGTACTTTACCTTTGGTAGTAAATTTTATAGCATTATTAATGAGGTTCGTCAGTATCTGTTTGATTCTAAGTGGATCTCCAATGACAGTTTCAGGAACTTGTTCATCGAAATCCATTTCCAGTTCAAGCTGTTTTTCAGTGGCGGAGGCTCTTAAAAGGTGAATTACCTCCTGCATCTCAAATCTCAGATTAAAGACTATTTGTTCTATTTCTACCTGAAATGATTCAATCTTACTGAAATCAAGAATATCAGAGATGATGGCTAAAAGGTGCTTTCCGGAGATCTGAATAATATTAAGATAATCTCGTTGCTCAACATCCAGATTTGTTTGTCCTAATAGATCTGCCATCCCAACTATTCCATTCATTGGGGTTCTGATTTCATGGCTCATGTTGGCCAGGAAGAGAGACTTTGCCCTTACGGCTGATTCGGCTTTATCTTTTGCTAATGTGAGCTCTTCATTTAGCAGTTGCTTTTCTTCGAGTAGAGATTTTAGTTCACGACTCTGGTTATATAGATCTAAAAAGACTTTTACTTTGCCTCTAAGTATTCTCGAATCTATTGGCTTACTGATAAAATCAACGGCTCCTGTTTCAATTCCCTTAATGATGTAAAACTCCTCTTTGTATATGGCTGAAACGAAGATAACCGGGAGAATTTCACAATGCTTAATCTGTCTGAGTAGCTCAACTGTCTCAAAGCCGTCCATCCCGGGCATCTGTATATCTATGATGGCAAGTGCAAAATTGTTATTTAGTGCTTTCGCCAATGCCTCATTTCCAGAAAGAGCCCGTACAAAATCAACCTCGAAGCCCTCCATCACTGTCTCCAGTGAAATCAGGTTCTCAAGCTTATCATCAACTATCAGTATTCGTGGTCTTTCAGCCATGTCGCTCCTTATTTAAAAAGCCATACTCTCATCAAAGATAAAAGTTTGTCAACATTAATAGGTTTTGCAATATAATCATTTGCTCCGGCATTGATGCATCTTATTCTATCTTCTTTCATTGCTTTAGCCGTTAGAGCTATAATTGGAAGTGTTTTTAGTTTTGGGTTTTTTCTAATCTCCTGAATTGCCTCAAATCCATCCATTTCAGGCATCATAATATCCATCAAAACTAAGCTTAAATCAGGATTGTTTGCCGCCATCTCAACCCCTATTCTACCATTTTCCGCAACCTTGATCTCAAGCCCTCTTTCTTGAAGAACCTTTGATAAGGCTATTACGTTTCTCATATCATCATCAACAACAAGAACTTTTTTGCCTTTAAATATGCTGTCTCTATCATGAAGGAATGAGATAATCTCTTGTTGTTCTTTTGGTAATTCATTAACAACTCTGTGTAAAAAGAGCGAGGTTTCATCTAGCAATCTCTCTTCTGATTTGACTCCTTTAATGATAATTGACTCAGCGTATTCGTGTAGTTCTTTATTCTCTTCTTTTGAAAGTTCACGCCCGGTATAAACGATGACAGGGGGAATTGTCATTTGCTTCTGATGTTTTAGGGCTCTTAATAATTCAAATCCTGTCATATCAGGTAACCCTAAATCGAGAATCATACAATCAAAGGTCTTTTGGCTTAAAAGATCGATAGCCATACTGCCACTATCTGCGGTTGTAATTGCAACGCCAGAGTCTCCAATAATGGTTTTTATACTTTTTTGAAGATTTGAATCATCTTCAATCAAAAGCAGATCTCTGATCTTTTTGTCAATGAATGAGGCTATATTGTCAAATGCTTTCTGAATGGTTTCCGGATCGGCTGGTTTGGTCAGATATCCAAGTGCCCCTTTTCTGAAAGCATCAATGGTCTCCTCAAATGCTGACATCATGTGTACCGGAATGTGTCTGATCTCAGGATTGCTTTTTAATTTTTCAAGAACCTCCCAACCATCCATCCCTGGCAGATTAATATCGAGTATGACTGCTGATGGTCTGTAGTTGATTGCAAGTTGAAGTCCTACCTCCCCAGAACTTGCATGCAGATATTTAAACCCATGCTCCTTTGCCATCTTAGATAGTATTCTGGCAAATGTTGCATCATCCTCAATGATTAGTAATGCCTTATCTTTTCCTTTTTTTATGTTTTCTCTGTCATCCGGGATAGAACTAACGTCTAAGACCGACCCTTTTTTATTTTCTTTTTGATTTATTACTGATGAAGCCTCTTCTTTGTATGGTTTAGCGATTTCATCTCTGTTTGATATAGAAGGGTTAACCTTGAGTTTCGGCTCATTGTTATTATTAGCCGGTTCATCTGAGGGTTGTTCTTCGTTTAGGTCAGGTATAACTAAACTAAATGAAGAACCATGACCAACTTCGCTTTTTAGGATTATCTCACCATGCAGCAAAGCGGCCAATTCTTTCGATATGGATAGTCCTAAGCCAGTACCTCCATATTTTCTGGAGGTACTGCCGTCAGCCTGTTTAAAAGCATCAAATATCTCCTGCTGTTTTTCGGCGGCAATCCCAATTCCTGAATCGCTAACAGTGAAAGCCAGCTTATAGTCTAAAGGATCATTAGCGTAGTTGGAGCCAACTTCTTTAGAGACTGAGAACTCAACAAACCCAGTGTGGGTAAACTTAAATGCGTTTGATAGCAGATTCTTAAGTATCTGTTCAACCCTTCTTCTATCAGTATTGAATGACTCAGGCAGATCGTCACTCAGGCTGGTACGTAAATCAAGTCCTTTTTTCTCAGCCAGGTGAGCAAAGTTTCTTCTTACATATGTCGCAAACTCTTCAGGATATAGCTCTTCGGGTTGGACATCCATCTTGCCTGCTTCAATCTTTGACAAATCAAGAATATCATTTATAAGGTTGAGCAGTTCATTCCCGCTATTGTAGATTATTTCGGCTGCCTCAATTTGATCCTCTAATAGGTTCTTTTTACGATTGTCGGCTAAGCTTCGGGAAAGAATTAGTAGACTGTTTAACGGAGTACGTAACTCGTGTGACATGTTAGCCAAAAACTCCGATTTATATTTACTCGCTTTCTCTATTTGAATTGCTTTCTCCTCAAGTGCCGCACTTGCGCTTTGAAGTTCTTTATTCTTTATCAGGATATTGGCCTGTTGTTCCTCAAGAATCTTTGTTTTAGCCTCTAGTTCTTCGTTGGTAACACGTAGCTCCTCTTGTTGTGATTGAAGTTGAGCCTCAGACTCCTTTAGTTCACGAGCCTGTTGTTCTAACTCTTCATTTGCCTCCCTAAGCTCCTCTTGTTGAACTTTGAGCTCTTCTGATTGCTCTTGAGTCTTAATAAGTAACTCCTTTATCTCGTGATTGATTCCTTCAGCATAGAGAGCCGCAGCAATGTTTTTTGTAGTCTGAGCTATTACCTCCAGTCTCTCAGTAGAAGGCTCAAAATCGAAGGCTAATTCTAAAACGGCTATAAGTTGTTGATGATGAAAACAGGGGTAAAAAATAATCCAGAGCTCATCTTTATTTATAAAACCTGATTCGATTTTAAGATGTGGTGACTTGACAAACCCCGGAGTATAGGGCGCCTTGGAACGAATAACTTGTCCGATAATTCCCAAAGTGAAATCGGGGATGCTGAAGTTCAGTTGTTCAGGCAGTGCGTACCCAGCACAAATAGTAAGACTGTTACCATCATTTTTATAAACAATACCGGTTTTTAGATCAAGTAATCTGGCAAGTCCTGATAAGTAATTTGTTCCAATCTGAAGTGCTGTTTTATCTCCGGCTATTGATTCCTGAAGTTTTATCTTACCCTCTTGCAGCCAAATGTTCTGTCGGTTTTTATTTTCTAGTGAAACTAAGTCATCACGCATTTTTATGAGGGCATTGCCCAGCATATCGTCATCACTTAGTTTATTATACCACATGTTCAGGTTACCATGACCAATCTCGCCGGCAAAAGAGACCGCTTCAGAAAGACCAGCACTAACTTGATTTACGGCCTTCATGGTCTCTCCAACTTCGTCATTATCGCTGGTTTCAGGAAGTGGACTAGCTTCTATGAGTCCATTTGCCATATTATGCAGAACAGCGGCGGTTAACTTCAGTGGTCCGGTAATCTTTGATGCAAGATTTGAAATGACCCAAAGAATAGTTAACAACCCGAGTACACCAACAAGCAAAGTAATCAGTAGTGACTTATTTGCATCTTGTAGAATTGTAGAGCTTGGAACAACCACCACTACTCGCCATGTCTCCTGACTATTACCTATTTTGAAAGGATAACTGCTTACAAAAGTCTTTTCATTTAGACCCGGATGATAAACCTCATCAACGGTAGAACTAGCATGTTTATCACCGTGTTTATGATTTATTACGGAGGCAAATTTCTTATCAACATTTGACATCTTCTTACCAATGAGCGAGTCTTCGGGGTAGGTTACAAATGTTCCGTCCGCTGAGAGAAGGTATATGTACCCATCCTCATAGGGTTTAATTTTATTAAATGCTGCGTTAAGTTCCTCAAGATCGAGGTCTACTCCAACTACACCCTTAAATTTTCCATCAACGATAATAGGAGATATCAGACTCGTTTGGAGTATCTCTTCACCCTTTTTGCCGGTGAACGAGTAACTGTAGGGCTCAAGTACTGTCTCCCTAAGATTTTGTTTAGGTAAACGATAGTAGTCGCCCTGAAATAAGATCGTGTTGGGATGATTCTGCTCAATAACAATCGAGTCATTCTGTTTAAAAAGAGTCAGTGAGAAGCTACCAATACGTGTACTCCCTGGTTTATCCAGCATATACCTATCAAGCGAATCAAGCTTATTTGGATCCCAGATAGTCCAAAAAGAGAGATAGTGCGAATTAGATTTTAACTGATTCTCCATCATTGCCCCAATGAATCGCCTTCTCTCACGGGCAGGTATCTGATAGATTTTTTCAAAGGTCTTTGCAGATGTGGATACTTGCGACATAAAATCCCCTAAAAATCGGGAGGCGTAATTTGAGTACGACTCAGAGATAAGTTGAAGGTTAATCTTTGCCGATGCTATTGCATTTTGCCTGTTATTAATAGCAACATATAGTATTACGGCTGAATAAATTATCAACGCAGTTCCACCAATATTCCGAAGGAGTTTCCCACTTAGTCCTTTTCGTTGAAAGATTACCTTAAAAGGATTGAACAGCATAAATGAGCAGTTTATCTGCTCTAAGTTACAAAATCTAAGTAATGACGTGTTTTAATCTTGAATTTTTGTCACTCAAATCCAGCTTCTACCCTTTATTATGCAGATTTGTCAAACAAAAAGGCCTATTACTGAATTTGTTTAGTATTGCCTCTGAAATCTAGGCTGGCTAAGCTGGATTAGAACCAAAAAATCTGATAAGCTGATGAATATGTCTCTTTCATAACCATTCTGGAAACCAATTCGTATTCGGTGGTTGAGCGGATTCTCGCTGTTGCCTCTGTGGGTCCTCTCTCAATCCTCAATTTCTCCTCAATATCTCCTCGATATCTCAACATCTTCTCAACATACTCTCAATATCCCCTCCTTATCCTCTTTATAACCCCTACCTATATTGTTCTTATCTTACACGAGTTTATAGGGAGAGGATAGGGAGAGGATAGGGAGAGGATAGG
>MTLC01001834.1_pt1 | contig 17998 bp, 11 predicted proteins | sample 1982451 | NCBI WGS metagenome assembly MTLC01 (sample SAMN05710165, study PRJNA340218) | biofilm metagenome | isolation source: sample SPH anode biofilm adapted to +100 mV | place: USA | collected 2012-02-03 | reverse complement strand
TTCTTCCGGATCCTCACCGACATGAAGGCCCCTGACGTCTGAAGCCCTGCGCACAGTTCGCCGCCTCACCGTGCTGCCTGTCCCCTCCCTGTCGCAACGCCCCCTTTGTGCTTAAAGGAAAAGCCGGACAGCTTGCTGTCCGGCTTTTCTTCGTCCATCACTTTTTGACCAGAGCAGGATCGATGAGACAGGTTCCCTTCACCCGGTATTTCACGTAGCCGAAGACAAACGCAAAGAACTCATGTTCCAGCACCCCGTCCACAAGTCCGACACACCCCGGCACGGTTTGGATGGCATTATCCAAAGCCTCTTTGGCATTCGGGATGCCCAGCGGGAAGATTATTACCGCTTTGGTGTCGTCGCCTTCTACTCTCTTGTCATCGCGCACGAATGTCGCGGCGTTAGACAAGTTCATATTCTTGGAAGAGATCACTGTGAAGTCGGTGATTCTCTGTACACAACCTGTCAAAGACAGTAGCAAAGCTACAGATGCGGTTACTTTTGTGAACTTTTTCATTCATCCTCCTGGTTGATAGAATGCACTAATGGCATGGCTATCATGCAGGTGCCAAACTGTCAATGTTTATCTAGACTTGCACGAGGGCAGCCGGCTGAGAAGCTGTTCAGCTTTTTGGTCATAACCTGCTGAGCAACACGTTCGGCCTTAGCCAGCTTGCTTTCACTACAGAAAGAGCTGAAGCACCGCTGGGGGGCGCTACCTTAGGTGAGGTTACTGTCTTGGCGGACTCGCGACTGGGACCACGGCAGACTTTGCAACTTTGCAAGCCAGACCCCAGATTGCCCCAGATTGCCCCAGATTGCCCTTCCTTTTTGCATGTCTGAAGTTGTGATGTATTTGCTCTGGAGGATTTCGCCAGTGTCACTCTTTATGCAATTAGCTGATATCACGTTGACATTTCCTCATTTTCAATGGTAGTGTCTGACAGTTTGCCTCGACTTATCAATGCAACTGTACTATCTCAATAGGAGAAACTTAATGCCGGACATTGACAATTCTGAGCAGCAAGACGAAATGCAGTTGGACGATCTGGAAGTTCTCCTGAACAAGGTTGCAGACCAATTATCTGATTTGTCGGCGGCCGGGGACTTGCCTACTGGATACCGTCAGCTTACTGAGCGCTTCGAAGCGTCTGAGGTAGATTTTGAATCGAGCGGCTGGCTCTTAAGAGTTATTCAGGTCCAGGCCTGGCTGTACCCGACAGAAGAAATCCAGATGAGATCGGCTGAAGCAGACCCTATAGGCGGTGCCAAGCGCTTGTTTTCTGCCATCGGAGTCGAGGATCCTGTGGGTTATGTCTGTGAAGAAGATGGTGTAGTGCATCTTACCGTTACCGGAGCCGATTACCTATCCTCCCGCTTAGATTCTGCGCTTTCCCTGCAACAGCAATTTCTAGACAACCTAGAAGTCACGAATAAACGTCAAGCTACGGATCAGTGGATTGAAGCATGGGATGAAGAGACTGATGCTGGAATGCCTACTCTTGAACCGATCCGGGCGAAAAGTACAACTTGGTCGATTTGCGATTTTTCATCCAAGGCTGTTCGAGGACAACTCAACCTAAACCCCTCCTACCAACGAGGCGATGTTTGGCCAACGAGTGACGCACAAAAGCTGATTGAATCCATCTTGAGAGGCATACCACTTCCCTCAATTATCTTGTTAAAGCCGCGCAGTAACTCTCAATCTCGGTACGAAGTGGTGGATGGAAAGCAAAGATTAACGTCTATACTACGATTTATCGGGCAACACCCAGCGGCTTTAGAACGTGTTAAAAAAACTGACGCACTTTATCCTGAAGCGAACCTGTTGAGGTATTTTCATCAAAACTACAAAAAGTTTCGACGAAACTGGAAAAACTTTGTCGGAGAGGCCCTGACTGACAAGCGTGAATCAGAGTATTATTTTCCGTTCAAACTTGCGCAATCGTCAAAGGCATTGCGTGGTCCCCTTGAGCCTCTCGCCGGCAAATACTACTACGAAATTAAAGAACAGATCATCAGCGTTGCTGATGGGCAGGATGAAGTTATAAATGTATTTGAACATGCAAACGATTACAAAATCCCACTTATAGAATATACTGATGCTAGTCCAAAACAAATCCACGAAGTATTTCATTTGTACAACAGACAAGGCAAGCATCTGAACGCAGAAGAAATAAGGAATGCATTATTCCATGACGTAAGCTTAGTCAGGTTGGTTCTCGTTGCTTCTGGGGATAATCCTGCTGTAGAAGTATTAGCATCCTACTTTCCTGAAGCGGATCATTCTCTGCTAGGGTCGATTTCTCAATACTTGAATTCCTATGGCTTCGGAATCGCTAGGTACCGCCGTACAAAGTTGTTAAGTTGGCTCTTTGCCCTCCTTTTCCAACCCTCAGAATCTGCTGGTGAATTAGCAATAAGGTCAACTGCAAAACAAATTGATGCTTTATTCTCATCGATCCGGGAAAAAACAGCTTCGGGAGCGATTCACAAGATGGCGAGCGAAGAGGTACTGATTCAACTGATCCGTGATGTCGAGAGATGCTTCGACGCACACTCCTCTGCCGACTGCTGGAGCCCTACATTTTGCGATGATGATCGAGGGATGAAGTGGCAAGAGTTGCAACTTGTGGCCTCTTTGGTTTCAGTATTTTTGATAGGCGTCACAGAGGAATCACCAACTGACGTATTAGACTTATATCGCGATGAAATTCGAAGGTTTACCCTAACCCATCGCCGCCCCGCGAAGACGCAGAACAAAACTCAGTGGGGCTTTATCGGAGAGGTTGCGATTGGCTTGCTCCAGGTTGTCGGAGTAGATTTGGATGTACTTCACACCGTCATGGAGGAGAAATACGGCGCCAGTTGCATCCCGACGTTGCAAGCCGCTGTGCGTTATTACGAACCGAGACAAGCATGATTGAAGGCGGCTTTGAACGAATAATTCGCGTCGCAGACACGGGCGTGAAGTCGGTTGATCCGTCTGGCCGGTTACCTGAAGCACCTATCACTTGGTGGAGTCAGTACGAAGCCGCTGCTAGGCAGACACTAACAGAAACAGCTATGCAAGTCCTCGCTGCAGATTGCGAGGCTATTGTAGATCGGTATCTTTTCGGTGCAGGGGAGATTGCCGTTCCAGGTAACGAGTGGCCTCCGACCCGCCTCCGACGTGGTTTGATAATGGGGGCCGTACAGTCTGGGAAAACGGCCTCGCTTATCGGCGTGGTCGCCAAAAGCCTCGATCGAGGTGTTGATATCGTCGTTGTTCTGGCTGGAACACGTTTAGCGCTATGGAGACAAACATACGATCGCATCTCCTCGCACTTGGATGCTTGGACGGCTGCCTCTGATTCAAGCCGCCGACTTGAGCGGATATTCTTACCAAATCCTGCGATACTTATGGATGCTGAGGACTTGCCGCCTCTCGATTGCCTTTATCACGAGATGCCAAATCTCGTCCGCAAGCGACTGATCGAAGGAAAGCCTCTAGTTGCTATAGTGATGAAGCATTCTGACCATTTGATGCGGTTTGGTCAGTACCTGCATTCTGTGCTACAAGCCACATTTCAGCGGAGTAATAGTCCTCTTCATATCCTTGTGATTGACGATGAGGCTGACGATGGATCCGTATTAGATAGTGCTATCGAAGCAGGAATGGCACCCGATGCTGATGGGCTCAAGCAAATCCCTAGGCACATTGCCCGTCTGTGGTCCGGGCACAAGCCGCACCACGAAACCATTGATGAGCGTCTGTTCGCGACATATGTGGCATATACCGCTACGCCACAGGCTAACTTTTTACAAAATGACCATAATCCACTGAGTCCTTCAGATTTTGTCGCTAGTCTGCGAACCCCTTCAGATGAAGGGCCGGTTCCACCATCTGAGTATCGGGCAACAACCTATGCCGAACCTTTAGGCTTGCCGCATTACTACACAGGAGGTGAGTTTTTTTACCGTCGAATAGCATCTGAAGGAAGAATTTGCTGTAGTAGACCTTTTCCCTCCCTCGAAGACTTCGAGAATACTGAGGAATTCGAAGAGTCGCTGGCAAGTTCCCGGCAGTCTTTAGTTTCTGACTCGCTGAGAGCCTACTTTGTCGCTGGTGCGTTGCGTCTACATACCTCCAGGCGGAGCCTGTTAGCAGCACGAGGGGCCGCCCCCTGCTCTCTCGATGAAATTAAAGAGGTTTTGCCGCCGCCACACTCAATGCTATTTCATCCCTCTGCTCGTATTGATACCCACTTTGTTGCAGCGCGTGAATTAGTGTCATGGTCTTCGGAATTTTGTCCAGAAGAAGAGCGCCCTACCGACTACTGCGATGAAGCGCCTGTGCTCAGTGTTACAGGACTTTCCTTGCGGCTTGAGCAGGAGGAGGGGCTTTGGAAAAAGTGGCTTTCTGCTTTCGAGGCGACACGGGCGGCCCTTTCTTTTTTCCCTTCAGCGTCTTTTGCGCCTATTGATGCAGAATGCCTTTGGCCAGAGATAAGACAAATACTTATAGAACAGGTATTCCCGCATACTCGCATTTCGATTATTAATAGTGATCCACGAACGGATGACCGCCCTCACTTTGAACCAGAACCTAAATCAGGCGGTTTGTACACTGCACCTCGTGACATTTTCACCATATTTGTATCAGGTAATGTAATGGCTCGTGGCCTGACGTTGGAGGGGCTCACTACTGTTCTTTTTCTTAGGTCCTCAAACGATCCTCTAGCAGACACACAGATGCAAATGCAAAGGTGGTTCGGATATAGGGGGAGATATCTTCATCTTTGCAGAGTTTTTATGTTCCAGGATCAACTGCAATTGTTTCGGGCATATCACGAGAATGATGAAGCATTAAGACGAGAAATAATTTCAGAGATGGAGGCAAGGGCTGAGTCGGCTCCTTCACCATTGGTTTTACAGGGTCTTGATTTTCGGGCTACTGGAAAGATCGCAAACATAAGGACTTTACCCCTATGCCCTGGTGCTGATCCTTTTATCCGCATATTGGAACATGGAGACTTTGCTGATCATAATGCTGATTTAGTGGCTGCTCTCCTCAAGCAGAACAAATGGGAGAATGTAGAGGTTGGAGGTATCGTTAGAGGTGTTCTGATGGAGCGACAACTCGATCTCGTCGAGGTGGCGGAGTTGTTGGAAATGTTCAGGTATTCTGATCATCACCCCTCCAAGACCGCAGAACATCATGATAGGTGGCGCGCAATTGCTAGCGAAATTAGTATTTTGCCGCCGGAGGCGCCGTTGTTTCGTCCACCCCAATGTTTAGGAGATGCTCGAGATCTTGTGCCTCCCTCTCAGTGCCCATACTCCATAGCTGCATACTTGCGATTGTGGAGTGCAATGCTTAAACGTCGTGGTTGCGGTATGTACCCAACCGATAACCGAGAGGTCCCCTGGTCAATGATCAATCTTTCCGACTACAACCGGTCAGCGCCACGTTTTTATATCGGGATACGGTTCGGTGCAGCGGGAGAATGCTCTTATTCAACTCTAGCAGCCCAGGGAGTGCAAAGCATGACGCGCGGTTCACGAGATGGGTTGCTATACTCGACTTGGGGAAGCCGTAATCCAGGAGAGGCCGATGGCGCGTATTTGGGTGACCAATTATTTGATTACCATGCGCATAATGGAGATCGTCCGCGGCAACTTCCTGGTGAACCATGTTGGCGACCCCGTGGTGCTCCAGGACTAGTCTTATTCCATTTGATTCGATCCTCGTCGCAAAAAAAGGACGCCGTTGCTATCGGTCTTGGTCTACCGATAGGCGGACCTGATCATTTTGCGGCTCTTCGATCCAGTTAAGAGGAAAGCATGGGGCAAACACCGCACCTGACATTTGAGGAATTGCTGAGCCTTTCTCTCCAACTCCCTATACCGGCCACCGACGCAGAACGTGTTGTGAAGTGGTGTGATGACAGCCAAATATTGGGAATATCCAGGCAGCCAGCTGGCGGCATTGAGTTATTTCTCTCAGGGCAGCCATTACGTTGTCAATCTCCACTCGTTAGGCGACACCTTCGACATGAAGCTTGGGCTCGTGCTGGAGGCGGTGTATTTCATGCCAACAGAATTGTATTCCCTCCAGAAGAATACTACGTTCCGGCTACGGCATTCCTTGCTGAGGAGCTACTCCGGCAAGGCGTCTCCGCGTCATTAGCCAATAGTTTTGCTGCAACAGAACCACTTATTGAAATGATGTTGCGCAGGCTTGGACTCAGCGATAACGAGTTGCTTGGCTTGCTTGGAGAGCTTAGATTCCTAGACGTCCTATTTACGTCAGCAACTGACATGAGAGAACGTGCAATCGCATTAGATAGTTGGCGAGGGCATGAGCGGGGTGCTCGAGACTTTTTTAGAGGGAATTGTTCCGTAGAAGTCAAGACGACTACTTTGGAGAGGTCACGACATCACATCAATAACATTGCGCAAGTTGATCCCCGGCCTTTCGATGCCAATCTCGGCCCGGAGGCGTTATTTCTTATCAGCTTTGGTTTTCAACCATGCATTGGCCCTGATAATGATGCGACTTCATTTTCGCTGCCATCGTTAGTTGATTCAATCCTTCAGAAGCTAGTTCAGCCGGAAGTCCCCAGTGGACAAGGCCAACTTCAACTTCTCTTTTTAGAGAAGGTCGCCGCCTATGGGGCTTCTGGAGGGCGTGGATATGTTCACCAGGAGATGATGCATTGGGAGGCATACTCTTCGCGTTGGGCGCATAGGTTCTTGCGAATCTATGACCTCACTGATCCTGCAATTAGCATAGTGAGAAGAGAAGAGATTCGTCGCAGAACGCATGTTATCTTTGACAGCGTTAATTTTGAAATTGACTTACCAGAGCGCGTTTCTGGGGACCTCAATCCACAAAATGATCCGTTTGCCTTAGCTCGAACTTTTTTGCAGTCATAACCATATTTGCCCAGTATCCACTGCTGAGGTGGCTGAAAAGGCATGCTCGGTAATCCACGACCGGCCAATAATGGGGTCTTCTCTTATCTCCGTCGTCACTGTCTGTGCGGAACGATTGCATTACCGATGTGTTTGACATACTATGGCACTACTTCGGGTTTCGGGGGCAGGTGAAACCCACGCGGCAGCACTAATCAGCTTCTGAAGCAGGTTAAGACTTGTTATAATCTGGGATCGCGAACCAAAACGTTTTAAGGCTTACAGCGCACCTTTCGTCACTTCTCGTTCTGTCCTATCCTGTAAGCCGCCATACTCGGCACTTGCTCGTCCTTAATAATTTTGAAGGTTGGTTTAACATGCGGTTTATTGATTTATTTGCTGGGTTGGGAGGTTTTCATCTGGCCTTGCGAAGACTTGGCCATACCTGTGTTTTTGCTTCCGAACTAAACACGCAGCTTGCAGAGCTTTATGAGAAAAATCATGGCATTAAACCCGCCGGTGACATCCGTGTAGCGTTCGAAGACGTTCCGCCGCATGACATCCTCTGTGCCGGGTTCCCCTGCCAGCCTTTCTCAAAAGCCGGAGAGCAGAAGGGCTTTGAGTGCCCACAGTCGGGTGATCTTTTTGATTACGTCGTCAAGATACTTAAACGTCATCGCCCCCGATACCTTATCCTTGAAAATGTCCCAAATTTGATGCGTCACAACGGAGGAGAGACCTGGAATAATATCTGTTCTCGCCTACATGAAGAGTTGGGATACGCTATTGACTCTAATCGTCTATCACCACATTTGCTCGGGATCCCCCAGATTAGAGACCGGGCTTTCATCGTTGGCTCACTTACAGGCCTCGACACATTCCGTTGGCCAGAAAAGACCCATGAACCTGAACAGATCTCTATTCATAAAATTCTCGATGAATATCCATCAGATGCAAAGCTGCTTGGTCCAAGGTACATAGAGTATCTTGAGGCGTGGCAGGCGCTTCTTAATGAATTACCGAAAGATGAGGAATTGCCATCTTTCCCGATATGGGCAATGGAGTTCGGTGCAGATTACCCTGTTTCGCCCGCCACCCCAGTATACGGTGGCTTAGGTAATTTACGTGGATATAAGGGCGCGTTTGGGACGCCATTGCAGGATCTTTCGGAGGAAGAACTTCTTAACGCGCTACCTGTTTATGCTAGAGATCCATCTCCTGCCTTCCCTAATTGGAAGATAGCCTTTATAGAACAAAATCGCGCTTTTTACAACCGACACAGGTCAGTTATAGATCCTTGGTTACCCTCTATAAGAGGCTTTGCGCCTAGCTTTCAAAAGTTTGAGTGGAACTGGAAAGGTGGGCCTAGAAACCTATGGGGCACCTTGATCCAATTTCGTTCTTCTGGCATACGTGCTAAGCGTCCCAATGCAGCACCGTCCCTAGTGGCACTTACAACAAGCCAGGTTCCTGTAATACCTTGGGAGCGGCGTTATATGACGATGAGGGAATGTGCTCGCCTTCAGAGCATGGATGAACTCCGTCACTTGCCATCCTCTTGGACCCAAGGATTTAAAGCTCTTGGCAATGCAGTGAATGTAGATGTTATCGAATCCATCGCTCAACGTCTTATAGGGAAAGAAGTATTAGACGTTCCCGCCGATCGAGAGGGGCTGTATAAATTCCTATGCGAATCCGCAAATGCAATAGGATTAGGGGGGTAACGCCCGTCCCTCTCGTCAGTACCCGCCAACAGGGAAGTGGGATAGGCTGATGTTTGGGGATGTAGCCTGTCCTGTTTCGGATCCCCGTCTCAACCCTGCGTAACGATAACAACCATTGATCAGGCTCTTCTCTGAGCAACGCGACGACAAATTAAACGACGTGATGGAATCTCATGATGGGCCTCGGGTCATCAACAGACTCAAGTACGCTTCAATAGTTGTATGTCCTTTAAGTTCAGCAGGAGAGAACGATGCCGTCTTCATTCTCGTGGCTTGACTATTCTGAAGCCGAACGCCGGCGTGCGCTCGATGTGGCAGATTCATTCAAAAGCCGCGATACACGCGATGAACTTGGAATAGGCACTGTCCGCGATGCCTTGGCCAACATCCTCTTCCCAGGCACCACCACGATCCAGACGCGTGCGCGCTATTTCCTTTTTATCCCCTGGATTTACCTGGCGGTGGAGGAAAAACTACGTAGGAGGCCTTTTGCCTCCAAAGAGGAAGTGGCAAAGGCGGCCCGCAGAGAGGAGATAGCCCTGATAAAGGTTCTTCTCGACTCAGACGATGCCGACGGGACGATCGGGGCTGAGGCCGGTGCCACCTTGAAGAGGTTGCCCAGCAACATCTACTGGTATGGTATGGGCTCTTGGGGGATACGGAAAGCAGAGGCGTCCCAGGACCAATATCACAGGATATTGGCGACGGCGGGGGCGCCTCTTAGGATAGAAGGGAGAAATAAGATCGACGGCGGAGATGAACTGAGGTCAGTACACAACTGGCATCCGGCGCTTCACTCGCTCAGGCCTGACGAGTTCCCCCAAAAGGCGTCTTTTACTCTTACCGCTGATGAATCCGAGTTCCTGAAGGAAAGGATCAAGGGGAAGGGGGGGCGCAATGCAAGTATGCTTGCCGTTCTTGCCGATTCGGACAAGAACTGGGACGACGTCGACTTTGCCTGGGAGCACGAGGTTGTAGTCAGCAATGGCCTCCCGAAACAATTAGAGATAGCCCTCACCCACGCCCGCAACTTTTCAGAGATCATGCATGGCGCGGCCCTTCTGTACAACCTGATGCTTGCCAAACGGTACCACGAACTGTTCACGGTATGGGAGGAGAAGATCGAAACCTACCAGGGTGAAATGGAGAAGTGGAGCGAGACGATGTCCGCGCGCAAGGCTGCATATTTGGATTGGGACCGGGCGCATTTTTGGCAGACGATTTCTGCTAAAAATACACGGATCTCCCCCCGTACCGTCACCTTCATCAACGCCTGGCTCGATCTTACATTCGCTTGCAGCACCCCCGGCCAGCTTGCATCGAGTGGAGAGGCACAGACGCTTCTGATTAACCGCGAGCGGAGTCACAAGCCAAGAGGAATGGCACGCCTTCTGGACGAAACCGCTTTGAGACAGTGGAGCGGCGCGGCAGGAAGCAGGCAACTTGACTTTCGGTGGGGGGTGACGCAACGGCTCCTGCACGACATCCTTACACCTGCGGAGGGCACGCATGCTTGAACCGCAGAGCCGCAGACTCCTGCTGGAATCCCTCACCCCACCACATGGCTACTCACTAGACTACGCAATAGGGACCACCTTTTCTCTCGACCTTCTGGCTCTGTTGTCGGTTCCTTTGGCCTTTACCTTCTCCGATTGGGAGGACGAAGAAGGGGAGCTTACAGACGACAACCTGGCGCTCCTTGAATCGATTAAACGCCACGCCGGGCGCATCTGCATCTTCTGCCAAGCCGGGCAGATCTCTGTTCCGAAGAAGGATCAGCGCCTTTTTGCCTACCTGGAGCAGTCCGTCTTCCAAGTGGCAGCCCCTAAGAAGTTCGGTGTATTCCACCCAAAGATCTGGCTGCTCCGTTACACCTCGAGTAAGGACCCAGAGATCCGCTACCGGCTGCTTTGCCTCAGCAGAAATCTAACCTTTGACCGATCATGGGACACAGCTCTCGTCATGGAAGGCGCCCTTCAGGAAAGAAAAAGGGCGTTCGGAGCTAACAACCCACTTGGCGACTTCATCCGCACCCTTCCCGACCTCGCCTTGGCCGTGGGCGGCGGCGTTTCCGCGTCGGCTCAGAAGATAGTCGACCTCCTACAGGACGAGGTGCGTAGGGTCAGGTTCGAACTCCCTTCCTCTCTGGAGAATAAGGGCATTTCCTCCTTCGAAGAGTATCGCTTCTGGCCCATCGGGCTCTCTTCCCGCCCCGAGTGGCCCTTTGGGGATAACGACACTGCGCACCGGCGGATGCTGATTATCTCCCCATTCCTGAAGGACACCTTCCTTCAACGCATCACTAAGAATCGCAAAGGGTGCATTCTCATAAGTCGGGCTGACGAGCTCGATGCAATTTCAAAGAGCGCCTGCGATGTCTTCGAGGAGGTCCACACTCTATCCTCAACTGCTTTGCCGGAGGAAGAGGAGGAACAGGATTCCCTCACCGGGCTGCACGCGAAACTCTTCCTCATGGATGATGGTTACAAGGCGCGGCTATGGACCGGATCGGCCAATGCAACGAGTGCCGCATTTCCAGATCCCCTTAAAAGGGAGGAAAAAGAGAAAGGCAATGTGGAGTTCCTGGTGGAGTTGGTCGGGCCCAAGAGCAGGTTCGGGATTGATGTCCTGCTTGAGAAGGCAAAAGGAGCACCGAGCTTTTCAGACCTGTTGGATCCCTTTATTCCCTCGGATGCGGCTCGCGAGGTCGACGCCGTGCAGAAGAGGCTAGAGGATGAACTGGACTTATTGCGCCGCCGGTTTGCCCGCGGGAAATTGCGGGCGGTTGTGGAACCGGGCGGGGGGGAGGGATACCGGATCCGTCTGGTTACTACTGAGGCCTGGCCGGGATCGGACGACGTCGGGGTGAAATGCTGGCCGGTCACTTATCAGGAACACTTGGCAAAATCATGTACCTTGGGCGCCGGAGAACTTGCCGTCTTCGAAAGTTTTAGCCTCGACGCGCTTACCGCCTTTTTCGCATTTGCAATTGAGGTTGAGCGCGAGGGGAGGAAGGCCGCAACCCGATTTGTGGTGAAGGCGGATCTAGAAGGCGTCCCAGAGGGCCGCTTTTCTTCTCTGCTCCGCTCCCTCTTGAAAAACCGGAATCAGGTGCTGCGCATGCTCCTCATGCTCCTCTCCGATCAGGACCTTTCATCAGGGGGGGGCAAGGGGTGGACGCCTTCAGGTGATTCCGAGCCTGGGAGCGGTGCCGTTCAAATTCCCCTACTGGAGGCGCTACTGAGGGCGCTGGACCGGGATCCAGATAAAATCGACCGGGTTGAGGCTTTGGTGAATGATCTTTTGGCGACGGATGGGGGGGGCGAATTACTTCCGGAGGGATTTGAGGCGATCTGGCCGGCAATACGTGCTGCGCGGGAGGGGGGGAAGTGATGATGGCCATGAAATGCCCGGACCCACAGAAGGTGCTCAGGCAGCTAAAACCGTTCCAGCGGGACACGGTGGAGTACGTCTTCCGCCGCATGTACTTGGACCCCGACCACACTAGACGTTTCCTTGTAGCCGACGAGGTGGGGCTGGGAAAGACCATGGTGGCGAAGGGGGTTCTAGCAAAGGCAATCGATCATCTCTGGGATCGGGTCGATCGAATCGACGTCGTGTATATATGCTCCAACGCCGATATTGCCCGGCAGAACATCAACCGTCTGAATATGACCGGTGGTGGAGTGGAGTTCGCCTACCGAATCACGCTTCTACCCATATATCTCAACCAGCTTGACCCGAAGCTCAACTTCATCTCCTTTACCCCTGGCACCTCCTTCGATATGAAGTGGAGTATGGGGTTGCGGGAGGAGCGCAGGCTTCTTTACTGGATGCTCCGCGAAGCTTGGAACTTTGGAGACAAGTGTGGCCCCAAGAATGTCCTACAGGGGTATGTGTCTGATGCAGAGGAGTGGCGGGAGTATCTCAGGGCAAAGCCGCAGTTTGATCCAAAAATTGCAGAAGGGTATGTGCGCTTTCTGGAGACCGGTGCTGACCAGGAGCGCGAGGGGGGAGAGAAGTCTCTCGAAGAACGCTTTGCAGCGCTCAGTGACTTCTTCTACCGCTCGGACCGGGAAGTGCCTTCGGAGATTGCATCGGAGAGAACGCGGGTCATCGCGAAGCTGCGCAGGGCCTTGGCGAAGACCTGCCTAAAACTCCTGGAGCCCGATGTGGTGATCATGGATGAGTTCCAGCGCTTCAAGAACCTCCTCACCGAGGAGGACGAAGCTGGGGAGCTTGCACAGGAACTCTTCAACTACGGCAGCGAGCACTCAGAGGTCCGCACCCTTCTCCTTTCGGCGACACCGTACAAGATGTACACCCAGTATGGCGAAGAGGACGACGACCACTATGAGGACTTCCTTGAAACGGTCCGTTTTCTTGAGGGGCAACCTCCAGCGGAGGTTAAGACGATCCTCAAGGATTTTCGGCAGGAACTCTTTCGATGCCACGACGGTCAGCTTGACCGGCTCCTGGAGATCAAGTCTCAGCTAGAGCAGCGTCTGCGCAAGATCATAGCCCGCAAGGAGCGTATTGCAGGCTCACTGGTAGGCGACGACATGTTGACGGACAGATCGGAGGAAGCTTTCCCCGCCCTGACACCGGCCGACGTGCGCCATTATCTTGCCCTACAGAAAATTGCACGCATCCTCGAGCACGGTGACCTCGTCGAATATTGGAAGTCAGCGTCGTACCTCCTTAACTTCATGGATGGCTACAAGATTAAAGACCGACTGCGGGAGGCAATGAAGGATAAAAGAGGGGATGATATTGCTGCGGTCATAGACACCGAGCCTTCCGTGGTCGTGCCATGGGAGCAGATCGGTGGTTATAGGTCCGTTCCTCCGGCCAATCCCCGCTTGCAGAAGCTGATGGATGAAACGATGGAGAGCGAGATGTGGCAGCTTTTGTGGATGCCTCCCTCACTGCCATATTATACGACCACCAAAGGTCCTTATTCCCGGGTAGCTGCCGAACATGTCACCAAAAGGCTCGTCTTCTCCTCCTGGAATGTGGTGCCGAAGGTGATAGCTGCGCTGGTGAGCTATGATGCCGAGCGGAGGATGTTCGCGCAGGAAAGGGATGCAACGTACACTACGGAGTGGCGCAAGAACCAGGGGACGCTCCTCAAGTTCGCTGTGAACGAGAGGCATACAGGGATGCCTGTACTTGGCATGCTTTATCCTTGCTTTACGCTGGCTCGCTTCTGCGATCCTCTTTCTTTTCTCTCGGAATCAGTTCCAACTGCTGGAACGGTACCGTCCCTCGATGCTGTTTCAGAATGGGGCACCACCACCATTGAATCGCTCCTCTCGTCTCTTTCCGTCACCGGAGACTCTGCCGCGGCAGTCGACGAAAACTGGTACTGGGCTGCACCGATTCTCCTCGACCTCCAGCACGACAAGGAGGCGGCTACAAGGTGGCTGGGGCAGGACGGGCTCGAAGTCATCTGGAAAGGAAGAGACGACAGCGAAGCCGACGACAAAGAGAGCAACTGGGGCGCCCATGTAAGGAAGGCACGGGAGTTGGCTGAGGGGAAAGTATGCCTCGGCCGGCGTCCCGACGATCTTGCCCAAGTACTGACTCTCCTTTCTTTTGGTGGGCCCGGCGTGGCTGCTCTCCGCGCCCTCTGTCGGATCACAGGTGGTGATGAATTCTATACCAGGACGTGCCACCGGAATGCTGCGGCACGGGTCGCCTGGGGATTTAGAAGCTTCTTCAATCGCCCTGAGGTTACTTGCTTAGTGAGGGGGCTTGGGCCAGGAGTATACTGGCATCGGGTTCTCGAGTACTGCACTGACGGTGGACTCCAAGCGGTGCTGGATGAGTATGTTCATATCCTGCAGGAGTTCCTGGGGCTGGCGGAGCGGGGCTTCGCTGAAACGGCGCACGCAGTCGCTGCAGCGATAGCGGAGTCGCTGCAACTCATTACAGCGCGGATAGATGTGGACAGAGTGCAGCCGTGGCGGTCGAAAAAAGAGTCGATGCGCGCGCACTTTGCCTTGAGGTTCGGTGTACAGGACTCGGAAGAGGGGAGCAAAGGAGAACAGACGCGTGAGGACAAGGTAAGGCAGGCTTTTAATTCACCCTTCTGGCCTTTCGTTCTCGCCTCCACCTCTGTCGGTCAGGAAGGGCTTGACTTCCATCCGTACTGCCATGCAGTTGTCCACTGGAATCTCCCTGCAAATCCCGTCGATTTGGAACAGCGGGAAGGGCGTGTGCACCGGTACAAGGGGCATGCAGTGCGAAAGAATATCGCTAAGGCCTACTCGCGGGCACTTTTAGGGAATGGGTTCTGCGACCCTTGGAGATCCATGTTTGCTGCAGCAGTGGCGGACCACGGGAAGGCTACGCGGGGGTTGGCGCCTTTTTGGAATTTTCCACTGGAAGGCGGAGCTAGGGTCGAGCGCCACGTGCCCGCACTGCCTTTTAGCAGGGACGCGTTGAAGCTTATAGCTTTGCGTAAGAATCTGGCTGTTTATAGGATGGTCTTCGGCCAATCCCGGCAGGAAGACTTGGTTGAGTATCTGCTTCAACATCTGCCTGAGGACCAGGTAGAGACAGTTTCAAGGATGCTACAGATTGATCTCTCTGCACCGCCAGTTGATCTATACTAGTAGCCCCCTGTAGTAAAGGAGAGGACAGCGCAAACTGGCGGCCGTAACGCCTGCAGGGGCGCAGGGTTACCGTCTGCTACACCTATTGTCATTTATTCAACGATTGACCCGCTGCTGTGGGCATATTATTTTTCAGAGGTCATTACATCTTGGATCACCATCAACTAGAGGATATCATAGCGCTACCAAAAATTGACCTACACGTTCATATGAGTGGCTTGATGGATAGCGACTTAGCTTTTAGCCTGCTGAAACCAGAACTCGGGCATTTCCCTGTTGACCAAATTAAGGTCATGGAGCCAGTCGGTAAGCTTTCTAATTACCTGCTTCCGTGGAGGTTGCTGAAAAAGGTCCCGTTAACTAAGCGGAACCTGGATATGATTGTTTCCTCCTGCTTCGAGCATCTGATCTATGAAAATGTGAAAAAAGTGGAGTTGAGGCATACAGTTGTAAATATATCCAGGCACAATGATATTAAGCTAGAGGACGCGTTAATTTTACTTGGTGAAATAATTTCAGATAAATCCAACAAAACAGGAATTAAGGCGGGGTTAATAATCAGTTTGGATAGATCTGAGAATGTGGTGGATAATGGGAAAAGAGTAATTGAAGCAATTTCTAACATAGGTAACCCATCTTTAATAGTAGGTTTGGATCTAACTGGCGACGAAAATATCCCAATAGATGATCGCGTAGAGGAGGTTTTTAGGGAAGCTAAGGACGAACTTGGTTTGGGAATAACAGTACATGCCGGAGAGACTGGGGATATTCGGAATATATACATAGCCATTGAAAAGTTCAAAGCGGACCGGATAGGACATGGGACTGCAGCAGCAAAATCTCCTAAGCTAATGGAGTTGATTGCAGAAAAAGATGTCTGCATAGAGGTTTGCCCTACCAGCAACATGCTCTCTGGAGCATATGATGGTCACCAGCACCATCCTGCTAAAGTCTTCTACCATCACGAAGTGCCATTTGTTATATGCAGTGACAACCCCCAGGTTCATTCAAAAGGGCTGAGTTATGATTATCTGCAAGTGTATAATGAAATTAAAGACGTAGATTTTTTGAGGGAGCAGTATTCGGTGCAGGATAAATATTCATTTATTTAACTGGAGGGGTTGTGCAGATACGCTTTATTACTAGCAACCAATATAAAGTTGATGAAGTTGCTGCTATTTTGAAAGAAACTGGAGTCAAAATAGTCCCTTGTAAGATAAAAATAGAAGAACTTCAAACAACAGATGTACAGGGGCTCGTGCGGGACAAGCTCCTGAAGGCTTTTAAAAAAATAGGTAAACCAGCGATCGTAGAGCATACAGGACTCTACATTGAAAGCCTTAAAGGTTTCCCCGGCGGACTGACTCAGATTTTCTGGGATACCTTGGAGGCTGAAAAATTCTGCGAGCTTTTAGGGAGCGGTCCAGATACAAAGGTAACTGCAAAAACTGTTGTAGGGTATTGTGATGGTGCAAAAATTCATTTTTTTGAAGGAGCGATCGAAGGCCGCATAGCTCCAACGCCGAAAGGACCCAGAGGATTCCAGTGGGATTGTGTCTTCATACCTGATGGTTATCCTGAGACTTTTGCGGAAATGGGCGATAAGAAAAACGATATCTCCATGAGGAAAAAAGCCCTAGATGCTTTTGCGACCTTCTTGGAGAAGAATAGGAGGTAGCAAATATGGATCAACTAATTAACTCGTACCGTCAGGGCAATGTCATTCTTTTTGTAGGCGCTGGCGTTTCAATGAACCTAGACCTCCCTTCATGGAAAGATCTTATCGATCATGTCGCAAGAGATCTCGGATATGACCCTGAAATTTATGCGACTTTCGGGGACTATTTAGCGCTTGCAGAATACTACAAGTTGCAAAAGTGTAGTATTGGCCCATTACGTAGTTGGATGGACGTTGAATGGCATTCTAAAGTGGACATTTCAAAATCAGACATCCATAAGCTGATTACTGAAATGAATTTCCCAATTGTTTACACTACAAATTACGATAGATGGTTGGAAAAAGCCTACGAACACTATGGAGTGAAACATCGTAAGATTGTGAATGTCGGTGATATTGCTAAGGTAGAGAAAGATGATGTTCAGATTGTGAAATTTCATGGCGATTTTGACGATGATGATTCAATTGTACTTACCGAAAGTAGTTACTATGATCGCCTTAATTTTGAACATCCGATTGACATCAAGCTGAGGTCAGATGTGCTTGGTAAATCTGTCCTCTTTATAGGGTACAGTTTGTCTGATATAAATATTAGATTGTTGTTTTACAAACTAATGAAAATGAGAGGCAAGCATCAATGCAAAGGGAAGGTTATTTCTTCCTATCTTTTCACTCACAAACCTAACCCTATCCAAGAAGCCATACTAGAGCAATGGGGGATAAAGATGATATCTTCTGAGCTAGATGACCCAGGGCAGGCTTTGATCGATTTCCTAAACAAGCTCGTTTGATCAGAAGAAGGACTTGGGTGATAAATCTATTCGGAAGTCTTCAGCCCGAGCTTACTTCCGTGCTCAAGAAAAGCAAGCACTACTTTGACTAAACTTTGCCCAAAGCCTTGGTAAATGGTATCATCGGCTGAACGTTTGCAAACGAAAATCGACCGAGAGGTTGAGCTTAAGTGGTTAAAACTGCAAGTATTTGCCGCAGTGGCTAAGGCCCGGGGCGGGGCGGGCGGGGTGGATTCGAATCCCGTTTCCCGCTCCAAAGAAATAACCAGCCCCGGCAGCGTATGT
>MTLC01002548.1_pt1 | contig 18039 bp, 21 predicted proteins | sample 1982451 | NCBI WGS metagenome assembly MTLC01 (sample SAMN05710165, study PRJNA340218) | biofilm metagenome | isolation source: sample SPH anode biofilm adapted to +100 mV | place: USA | collected 2012-02-03 | reverse complement strand
CGCTTTTCGAGTTACTGTCCTGAGTCCGGTTGCGGGTTCTGGCGTTGCCGGTAACTGCCGCTGGAGATGGTGAAAAATTGAGATCGGAGGTTATATGAAACAATCATTGGGAGCAAAAACCCTGCTTTTTCCAACGCCTGTATTGATGGTAGGCACCTATGATCAGGCAGGCAAGCCCAATCTTATGAACGCAGCCTGGGGAGGGGTCTGTTGCTCTGATCCGCCATGTGTGACGGTATCTCTGCGCAAGGCCAGGCACTCCTATGACAGTATTGTGGAGCGCAAAGCCTTTACCGTCGGCATTGCCAACGAAGCGCACATGACGGAAGCGGACTACGTCGGCATTGCTTCCGGACGGAACAGTGATAAGTTTGCCGTTGCCGGATTAACTCCGGTCAGGAGTGAACTTGTGGACGCCCCGTATGCCGAGGAGTTTCCGCTAGTCCTGGAATGTCGTCTGCTGCATACCCTGGAGATAGGAATACATACCCAGTTCATTGGCGAGATCGTCGATGTGAAGGCGGACCGTGACAAGTTGGGCGAAGACGGTCTCCCCGACATACTCAAGATTAAACCGCTGGTCTATGATGTTGCCCACAAGGGATATCATGCCGTCGGACCGTTGCTCGGCGCTGCCTTCTCGGTCGGGAAGAAGCTTTTATGAGTGCGGAACCTTCAGCCCTGGACAGATCATTGGCAAAGGTGTGCGAGCACTGCCCGGTCTGTCTTCACGCCCGTTATCATCAGAAGGGGATGGTCTTTGATTTTGTGAAGAACATCGAACAGGGCATCTGCCCTTTTTGCAAGGCCTATGAGCGGGTCCACGGAAAAAAAGCCCACGAGAAAAGAGGATAATCATGTCAACCGTAACCATTGTGGCAAAGTTAACTGCAAAGAGCGAAGCTATTGAAACGGTAAAAGCCGAGCTACTGAAGATGCTGGCGCCGACACGTCAGGAGCAGGGGTGCCTCGAATACCGGCTGCATCAGGATAAGGATAATCCGGCAGTTTTTGTTTTTTATGAAAACTGGGAGAACCGGGCCTGTTTTGAGCAACACATGAACTCCCGGCACTTCCTCTCCTACGTTGCGGCAGTATCTGAATTGATTGCTGACAAGGTCGTTAATAAAATGACTGAAATCGGATAATTTATTCCGCAAGAATCTTAAAGCATTTACCCGGGCTGATCAGCTAATGATCAGCCTTTTTTTGTGGGAACATCCGCAGGCAGCGGGTTGGTTCTGGCGACGGTCCGGGTAAGAAAATATATCTTGGTTCAATTCTGACCTATTGACAGATATGATCAAAATACGTATGGTAGTCATATGACTACCTATGCTGTGAAACCACAAAATGAACTTACCCCGCGCCAGCGTCAGGTACTGGAGTTCATCACTGTTTTTTCAGACAGCAACGGCTATCCGCCCAGCCAGCGGGAGATAGCGGGCCACCTGAATGTGTCCGGCACCTTGCCGGTTATGAAGCATCTCGATGCTTTGGAGCGTAAGGGGTATCTCAAGCGGGAAAGCGTGAACCGTGGTATCTCGCTCAGGACGCCGAGCAGTCGTCCCGTGTCACTGCCGATCATCGGCACTGTCCGTGCCGGTCAACTTTCCACTGCCATTGAAGACATTCAGGGATATTTTTCAGTCGATCAAATGGCGGTTAAGGGCGCTGATTGCTTTTTCCTGAAAGTCAGCGGCGACTCCATGATCAATGCCGGTATTTTAGACGGTGATTTGGCTCTTGTGCGTCCGCAACCAACCGCCAACAACAAAGATACGGTGGTTGCCATGGTTGAAGGCGAAGCGACGGTGAAGTGGTTCCATAAGGAACATGATCACATCCGCCTGCAGCCTGCGAACCCGAGCATGAATCCAATCCTGATTTACCCCGAAGATGGAGAAGTGACTATTATCGGCAAGGTGATAGGCGTTTACCGCAGTATGTAGAGTCAGCTGGGTATCCGAAATTTAAGAAGCATCAGGAGGTCGAAGATGGAACCAATTACTTTGTGTGGAGCTGTGATTGTTATGTTCGGATTATGGGTGGAGTTTGAGCCGACTCTGTTGGCAATTGTAAAAGTAATCTGCAAGTGTAAGCTCTTTAAAGAGATGAATTTACAATCAACTGTTCCGAAGCCTGTCTATGTGAGAAGGATGCCGATCTGTCTGGCCAAGGGTTTTCATTGAGACTAATCTGCACTTTCGGCATTGAAACCAATTTGAATTATCATGTGGGCCTTGTGCATGCTGGTGCCTTTGGTATATTTCAATGGCGAAGAGTTTGCGGCAATCTTGAACGTTTTGAAATAACAGGAGAATCAATATGAAAAAGATTGGTTTTATCGGCCTCGGCATCATGGGGAGTCCCATGGCGGCCAATCTCGTCAAGGCTGGTTTCGATGTCACCGTCTGGAATCGCACACCGGCCAAATGCGTCCCTCTGATATCCCTCGGTGCCCGTCAGGGAGAAAGTCCCCGCCAGGTGGCCGCCAGTTGCGAAATCACCTTTGCCATGCTGGCCGACCCTGACGCTGCGCATGCTGCCTGTTTTGGGGCGGATGGAGTTTTGGAAGGGATCGGTGACGGGCGTGGCTATATTGATATGTCAACGGTGGACGACAAGACCTCCTGCGCCATAGCGACTGCCATCACCAAGGCTGGCGGCCGTTTTCTGGAAGCGCCGGTCTCCGGGACAAAGAAGCCGGCCGAGGACGGCACTCTGATTATCCTGACCGCCGGCGAACAGAGCCTCTATGACGAGGCTGCCGCAGCCCTCGACAAAATGGGCAAGCTGCGCCTCTATCTCGGCGCTGTCGGGCAGGGTGCGCGCATGAAACTGGTGGTCAACATGATCATGGGCGGCATGATGATATCCTTCTGTGAGGGGATGGCCCTTGGGCAGAAGGGGGGGCTTGACGGCAGCCAGATCCTGGCGGTGCTCGATGCCGGGGCGCTTGCCAACCCGATGTTCAGTGGAAAGGGTCCCATGCTGTTAGCGGGAGATTTTCCCACCAGTTTTCCGCTCAAGCATATGCAGAAGGATTTGCGCCTGGCGGTCGCCCTTGGCGACGAACTGGGACAACCGCTCCATAGTTCCGCTGCGGCTAATGAGACCTTTAAACAGGCCTGTGCCGCAGGAGATGCTGATCGTGATTTTGCGGCGGTCTACAAGGTCATCCAATAAAGTGCCTCGCATATAATGCAGCCGGATTATCCGGAGAAGGCAATCGGGAATCCCCGCTTGCTTTCTTCTTAAATGGGGTTAGAGTTGAGCATAAGACTGAAATAGTCCGCAATTTGTGGCGTGATATTCGAGTAGCATGACGGCCGGGAGAGGGCGCCTGACCGATAGGGGAGTTGATATGAAGAATAACAGCTATTTGAAAGAGCAAACAGCGCTGTTGCTGGTCGATCCCTATAATGATTTCCTGTCTGAAGGGGGCAAACTTTGGCCGCTGGTCGAGGGCATTGCCAGAGAGGTCGGGCTGCTCGACAATTTGCGGGCCATTACGGCTGCGGCCCGCAAGGCCGGTATCCGGATATTCATCGTGCCGCATCATCGCTGGGAACCGGGTGATTACGAGAGTTGGGCTCATCCGAGTCCGGATCAGGTTGCTGTAGGCAGGAAGCAGGTTTTTGCAAAAGGGATGTGGGGTGGCGACTGGCATCCGGATTTCGTGCCTCAGGCGAGTGACATCATCATCAAGGAACATTGGGCTCAAAACGGCTTTGCCGGCACTGATCTCGACTTCCAGCTCAAACAACATGGCATCGACAAGGTGATTATGACCGGCATGCTGGCCAACACCTGCATTGAGGCCACCGGTCGCTACGCAATGGAACTCGGTTACCACGTGACCCTGGTGAAGGACGCAACCGCAGCTTTTTCAGCGGATCGCATGCACGCGGCACACGCATTGAACGGTCCGAATTTTGCCCATGCGATTCTGACGACGGCAGAAATGGTTGCCTTGCTGCCGATTGAGTGACGACCATCAAACAGATGCGCTTTTGGGCAAAAAGAACAGACTTTAAAGCGCTGCAATATCTCAGTTTTGCTCGGCGCACGTGGAGGGCGGTTCAAAACCGGAGCATAAGACGCTGTTGAACGTTTCTGACGGCTTTTGAGGCGGCCCGTGCATTTGACCGGCCCTGGGTGAAGGTGGCTATATGAAAGAAAGACGTTCGACCAGGCATGATACTCAGCTGATACCGAACAGCCTCTGTAAGGTGACCGTTTCATGGGCGCTGAATTCTGCCGTTGATGCTGAGGTCGTTAATTTCTGTGCCCACGGAATGAAGGTAGTCTTTGAATTACTGGAACTTCCGGTTACTGTTCCCAGAAAAAATGACATTATCAAAATCAAACTGCCGATTGTGCAACTCTGGTTAACCGGAAAGTGCGTTTATGTCATAGGTGAGAATGGCGGTCCCGTTTCTATGGGGATTTGTTATTTGGTTCCCTTGGAACAAAAAGATTTCAAAGAGTTACTCGGTAAAATCTTTAATAACACGCTTCAACCATGTTCTGCTGATTGCCATGAACGGGATGGTTTTCTGTCAGCCGCTGCGATTATGAATGCTGGTCACAATTTGAGTTAAGAATAAACATATCCGTTGCCGAAAATGCAGAAAAGGGGGATGCAATATCTGCATCCCCCTTTGTCGTGCTGTTTCGTATAATGCACTCTCCATCAAACCGGTTCAGCACGCTGCTATGCCTGGTTTGCGCGCAATCAAGAACAAATCCACGCTGACAAAGTCATTTACCAGGTGCATGCCGAGTCGCTCGTACAACTTGCCTGAGCCATAGCAAACATTCCAGAGGGTACGATCAAAACCGAATGTCGCCTGTGCCTTTAAGCTTCCATCTTCTTGTATTGCAAAAATGGCTGGAAAGCAGATCGGATGGGCAGAATCCTTGATGGTCAGAACTCCGGCGATTTCCATGTTCGGAGTTCCAGGCGTGCATGCGGCAATTGCTGCCGCACCGCGCAATTCAAAGGTTACGAAAGGAAAGCGTTCCACGTCAAAGAAATCATCTGACATCAGATGCCGGAGCAGCATATTCCGCCAGGTTTCATCCTGGAGATCCAGGTTTGTGATGGTTTTCATATCAAGAACGAAATGACCCGATTTCGGTCGTCCATTCTCCAGGGTAACTTTTCCCTCTGAGATTTGAATCCGTCCATGATGGCGGTTATTGATATTCCGCCCGTTCCACTCGACCACGCTGTTTACCACGTCAACAATATAAACACCGTCATCTGCAACGGCTGATCTGTCAGTTGACACGGCAGGTTCAAGCGGATATCCGGCTGCCCGCCAGGCCTGCAGTCCGCCTTCCAGAATAGCCACATTGCCGTAGCCGGCGCTTTCCAGCTTTTCTTTGGCGGTTCTGGCGGTCAGGGTTGTACCGCTTTCATCATAGACAACTATGGCTCTGTCACGATCAGGTACGCACTCTGCTACCCGATCCAGAAAAACCATTTCATAAACACAGGCACTTCCGGCGCCGGGAATGTGCCGATCAGCAAAATCCTCCGGCAGAAGCACATCTATCAGGCAGACAGAACCGGTTGTGAGCAACTGCTTCAGTTCATGAACACTCACTGTCGTTTTCATATCAATCAACTCCTTCAATCTTCACCTGCGTCAAGGCAGCAGGCGAGATATTCTGTAGTCAGCTAACTGTCTGTTATATCGAATATATGGCTGGTTTGCAGATACATGGTCATTATACTCCCGTTTGGCTGAGATGGATGTGCAATATTTGATGAAGCTGGCTTGCTGGCGCCGGTTTACCGGTTTATATCGAAATGGGTCGGGAGTATTATTAATCTGGAAGCAGAAGAATTCAGAAGGGTATTGATGGGCGGGGGGAGTGTAAAAACAGGCATGGAGCTTCTGACGCTGTAAAACTGCAAGGGTGATCTGGCCACGCCAGTGTGCTTGCAGAACAGGCAGAAACTCCACGCAATTACATGGACTTGTATGAGTTATACGCTTTGCTTATAAGTTCTTGAGGTTTTTACCGGCCGAAAACTTACCGCTTTTGGAAGCAGCGATATTCAGCTCGGCGCCTGTCTGCGGGTTGCGGCCTTTGCGGGCGGCGCGCTGTGCGACTTCAAACGTGCCAAAACCGGGGAATGTGACTTTGTCACCAGCTTTCAGCAATTCAGTTGTTACTTTCAAGAAGGCATCGACCGTTTCGGCTGCAACAGTTTTCGGAACCTCAAGCTCTTCAGCCACTTTTGCTACAAATTCGGTTTTCGTCATAAACTCTCCTTTGCTGTATGGTTTTACAGGTCGTGTTTAAGTACCTGTTTCATCGGTTAATATCACAATATTATGAGAAAGTCAGGCGGTAATGCTTGTGATAACAGAGAAAACATCAGATTATGAAGGAACGGACGGTATGCGAGCATGGTCAGTGATGTGAAGTGCCTGGAATTGGCTTGTGCATATTTTCAAAAGTCAGATGGTATTTGTTGACATTGGTCAAACAGACATTCGGGTTACTACCGTATCGTGTGTCAGGAGACATTTTGTGCTGATACCCGAAGAAGGAGCTGGGGTTGCGCATGTCTGTTTGCGAAGCAAATATAGCTAGCTGTTTTTCTAAGACGTTAATACAATTACCATAATGGGTGTGTCATCTTGAAAAAACGGGTTGTCATAATAGGCATGGGGTTCGGAGGAATTCGGGCGGCACGGGTTCTCGCAGGAAAGGGCTTCGATGTTGTCCTTGTGGATCGCAATAATTATCACCTGTTCCAGCCGCTGCTCTACCAGGTTGCGACGGCTGGGCTGGAGCAGGAGTCGATTGCCCACTCTGTGCGGGCCATGGCCCGCAGCTGGCCTGGCACGCGTTTTCATCTGGCCGAGGTGAACGGTGTTGACCTGGCCGCGCGTGAAGTAAGGAGTGCTGCCGGAACAATCCCGTACGATTATCTCGTGATCGGGGCCGGCAGCGTAACGAATTATTTCGGACTAAAGTCGGTTGAGGAACACGCCTTTGATCTCAAGGAACTGGCCGATGCGGAGACATTGCGCAACCATATACTGACCGCTTTCGAGCGGGCGGTTGTCGAGCCTGACCCGGCCCGCAAGCGTGCGCTGATGACGTTCGTTATTGTCGGCGGCGGGCCCACGGGAGTCGAGTTTGCCGGAGCGCTGATCGAGCTGGTTCATTTCGTTCTGGCCAAGGATTATCCCGAGCTGAGCACCCATGCAGCCAGGGTAGTGCTGGTGGAGGCCGCCGATAAGCTGCTGGCGTCTATGCCGGAAAAGCTAAGCGTCTACACACTTAAAAAACTGCGCAGCATGTCCGTGGAAGTGCTCCTTAATGCCCGCGTGGTTGATGCCGGCCCGGAACGGGTTGCTCTGCACGATGGCGCCGTTATTCCGGCGCATACTCTCTTCTGGTCGGCAGGGGTGAAGGCGGCGACTATCGCCGATTCTCTTGATGCCACCCGCGCGGCAGGCGGCAGGATTGCCGTTGAACCTGATTTAACCCTGCCAGGCCACCCGGAAGTCTTTGTCATCGGCGATATGTCTTATTTGGAACAGGATGGCTCGGCACTCCCCATGACTGCGCCTGTGGCCATGCAGATGGGAATTTATGCCGGTGAAGCAATTCTGGCGAAGGAAAGAGGCATAACATTTCCCTCTTTCCGCTACCGCGACAAGGGGAGCATGGCTACCATCGGCCGGAATGCGGCAGTGGCCAGCGCTTTTGGCATGGATTTCAGGGGATACCCGGCCTGGCTGATCTGGCTGCTCCTGCACCTGTACTACCTGATCGGTTTTCGCAATCGCATCGTCGTCATGCTCAACTGGGTCTGGTATTACTGGTTTCATGAACGTCAGGTGCGCCTGATTACCAGGAGAGAAGACAAATAATATGAATCTACGTTCAGTGAAATCTCTAAGTACCATCCGTTCAATCGTGCAGTTCTGTTTTCTGTTCTGGGTGGTTGGTATCGGCATCCGTTTCGGGCTTTTTATAAACTCCGTTGAAAGCGGAGCTGCGGTTCCCCTGGTTTCGCGCCCTCCGGGTGTGGAGGGATTCCTCCCAATCGGCGCTCTGACCAGCTTTAAGTACTGGCTGGTTACCGGAAAAATTCACCCGGTCCATCCGGCTGCTCTGGTAATTTTCGTGGCAATCCTGATCATGAGCCTGCTTGCCAGGAAATCCTTCTGTTCGTGGCTCTGCCCGGTCGGCACACTCTCGGAGGTGGCGCACAAGCTCGGTTCCAAAATATTCGGCCGCAATTTTCGTGTCTGGCGCTGGTTGGATATACCGCTGCGCGGCCTCAAGTATCTGCTGCTTCTGCTCTTCATGAAGTTCATTCTGCTGGACATGTCTGCCGATGCGCTGGCCGGGTTCCTGGATGCCCCCTACTGGGCGGTCAGCGATGTCAAGATGCTTCATTTTTTCACCGACATGTCTGTCACTACGATTGTGGTGCTGGCAATCCTGACCTTGTTGTCACTCTTTTATAAAATGTTCTGGTGCCGGTATCTTTGCCCCTATGGTGCGTTACTTGGTCTGGTCAGCCTCGCCAGTCCATTTAAAATCCGCCGGGATTTGACAGGCTGCACCGGATGTCAGAGCTGCAGCGCTGCCTGCCCATCTGCACTTAGCGTGCATGCCTGTAATACCGTTTCTTCACCGGAGTGCACAGGTTGTCTGACGTGTGTGGCGCGTTGTCCGGAGCAAAATGTCCTGTCCATGCAGCCTTTCTTCTGGAAGAAACCGCTCCCTGTCTGGTTTTTTCCGGCAGTTGTGGTGTTACTTTTTACTTCTGGTGTCGCGCTCGGAATGGTCAGCGGTCACTGGCAGAGCTCGTTGAGTTATGCCGACTATCAAAGACTGATTCCGCTCCTGCCGAATTTAACTCACTGATATGTTAAATGTTCTAAGGATGGTCATAATGTCAGCTATCACATGTAAAAACTTCCAACTCAGCCTTGTTATACTGCTCATGCTTCCAGTGCCGGCATTGGCAATACCTGCCATTACCTGTCATTGCTTTACCGACCGCTCCTATGATCCGGCACAGCCTTCCATGGCCGATCCGTATTTTCTGGCCACGACCCAAAACTCCTACTTTGCCATCGTATTTGGCACTGATAAGAAGTCGATCGTGATGAAGAAACAACAGGGTACTTCATCCGATGATCTTTGGATCGCATATTGGGTCGCCTCCAAAGCAGGAGCAACTCCGGACAGGCTGCTTCAGGGCAGACAAAATAGTGATTCCTGGAAGAATGCCATTTTGCCATACAGGCTTTCCCCGAAAAACCTGGGGGTAAGATTTTCGAATGCCCTTAATGCAAATGCCTCAGACATCCGCTTGTCAGAAGCGGTGGTTGACGAACTTTTTCTCAAGGAGCGCTTGCTGGGAGAGGGTGAGTTAGCCGCTTTGCGTAAAGCGGGCGCCACCAATCAGGAACTGATCATTGCCACGATTATTGCCACCAAGAGTAAGCAACCTGCCAGACAGCTCTATTTCGAGGTTAAGTCCGGCGCCAAGACGTGGGGTGCGCTCTTGTCATGGGCAAAGATCGATGCGAAAAACATGCAGCAGGAGATTGCCGGTATCCTGAAATTGCCAGCCAAGTAGCCCATTTAACAGCAGTTCTTCTGACAACCTCAAGCTTAACCCCCGCCTCCGGTCAGGCACTTGTCAAAAAAATATACTCAAAAATCTGCTTGACCGTATATAAAAAGTACCTATTATGTAAATACGTATTCACATGAGGTGATAGTGTTGGAAAAGAAAAGTACGCGTGTTCGAAAGGAAGAAATCGTCCAAGCTGCCCTTGAGGTTGTCGGCCGCAAAGGGGTGCGCGCACTTACCATCTCGGCCATCGCTGATTCGGCCGGGATGAGTGAGGCCAATATTTATCGGCACTTCAGCGGTAAAGATGAGATCTTTGCCGCTGTGGCGGAATTCATCGGGACTGCGGTCGTGTCCAACGCCGCCGCCATTGCGGGAGGAAGCCGGAAACCGCTGGACAAACTGGAGACAATTTTTTTCTCCCACATCGCCCTGATCATGGAACATCCCGGAATTCCACGTTTCGTATTCTCCGATGATATTCATCTGGGGCAAAGGAATCTGGCAGATACCTTGTCGGTACGCATCGGAAATTATATTGAAACGATAACAGGCGTCATTGCCGCCGGCATCGCCGAAGGTGAGTTGAAAGCGGGCTTGTTGCCACGGGAAACGGCTCTGACACTGCTGGGCATGATCCAGTTTACCGCTCTGCGCTGGACAATGAGTAACTCATCTTTTGAAATACAGCCGGAGGCAGAAAAGCTCTGGTTAAACTTTCTGCACCTGGTTCGCTGATTTTTTTATACTGCATGTGAATATATAATCGCATAATATTCGTTTTTCAACATGTAGAAGGAAGCCATTATGAAACGATTTATGTTTGTTCTGCTTGCTCTTCTTATCCCGACTCAGTCGCTCTATGCGGCCCCCACTCTGACACTTGAAGAGGCGCTGACCACAGCGCTGAAAAACAACCCTCAGATTGTTGAAGCCAAAGAAAACCTGAACGGTGTCGATGCCAGAACCGGACTGGCCTTATCTAATTATTACCCACAAATCAGCATTGCTGCGGACTGGAGCAGGGGGCGTTCCTACCTGACGGTATTGCAAGGTATTAAAACGACAGAAGTGAATACGGAAGCCTTGTACCTGAAGCAGACCATCTACGATTTCGGGCGCACGGCCGGGGCGGTCGCTACGGCACGCGGTAATCGTGAAGCCACTGATCAGGCCCTCGCCGTAACTTTGCAGGATCTGAAGTTGCGGGTCAGGAGTGCTTACTACCTGCTGCTCGCGACTGAAAAGCAGGTTATGGCCGTCAGGGAGACCGTTACAGCACGGGAGGGGGTGTTCAGGCAGGCTGACGAATTTTTCAAGCAGGGGATCAGGGCTAAAGTCGATGTTGCCCGAGCTGAAGCGACTCTGTTTGCAGCAAAAACCTCTTTGATACGGGCAGAAAACAACCGGGAGATGGCCCGGGTCGAACTTGCCAACGCCATGGGGATGGAATCCCTTGGGGACCGAACTCTTGTAGAACCGTTTTCCTTGTCACTTTCTTTGCCAGAGAGAACGTCTTCGCAACAGGATGCTCTGCGTAACCGGCCTGAACTGCAACAATTTGCAGCCTTGAAGTTGGCTGCGACCGGTAATCTCAAGACAGCGAAAAGCAGTTATCTGCCGATACTCTCCGGTGTGGCCAGCGTCGGTTATGCTGACCGGGACTTTCCACCCGCCGGCAATGTCTGGGGACTTGGACTGAACCTGACCGTGCCGCTTTTTTCCGGTTTTTCATCGGTTGAGCAGGTGCGTGAGGCCATTGCGGCTGTCAATTCCCTTGAAGCCAGACAAAATAGCCTTAGACTGCAAATCAGCAAGGAAGTCGAGTCCGCCCGGCTTGGCGTGAACGAGGCCGCCGCCCGGATGGTATCAACCGAAAAGGAAGTAGTCGCGGCCAATGAAGGCAAGTCGTTGGCAGAGGGGCGTTATCAGGAAGGGGTCGGCAGCATCATCGAAGTCAGCGATGCACAGTCTCAGGCCCTTGATGCCCAAACATCCAATATTCAGGCAAAGTATGATTATTACACTGCAGTGGCACGCTTTGGCCGGGCTGTGGGTAAACAGTGATAATCAACGCGAAGGAGTAATACATGAATCTGTTACAGAGTCTGGCACTAAAGAAAGGCTATCTGATCTGGCTGGTTGTTTTGGTAGCTGTTGGCATAGCTCTTAAAATGACGCTCTTTGCCCCGTCCAAGGTAAAGGTTGTGACTGCAGAGAAACGGGACATGACCGCCCAGGTTTACGGCAACGGGACGGTTGAAGCCAAAGTTGTGGTTGGCGTTTCCAGTAAGATCACCGGCAGAATCGTTGAATTATATGCCGATCAGGGTGATCAGGTGAAACGCGGGCAACTCCTCGCGAAACTGGAAAACGATGATTTTCGTCATCAGCAACTGCAGTCGGAGGCCGGAGTGAGCCGTTCAGCGGCTTCCTTGAATGTTGAACTGGCCAATCTCCAAAAGGCCCGCTCAAACCTGGCCCTGGCGGAAAAAAACGCGCAACGCTTCAAGATTCTTTCTGAAAAGAACTTCGTCTCACGCTTGGAGGCCGAGCAGTATGAAACCGCCGGTCAGGTGGCGCGAGAAGAGGTTGCCCGCAGCACGGCCGCTGTTGAAGCGGCACGCATGGAGCAGCGAGCCAACAGTGCCGGTCTCGGTGTTACCAGGAGCAGGGTGGCAGATACGCTTATCTACGCTCCTCAGGATGGAATCATCATCACCCGTGACCTGGAAAAGGGTGCCACGGTTTCGCCGGGGCTGCCGATCTTCACTCTGGCAGATCCCCGGACCATCTGGGTCAAGGCCAACGTGGATGAATCCTTGTTGCAGGGTGTGGACGTCGGCAAAAAGGCGCTCATCTCCCTCCGCTCCTCCGCCGGCGAGCCGTTGCCCGGCCACGTGGCCCGCCTGGGACGCCAGAGCGACCGGGTAACCGAGGAACTGGAGGTGGATGTGGCCTTCGACGAGCCGCTTAAAAACTTACGGCTTGGGGAACAGTCCGACCTTTACATCACCACCGGGATGAAAAAAGACGCGCTGACCCTCCCATCTGCCTCCATTGTGACTAAAGACAGAAAAAGCGGTGTATGGGTGGTGGCACACGGAAAGCTTGGCTTCAAGGAGGTTACTCTCGGCATTACGGACCGGAGCAACGTTACCGAAATCGTCACCGGTCTCAATGGCAGCGAACAGGTCGCCTTGGCTTTACCGCAGGAGATGACAAAATTCAAAGAAGGCCAGAAGGTCAGGGCGTTCAAATGAATCTCGCCATTCGGGACATACGTTATCACCGGGGTAGGTTCATTTTGACCACAATCGGTCTGGGGCTGCTTCTGGGCGTGGTGATCAGCATGGGAGGAATTTACCGGGGGCTGTCCGCCGATGCCCTGGCTGTTCTCGAATCCACCAGGGCCGACATCTGGGTCGTGCAGCAAGACACCAACGGACCCTTTGCAGAGAGTTCGCGCATCCCGGAGGATAGCAAATACCGCATCAAGTCGGTGCCGGGCGTGGCGGAGGCCTCTCCGCTCTCGTTTCAGACCATCCAGATCGAGCGGCAGGGGAAACCGTTTCGCTTCTTCCTGATCGGCTATGACCTGAACGGTTTGGGCGGTCCGTCGGAGATCCTTGCCGGTCGTGACATCCGTCAAAAACACTATGAAATGGTCGTTGGCAAATCCATGAAGATGGGGATCGGCGAAAAAATTCATCTGGGGCTGCATGATTATACCATCGTGGGGATAACAGGGAAGGTTGTCTCGTCCGGCGGCGATGCGGTGGCGTATGTAAGCCTTGCCGATGCCCAGGATATCCAGTTCAAGAAAGACAATGACGCCATCAGGAACGACCGTGAACGGATCGGTGACAATCTGGCCGGAATCCGGATCCTGTCTCCCGTCCAGACGAAATATCTGAAACAGAACATCGCCGCGATCTCGGAATCGACCCATACGGTCAACACGGTTGTGGCCAGGCTGATGCCGGGAGCAAATCTTCATGAAGTCCAGGAACGGATCAGTCGCTGGAACCACTTCCACCCGATCTCTGCGGAAGAACAGATCCGGATTATGACCAAGGGGATGATCGAGAAGGCGCGCATGCAGATCGGCCTGTTTCGAGTCATCCTGCTGGTGATCTCGGCGGTCATCATTTCGTTGATCATCTATACCTCGACCATCGACAAGATCAAGGTGATTGCCACCCTGAAGCTGATCGGCGCACAGAATCGCGTGATCATCGGCATGATTCTCCAGCAGTCGCTCCTGATGGGAGTGATCGCCTACTTTATCGGCTACGGACTGATCCTGCTTACCTACGAAAAATTCCCCCGGCGGATCGTTCTGGAGGCATTTGATCTGCAGGTGCTCTTTGTGATCGTCATCGTGATTAGTATGGGATCGAGTTTTGTTGGCATACGTAAGGCATTGAAAGTTGAACCGGCGGAGGCTCTGGGTGGGTGAGATCAAGTATGCAATCGAAGTGGAAAACCTGACAAAAATCTATGGCAAGGGCGTGACGGCAGTCACCGCTATAGCGGATGCCACCCTGCAGGTAAAACCGGGGGAACTTGTGGCGCTGCTCGGCCCGTCGGGTTCCGGCAAAACCACGCTGCTCACCTCAATTGGCCTGATCAACGAGCCGACCCACGGCAAGGTCGTCATTGATGGCACCATGGTCGCCGATGAAGGCTGGGTGCCGGGGCTGGACCTGAAGCGCTTGAGACGTGAAAAGCTCGGCTTCATCTTTCAGGCCCACAACCTGATTCCTTTTCTGACCGCTCTGGAGAACGTCATGATTGCGCTTGAGATCAACCACATGACGCGGAAAGAAGCCACGGTGCGTGCGACTGAGTTGCTCGAATCTCTAAATCTCGGGCATCGCCTGTATAACTACCCTTCAGCCCTTTCCGGCGGTGAAGCCCAGCGGGTGGCCATTGCCAGGGCCATGGCCAACAAGCCGAAGGTGATTCTGGCTGATGAACCGACCGCTGCCCTTGATACCGAGAATGGTAAGAATGTCATGGCACTCCTGAAAAAACTGGCGGTGGAAAACAATTCGGCCATATTGGTCGTCACCCACGACCACCGCATGGTCGAAGGTTTTGATCGGATTTTTCATGTCAATGACGGCCGGTTAGTGAATTGACGACTATAATTAACACCGGGCTTTCATAGTCCCTTGCCTGTCAAACTCCGATGCCTACGCAAGGCCTATGATTGGCCTGAACAGCAGCGGTCGTCCGTTTCATCTCTCAACAGCCATGCCTTGACATCTATCTGAAATCATCCGCAGTGCAGATTCAGCCCCCCCTGGATTGGAATATTAAAATCAGGCCCGTATGTGATTGCACTCACCCCGGTTTTTGGCTGGTTGCTGTAATCATAAGCGACTGCTTGTCCAGCTTCATCCTCACGGCAATCCTGAAATCTATCCGCATTTTGTCGATTATGCTCCTGTCGCAGGCAGCCGGAGCCTCTCTGGTCACATTGGTGTCTTTGGGGGGACTCGAGATGTCATCTGTCTGCTTTTAGATGGTTGCTTATGGTTGTTCCGATGATTTCAGTATTTTCTCTATAAGGAGCAGATTATTGATTAACAGCTATCTCAGCAGAAGGACCTTTCTCAAGGCATCGCTTCTCGGAGCCCTTGTTCTGGGGAGTGGCAGAACTGGATTCGCACAGCATCTGGTCGAGCAAAAACACCCATCCTCCACCCTGTCTCTTTACAATGTTCATACCGATGAAAGACTGACTGCAAACTACCGGACACCTGAAGGGAATTATGACCTCGAGGCGCTCAACTCGATCAATTGGATTCTCAGATGCCACTATACCAATGAGGTTACCGATATGGACATCCGGGTACTGGAATTCCTAAATATGGTTGATAACCGGTTGGGTGGTGACAACGAGATCCACATCATCTCCGGCTACCGCTCACCGGAATACAACCAGCTGCTGCGCCGGGAGAGTTCCGGAGTGGCCAAAAGCAGCCTGCACATTGAAGGAAAGGCGATTGATATTTATATTCCATCTGTTAAGCTCTCCAAAGTGCGACGGACTGCTCTGGCACTTCGCCAGGGGGGCGTCGGCTACTATCCGGAAACCGGTTTTATTCACATAGATTCCGGAAAATTACGCACATGGTAAGGAGTCTCTATGCAGTGGGGCATTGCAGCGTTAATCACACTTCTTTGCCTCATCGTCTCACCTTTTTCCGCTGCGCCTGCCACCCCGCCGAACCTATGCGCAATTGATCGTCCGAGCGATAAGCTGATCGAATGGGAATGCCGGGCCATTGAACGTGGAGAAACTACCAAAAGCGTTTTCGGTGCCTCGTGGCAGGAAGGGCTGCGCTTCAACCGGATGGATCAGCGCCATTTTGTCGCAGGTATGTCCTTGAAAGTACCTGTAAATCCGGAAGAACTTGCCAGCTATATCCCGATGCCTGCCAGTTATCCGGAAGCGGAAAGTGAGCCGAAGTTTATCCTTCTCGATCTGGCCGAACAGTATCTTGGCGCGTACGAATACGGTCGGCTGGCATTTTCTCTGCCTGTAGCCACGGGACAGGAGGGGATTGAGACACCGTCCGGCGAGTTCAGGATCGATGCCTATGATCGCAACCACAGTTCAAACCTCTACAACATCGAAGAATTAAATGTTCCCTACCCGATGTTCTATGCCTTACGCTTTTATATCGATTCAAAGTATGTAGCCTACTGGATCCACGGGCGGGATATGCCCGGCTTTGCCGCCTCCCACGGTTGCATCGGCCTCTCCAACGAGCGAATGCAGAAACGTTATTATCACGAACCTCGTCGGCCGGTTCTGGAAGATGCCCGCAGGCTTTACGAATGGGTGCTGGGTCCGGTTAAGGACGACGGCCGCTTTCACCGTCTGAAGGACGGGCCGCGTCTCCTGATCGTGAACGAGCCGTCTGTCTTGATTGATCCGCAAGGTACGAATTCCGGGAATGGTTTGTCTGATTCAAGTGGCGACTGATCGGCCGCAAGCTCTGTTTCTGCTGAAAAATTGTTCACATTCTGAATGCAAAGGTTGGAAATATGTCTTTACCTAAAAAACAGATGAAATCATCAAAAAACAGAAACTACCAAGAAGAGCCGATGAACGCGCTGGAAGCAGAGATCGCCATAACCGCACTTCATGCCACTGGTGAATTCTCGGTACTCCGCAAGCTGAACCTCGATCAGGAGCCGGGCTTTACACACAGCTCTGTACAGGGATCAAAAATTGCTCTTTGTCTCGATACCGAAACTACCGGTCTTAACCATGCTGAAGACAAGATCATCGAATTGGGAATTGTCGCTTTTGAATTCAACCCGCTGACGGCCGAGATCATTCGGATAACCGATCGCTACAATGGTTTTGAAGATCCGGGTTCTCCACTCCCGAAAGAGATTATTGAGATCACCGGAATCACCGACGAGATGGTTCGGGGGCACTCGCTGGACGACGAAAAGGTCAACCGGCTTGCCGGTCAGGCAACGGTAGTGATCGCCCATAATGCCGGCTTTGACCGCAAGTTTGTTGAAGCCCGTTTCCCGGCCTTCGCAGCACTCCCGTGGGCCTGTTCAGTTAATCAGATAAACTGGCAGGCTGAAAAAATGTCTAACAGGATTCTGGAATATCTGCTCTTCAAGTTCGGCTTGTTCATAAACGCACACCGCGCCCTGGACGATGCCGAAGGGGTGCTGGGGATTCTGCTCGGGAATTTGCCCGTCAGTAAAACTCCGGTATTCAAGGCCTTGCTGGATAACTATGCAGAAGTGACCTCGAAGATCAGCGCAATCGGAGCACCGTTCGACAAAAAGGACATCCTGAAACAGCGGGGTTATCGCTGGAATGATGGATCACAAGGTGGCAGCAAAGCATGGTGGATCAGCGTTCCCGCTGCTCTTGAAAGTGATGAGCTGGCCTGGCTTGCCGCTGAGGTCTATTCGGATGGATCAAGCGACAGGGTCGAAATCAGCCGCGTCAATGCAATTGATCGCTTCTCAGTCAGGGAACCCTAGCCATGTGCGGCCGCATAAAGAGAGTAATTTGATACGCATGTATAGGAGTTTAATACACTCCGGGATATTGAAGTTATTAGCATAACTATTTGTAATTATTATATTGTTGTTCATGTTATAAAAGCCATCACAATTCACCGCCCGGAATTCTTCATGATTTTTTTATACAGTAGCCAGAATTTAAATCCTCCGTTTGTAATGAAATAGTCAGTCTGTTAAATAAAATGTATTTAATATCAGTATGTTTGGTGGTTAGGTGATTTTAAATTACTACTTGGCATCAGCCGTGCATTATCAATTTACAAAAGCAGTTAAATCACCACAAAAAATAAAAGGGGGATGTCATGAGAGTATTAGCTACGTTAATGGGA